>JAEEGF010906048.1_pt1 | contig 10516 bp, 9 predicted proteins | sample 9134171 | NCBI WGS metagenome assembly JAEEGF01 (sample SAMN16246542, study PRJNA631951) | gut metagenome | biome: gut microbiome; feature: rumen; material: AP-attached | host: Bos | place: Iran: Karaj | collected 2018-10 | reverse complement strand
TTAACGCTACTCGTGCAGCTGTTGAGGAAGGCATTATTGCAGGTGGCGGAAGCGCTTACATCCACGTTCAGAAGAAGGTTGCTGAGCTTGCTGAGAAGCTTTCTGGTGACGAGAAGACAGGTGCTAATGTAATCGTTAAGGCTCTTGAGGCTCCACTTTTCTACATTGCTGCAAACGCTGGTCTTGAAGGCTCAGTTATTATCAACAAGGTTCGCGAGTCTGCAGACAGTGTTGGTTTCGATGCATACAATGAAGAGTACGTTGAGATGGTTAAGTCTGGTATCGTAGATCCTGTTAAGGTTACAAGAACAGCTCTTCAGAATGCTGCATCTGTAGCTTCTACACTTCTTACTACAGAGTCAGTTGTTGCTGATATCAAGGACCCTGCTGCTGACGCAGCTGCTGCAGCCGCTGCTGCTGGTGGAATGGGTGGCATGTACTAATTTTAGATAAATTGGTTCACTTTCACCGCTGGTTATGGTAATATAATCAGCGGTGTTTTTCTTTTTTGATAAACCAAAAATATGAGGTGAAATATGAATAATAAAGTAGCAATACTTACAGATAGCAATAGTGGCATTACTCAGCAGCAGTCCAAGGAACTTGGAATATTCGTTGAGCCAATGCCTTTTTATATTGATGGACAGCTTTACTATGAGGACATTGATTTAACTCAGGATCAGTTCTATGAAAAGCTTACACAGGGTGGAGAGATTACCACCTCCATGCCTATCACAGGTAATCTTATGGATTCTTGGGACAAGATTCTAGAAGACTACGATGAATTAGTATATATCCCTATGTCATCAGGCCTTTCATCATCTTGTGCTACAGCAAAGATGCTTTCTGAGGATTATGATGGCAGGGTTGTAGTAGTAGATAATCAGCGCATATCAGTTACTCAAAAGCTTTCTGCTCTAGAGGCTAAAAAGCTTGCAGATATGGGCAAGAGTGCACAGGAAATTTGTGATGCTCTCATGGAGATTAAATCCTTATCTACAATATATATAACAGTTGATACTCTAGAGTATCTTAAGAAGGGCGGCAGACTAACACCAGCGGTAGCTGCTATAGGCTCACTTCTTAAAATCAAACCAGTTCTATCAATCTATGGTGAAAAGCTAGATAAATATTCTATGGCTCGCACCATAAAGGCTGCAAAGCAGACTATGATTGATGCTCTTAAAAAGGACATTAAAGAGGTCATTAAGTCAGATAATCCTGATGAGTACATTATTTCTATAGCTCATACTCAGAATCAGGAAGCAGCTGAAAAATTTAAAGAAGAACTGCTAGCTGAATTTCCAAATAGAGATATTTGGATTGATCCGTTATCACTTTCAGTTTCATGTCACATTGGACCTGGCGCTCTTGCCTGTACAGTGACAAAGAAGCTGGTTGATATAAATTAAATTATGTAATTTAGGAGGATTGTTATGGTTAAAGCAGTAGTAGGTGCCAATTGGGGCGACGAGGGCAAAGGTAAAATTACCGATATGATGGCCGCAGAAGCGGATATCATTGTACGTTTTCAGGGTGGTGCAAATGCAGGCCACACTATCGTAAACAATTACGGTAAATTTGCTCTTCATACTTTACCATCTGGTGTGTTCTATAATCACACAACAAGCATTATCGGCAATGGCGTTGCTCTTAATATCCCTATTCTTATGAAGGAGATTGCATCCATTGAAGAGAAAGGTGTTCCTGCTCCACACATTCTGGTTTCAGACAGAGCTCAGATTGTTATGCCATACCATATCCTCTTTGATCAGTATGAAGAAGAGAGACTTGGAAAAGCCTCTTTCGGTTCTACAAAGAGCGGTATCGCTCCTTTCTATTCTGATAAGTATGCAAAGATTGGATATCAGGTTCAGGAATTATTTGACGAAGAACTTTTAAAGGAAAAGGTTGTTCGTACATGTGAACAGAAGAATGTCCTTTTAGAGCATCTTTATCACAAGCCACTTCTTAAGCCAGAAGAATTACTTGAGACATTACATGAGTACAGAGATATGATTGCTCCATATGTATGTGATACTTCTGCTTATCTTTGGAATGCACTTAAAGAAAATAAGACAATTTTATTAGAGGGTCAGCTTGGTACACTTAAGGATCCTGACCATGGAATTTATCCTATGGTTACATCTTCATCTACACTTGCACCATACGGATGCATCGGTGCTGGTATTCCAGCTCAGGAGTTAAAGCAGGTTGTTACTGTATGTAAGGCTTATTCTTCAGCAGTTGGCGCAGGAGCTTTTGTTTCTGAAATCTTTGGAGATGAGGCTGATGAGCTTAGACGTCGCGGCGGTGACGGCGGTGAGTTTGGTGCTACAACAGGTCGTCCACGTCGTATGGGATGGTTTGACTGTGTTGCTTCAAAATACGGCTGCAGAATGCAGGGTACTACAGATGTGGCATTTACAGTAGTTGATGTACTTGGATATCTTGATGAGATTCCTGTTTGTGTAGGCTACGAAATCGACGGTGAGGTTACTACAGACTTCCCTGTTACATCAAAGCTTGAAAAGGCAAAGCCAGTACTTAAGACACTTCCAGGATGGAAATGTGACATTCGCGGTATCAAAAAGTATGAAGATTTACCAGAAAATTGCCGAAATTATATAGAGTTCATTGAAAAGGAAATTGGTTTCCCAATTACAATGGTATCTAATGGTCCTAGTCGTGAGGATATAATCTACAGATAAAATTATGAGAAGATTAATCGATTCTAGTAAAACTAAATTAGTGCTTTTGATTATCTTTGTTCTTGTGGTGGTGGCATTTGTTGTTTTTTTATTTTTAAATCATGGCAACAAGGCCGATACCACTTCATCAGTTGATACTTCAGATAAAAGAGTAGAGCTTCTTGATAAAAAAAGCGATGATAAAGACAAAGGTCAGCAAATATTTATGATGCCTAAAGATGAGGTTTATAAATTTTCCATGACTGATGCTGATGGGATCTTTCTGAATTTCCTTCGAAAAGGTAACGAATGGGTTTATGAGGACGATGATACATTAGACATTAATGAAGACAGAATCGATAAGATTTTAAATTATCTTACAAATATTTATTTTGTGGATTCCTTAAATGTTGACGATGCAGAAGAGTACGGCCTTAGTCAAGAGTCTAGGATGTTTATATTAACTGATGGCAGCGGATATGAGACTATAATTTCATTGGGCGACAAAACTGATGATGGTCAAATCTATTTTGCTATCAATTATGATTTTAATAACATATATATTAACAGCGGCAAGCTTTCTAACGTTGGAGACTACTATATTGAGGATTTAGTCGGCTTTTAGTTTACATATTTTAGATGCTGTGTTATTATATATCGGTACGATTTTTACTACAACTCAGGTCTTGGACACTCCGACCTTTACCTTAGTTGTGGCAGTTATTCAATTTAGGAGGTAGAAACATGATTACAAAAGAGAAGAAGCAGGCTATCATTAATGAGTACGCTAGAACAGCTGGTGACACAGGTTCTCCAGAGGTTCAGATCGCTGTTCTTACAGCTCGTATTTCAGAGCTTACAGATCACCTTAAGGCAAACCCAGGCGATCATCATTCACGTCGTGGTATGATGAAGATGGTTGGTAAGAGAAGAAACCTTCTTGCATACCTTAAGAACACAGATATCGAGAGATATCGTTCAATCATTGAGCGTCTTGGCTTAAGAAAGTAATCTATAAGAGCGGAGTAGTACTACTCCGCTCATTTTCTTATGATTTATAGCGAAATCCGAAGCCACTGAATTTGGTGCGAGATTTAGAAGTCGCTTCATTTTCAGTAGTTTCGGGTTCTGCTTAAATAAATAAAATTTATTTAAAGGAGAAAACCATGAAGACATTTACTATGGAATTGGCTGGTAGAACACTTCGTGTTGATATCGGCAGAGTAGCAGCACAGGCTAATGGCGCCGCTTTCATTCAGTATGGCGATACTACAGTTCTTTCAACTGCTACAGCATCAGATAAGCCACGTGATGGCATCGATTTCTTCCCTCTTTCAGTAGAGTTCGAAGAAAAGACATACGCAGTAGGCAAAATCCCAGGAGGATTTAACAAGCGTGAGGGAAAGGCATCTGAGAACTCAGTGCTTACAGCTCGTGTTATTGATAGACCTATGCGTCCACTTTTCCCAAAGGATTATCGTAACGACGTTACACTTAACAACATGGTTATGGCTGTTGACCCACAGTGCCGTCCAGAGCTTGTTGCAATGCTTGGTTCAGCTATTTCTACATGTATTTCAGATATCCCATTTGACGGTCCATGTGCTATGACACAGATGGGTATGATTGATGGAGAGTTCATCGTTAACCCTTCACAGGAGCAGTGGGATAAGGGCGACCTTAAGCTTACAGTTGCTTCTACTAGAGAAAAGGTTATTATGATCGAGGCAGGCGCAAACATCATCCCTGAGGATAAGATGATTGAGGCTATTTACAAGTGCCACGATGTTAACCAGACAATTATCGCATTCATCGATGAGATGGTTAAGGAATGCGGTAAGCCAAAGCATGAGTATACATCATGTGCTATTCCAGAAGAACTTTTTGCTAAGATGAAGGAAATCGTTCCTCCATCAGAGATGGAAGAGGCTGTATTCACAGACGAAAAGCAGGTTCGTGAGGAGAACATCCGTCAGATTACTGAGCGTCTTGAAGAGGCATTTGCTGAAAACGAGGAATGGCTTGCTGTTCTTGGTGAGGCTATTTACCAGTACGAGAAAAAGACAGTACGTAAGATGATTCTTAAGGATCACAAGCGTCCAGATGGTCGTGAGATAACACAGATTCGTCCACTTGCTGCTGAAGTAGATATTATCCCTCGTGTACACGGTTCATCTATGTTCACTCGTGGTCAAACACAGATTTGTGACGTTGTAACTCTTGCACCTCTTTCAGAGGCTCAGAAAATTGATGGTCTTGATCCTTTCGTTACTGAGAAGAGATACATGCATCACTATAACTTCCCTGCATATTCAGTAGGTGAGACAAAGCCTTCTCGTGGACCAGGACGTAGAGAAATCGGACACGGTGCTCTTGCAGAGCGTGCCCTTCTTCCTGTACTTCCTTCACCAGAGGAGTTCCCATATGCAATCCGTGCCGTATCTGAGACATTTGAGTCTAACGGTTCTACATCAATGGCTTCTACATGTGCTTCATGTATGTCACTTATGGCTGCTGGTGTTCCAATTAAGGCTATGGTAGCTGGTATTTCATGCGGTCTTGTTACAGGCGACACAGATGACGATTTCGTTCTTCTTACAGATATCCAGGGCCTTGAGGACTTCTTCGGAGATATGGACTTTAAGGTTACGGGTACTAAGGAAGGTATCACAGCTATCCAGATGGATATTAAGATTCACGGTCTTACTCGTCCAATCGTTGAGGGTGCTATCGCTCGTTGCCGCGAGGCTAGATTCTTTATCATGGACAACTGCATGAGCAAGGCAATTGCAGAGCCACGTAAGGAAGTTGGCGAGTACGCTCCAAAGATTATTCAGCTTTCTATCGATCCAGAGAAGATTGGTGATGTTGTTGGACAGCGCGGAAAGACAATCAACGAAATCATTGCAAGATGCGATGTTAAGATTGATATTACAGATGAGGGCAATGTTTCTATCTGCGGTACAGATGCAGCTAAGATGGAAGAAGCTAAGCGCATGATTGAAATCATTACAACTGATTTCGAGCAGGGCCAGATTCTTACAGGTAAGGTTGTAAGCATCAAAGAATTCGGCGCATTTATCGAATTCGCTCCAGGCAAGGAAGGAATGGTTCACATTTCTAAGATTGCTAAGGAGAGAATTGATAGAGTAGAGGATGTTCTTACTCTTGGCGATACTGTTAAGGTTGTATGCCTTGGCAAGGACAAGATGGGACGTATTAGCTTCTCTATCAAGGATGTTCAGTAAATATTAGATTAAGTTTGGCGCCTGGCAAAAGTCAGGCGCCTTTTTAGGTAAAAAATATGCTTCTTAATGTTTCACATATTTATAAATCATTTGGAGAAGAGTCCATTATTAGAGACGCTACATTTACTGTGGACGAAGGCTCTAAGGTTGCTATTGTTGGAAATAATGGTACAGGAAAATCTACTCTTTTAAAAATCATTACAGGAGAGCTTCCTGCTGACGAAGGTGAAGTTACTTTTAAAAAGGATGCCACTTTTGGCTACCTGGCTCAATATCAAGAGGATTGTTATGGTACTAATATCTTAGATACAGTCCTTAATGCCAGAGAAGATTTGCTTGCTATGGAAAAGCGCCTGACAGAAATGGAATCCCAGATGTCTAGCGTTGACACCTCTGAAATGGATTCCTTTATGGATAGCTATCATAAGCTTCAGCACCAGTTTGATTTGGCTGGAGGATACACATTCCGCTCTGAGGCTATTGGTATCCTTAAAGGCTTGGGATTTGAAGGTGATGAACTTAATAAGAGTATGAATGAGCTTTCTGGTGGACAAAAGACTAGAGTGAGTCTTGGTAGACTTCTTGCTTCTTCACCTGACTTATTGCTGTTAGATGAGCCTATTAACCACTTGGATCTTAATTCTATTATGTGGTTGGAAGGGTATCTGTCTTCATATAAGGGGGCAGTTGTTATCGTTGCTCATGATAGATATTTCTTAGATAAGATTGCTGACCATGTGGTGGATTTATCCTATGGTAGGACAGCAGTATATACTGGAAACTATTCTGCTTTTGTACAGCAAAAAGAGCTGTATATGCTTACATATGAAAGAAGCTACGAAAAACAGCAAAAGGAAATAGAGCATCAAAAAGCTGTTATTGAAAAGCTTCAGTCCTTCAATAGAGAAAAATCCATTAAACGTGCTGAAAGCAGAAAGAAGCTTTTAGATAAAATGGATGTTATGGATGCCCCTGATAAAGAGGCTGATAAAATGCGACTTACCCTTGAAATTGAAAAGGAAAGCGGCAAGGATGTTTTAGAGTTTTCTCATGTGACAAAATCTTATGAGGACAAAAATATCTTTACTGATTTGTCTTTTGAGGTTCATAAAGGGGATAGAATTGCTATTTTAGGCGATAATGGAACGGGTAAGACCACCATTTTAAAATGTATCAATGGTCTGACTGATTTTGAGACAGGTGAGATTAAGTTTGGTGCTAATGTTACTGTTGGTTACTATGATCAGGAGCAGCAAGGCCTTACAGAATCTAACACTATCTTTAGTGAGCTTCATGATGCATATCCTTTCATGACAGAGACAAAGGTCAGAAATACCTTGGCAGCTTTTATGTTTACTGAGGATGATGTGTTTAAGAGAATAAGCGATTTATCTGGTGGCGAAAGAGGTAGAGTGTCTCTTGCAAAGCTTATGCTTTCAAAATCAAATCTTTTAATCCTTGATGAGCCTACTAACCACTTAGACATGGATTCTAAGGAAAGATTAGAGGATGCTTTAAACAATTATGATGGCACATTGCTTTACGTAAGCCATGATCGTTACTTCGTTAATAGAACTGCCAATATGATTCTTGAGCTATCAGATGGTAAGCTTACAAAATATCTTGGCAACTATGATGACTATATTGCTAAAAAAGAGCAGCTCTTCGGAGACAATGCTGTAAATAGTTCTACCGCTGCCTCTATAGTTGAAACTGCTGCAAAGCTTGACTATAAGGAGCAAAAGCGTATTGAGGCTGAAAAGAGAAAGCTTCAAAATCAGATCTCTAAGGTAGAAAAAGAAATAGAAGACCTTGAAAATAAAAAAGCTAAGATAGATGAGGAATTTGTTAAGCCTGAGAATATGACTAATTCTGCAAAGCTTAACGAACTTACTGCAAAGCAAAAGGAAATAGATGAAAAGCTTGAGGCTTTGTATGAACAGTGGGAGGAGCTATCTATTGAATAAAATTGTGGCATCTTTGTTAAAATCTTGACATAGTTTTACTCGAATTCTATAATTAGTGTAATGAAATGAAATTAGGAGGCGTTTAGTTTGGATAAACAGATTTCACAGGCTGTCATTAGAAGACTTCCTAGATATTACAGATACTTAGGAGAGCTTTTAGACGATGGCGTTGAAAGAATTTCATCAAATGATTTAAGTAAACGCATGCATGTTACTGCTTCACAGATAAGACAAGACTTGAACAATTTCGGTGGCTTCGGCCAGCAGGGCTACGGCTATAATGTTGCCTATTTACACGATGAAATTGGCAATATTTTAGGTGTAAATGATACTCATAATGTCATTGTCATTGGTGCAGGTAATTTAGGTCAGGCAATTGCTGGCTATGTTAAATTTGAACGTGTTGGCTTTAAGATTATAGGCTTATTTGATGTTAACCCTGAGCTTAAAGGTAAGATGGTTAGAGACCTTCCAGTTCAGATGCTGGATGAACTTCCAGAATTTGTTAAGAATAACAACGTAGAAATTGCTGCACTTACATTACCAAAGGCAAATGCTAAAGCTACAGCTTTAAAACTTGTGTCATTAGGTGTTCATGCAATTTGGAACTTTGCTCACGTAGATTTAGATGATATTCCTGATGTGGTTATTGAGAATGTTCATCTTTCAGATAGTTTAATGCAGTTATCATACAATATTACACAGCAGAAAAAGTAGGTGAGGTTATGGCTGAGAAAGATTTTTCAGCAGCATTAGCTAAAATCAAAATACCTATGCTTATTTTGGATCAAAAGTGGCATAGACTTTTTGCTTTAGGTGGTAAACCAGATACTGTTAAGGCACTAGAGGCCAAAGAAAACGAGCTTTTAAAAAGAGAAGCAGAGCTTAAAAAAGAGCTTAAGGACCTTAAAAAGGTTAAAGAAAATCTGATGCAATCTGTTATGACAAATATGGAGGGCACATCAGATTTAGTTTCAAAAAAGCTTGATGATGATAAAAGGCTCTTAGAGGAATGTAAGGAGCGAATCAAGACTAACGAAGATGAGCTTATGGAGATTCCTGCTAAGACTGATGAAGTTAACAGAGAGCTTATGAATGCTTCTATGGAGTTTTGTTACGACAAGCTTCGTACCAATTCTACTGAGGCAGAAGAAATAACCAATTGGATTAAAGATATTCGAGTTCAGCTTAAAAAGAACGTTATTAGAAAGCATAATCGAGAGATTAACAACAAAGAGATTTATTCATACATGCACGACGTTTTCGGCATGGAGGTTTTAAATCTATTTGATATGAAAAATGGCGATTTTTATATTGGAACCGCTGATGATAGACCAGAGGAAGACAGCGACTCTAAGGAATCCACTGAAGAAACTAATGATTTATCTAATGTTGAACTAGAAGAGGTTGACTTAGAGGCAGTTGCCAAGGAAACAAAAGAATCCGATTCATCAGAAGAAGTTGAAGAAAATAAAGACTAGGCAGTAATTGCTTAGTCTTTTTTATTTAGGTATGTTATCATATAGTAGTATTATTATTTGTATGTAGAAAGGAGTTCATATGGAGGACGGGGCGAATCCCTATTTAATTGCACTTTTTATAATTGTTGCGTTAATTGAGTTTGTTATTATTCCAATCATTTTATACAAACGTTCAAAGCAGGAAAACATTACTGAAGAGGATGTTATTTCTCTTGTAAATGAAGGTCATGAGGATGGCAATATTCTTACGTCTGAGGCTGTAATGATTCAAAATATCTTTGAGTTTTCAGATACAGATGCCAAGGATATTATGACTCATCGAAAGAATATTGTTGCCATAAATGGAGATTTCACATTAAGAGAGGCTATAGCTTTCATTAATGAGAACAATATGAGCCGTTATCCTGTTTATTTAGAAGAGCTTGATAACATTATTGGCATATTACACATAAAAGATTTGCTTACATACTTTGACAAAGACATAGACAATATTAGGGTAAAAGACCTTAAGGACCTTATGTCTGTTGCGGAGTTTGTACCAGAAACCCATGGAATCAATACTCTTTTTGCTAAAATGCAAAACAAGAAGCGACACATGGTTATTGTTGTGGACGAATATGGACAGGTTTCAGGGCTTCTTTCCATGGAGGACATTCTAGAGGAAATTGTTGGAAATATTGAAGACGAGCACGACGAAGAGGAAAACTCCATAGAAGTTAAAACTGAGGATTCCTTTATCATGGAGGGTTCTACCACTTTAGAGGAGGTAGAAGAGATTTTAGGAACTAAACTTTCTGAGGACTATGAGACCTTAAATGGTTATCTTATTTCCCTTAATGGAAAGATTCCAGAAGACGGAAAATCCTTTACTTTAGAGGATGATAATTACGTCTTTTATATAAAAAATGTAACGGACAAAGTCATTGATAGTGTCTACGTTAGAAGGAAAAGGCACGTTGAATAAAGGCTTGTTATTTGTTATAATTTTAAGGATTTAGAAGAATAGAAAAGAGGTATTTTATTTTATGTCAGGACATTCAAAATTTGCTAATATTAAGCACAAAAAAGAAAAGAATGATGCTGCAAAGGGTAAGATCTTTACAATAATTGGTCGTGAAATTGCAGTAGCA
>JAEEGF012423361.1_pt1 | contig 10517 bp, 13 predicted proteins | sample 9134171 | NCBI WGS metagenome assembly JAEEGF01 (sample SAMN16246542, study PRJNA631951) | gut metagenome | biome: gut microbiome; feature: rumen; material: AP-attached | host: Bos | place: Iran: Karaj | collected 2018-10 | reverse complement strand
TGCAATGACGGAATACATGAAGTCATTTGTAATCGCAGGCATGGAAAGCGGAACTTTTTACAGTACAGATCATGGCGAAGGATATATCCTCATCACCGGCACAAAGGGAAATCACCCGGGATTTAGCAGTCTCGTCAAAATGACAGTCATAATGAAAAACGCGCTCGGCGGCTTGGGGAAACTGTTTTCATTTCTGAAGCAGGCAAACAGCGGCTGTGATAAAAAGCCGCTTGAAATTCAGATGAAAAAGCAGAAAAAGCCTTACGTTAAGGTTGAAATGCTGATCGTAACAGAGAAGTATCAGGGGCAGGGCTATATGCGGAAGCTCATGGAGTTTGCCTATAAAATAGCAGACAAAAACGGCTGTCCCTGCATACTGGATACCGACGCAAAAGGCAAATGTGACCGCTATGTGCATCTCGGCATGAAGCTCGTTCAGACACGGACGGCGGCAGGGTGCAAGATATATGATCTGATGTACGGAAAGAAGAATGATTATGAGCAATTACAATGACATCGGCATTGACAGCAGTCTTGACTGGCCCCGTATCCGCAAGCTGTTTATCATAGGACTGATCGGCGGTATTATGACATTTGTTGGCGACTGGCTCCTCGGATACGGTGTATATGATGAAAGTCTGACAGGGCTGGAAAAGAAACTTTCGCAGTATCTGATCTTATCGGATGGAACATTGTTCTGGTCCGCATTTCTCGGACTGATCGGTATTTCGCTTGAGGGGCTTTGCTATTTTGGTATATACAGACTGATCGCTAGCGGCAGTATGAAACACGCCCATATATTTCGCAGCGGTGTGTTCGGATATATGCTGTTTGCGGCCTGCGGCGTTCATGTCCCTTGCCTCTCGACTGTGTTTTTCTATAGCCATATGATGCTTGCATCGCCTGAGAACGCATATGATCTGACAATAAAATTTGGTTTGTACTTCTTACTGCCTGCGCTAACACTGTTCCTGATATTCTTCCTTGTAATGAGCGCGGCACAGATCAGTGCTTTTGCCAAAGGACTGACTCCGTATCCGAAGTGGTGCTGGATATTTTCGATGCCTGTCGGTATGGGTGCGACAATGCTGCTGAAATTCGCAGGCAATCACGCTGTTGTAAACGGTCTGACTGCTGCATGGATCAGCATCGGCAATATCTGGATGTTCGGCGGCTTGCTGCTGACAATGAAGAAAGCCAAAGGAGGTCATAAGCATGAGATTTGATAAACAGGATAAAGTTGTAAAAGCGCCCGATGCGCTAAACAATCCGCTTTACAGGGTGACAAAAGCAGTCGTGAAGGCTGCAAAGATACGAAACAGCCTTATCGGTACAAAGGAAGAAGTCCTTACAAAAGCGGCAAAAATGAATGCAAAAAACCGTCATTTTATTATGCCGACAGATAACAAGGCTCACTATACCGATCATCTGATACAGGGACAGTATCACTGCATTGAAGTTGACATTGAAAAGAAACGGCGAGATAAAGCGATATTGTTCGTATTCGGCGGCGGCATGATACTCGGCTCAGATAAAGGCGATGTGGGGCTTTCAAGAAAGATCGCTGAAACAACCAATTCCGATGTATGGTTCCCGTATTATCCCCTCTGCCACGAACACGATATGCTCGAAAATGTGCAGATGATATTTGAATGCTATACCAAAATGCTGACATTCTACAAGCCTGAAAACATCGTATTTCTTGGCTTTTCCTCGGGCGGTGCACTGATACTCGATCTGATCACATACATAAATGAACTGAATGACAACGGCAGAAATATTCCTATGCCGGGAATGCTGATCCCCATATCGCCCGGAAGTGTTCCCGTAATAGATGCAGAAAATACAGCAATCAAAGCACTTGACAAGCGAGATATCATGATTCCTGCGGCGTATATGTATACTGCCCGTGAGATCATGTGTCACGGCAGAGAAATACCGGAAAAATATCTTGCAACCGCACACGGCGACTTTCGTAGGGCTCCCATGACGCATTTCTATTACGGCAGCGCAGAAACGCTGTACGCCTTTGCTCCAAGCTATGCGGAGAGCTTCCGGAAAGCAGGCGCAAAGTGCATGATTCATGTGGGTAAAGGAATGCACCACTGCTTTGCGTTGCAATATTTTATTCCCGGCTGCAAGCCAGCTTTCAACGAGGTCATGGAACTGATAAACGAATTTCTCAGAAAAGGAGCAAAGCCATGAGTTTTACAGACAATTTCGGAAATCCGAAAGGACTTCTCGGACGAATGATGCTTGTCAGCATGGACAAGGAGCATTTACCAATGGCGCAGTGGGCGTTGGAGCAGATCAGCATTCCCGACAGCGGCAAGGTCGCAGATCTGGGCTGCGGCGGCGGTTACAATATCAGACGTATGCTTGGATTGAGCGAAAAAGCGAAGTTTATCGGGCTGGATATATCCGATGAAAGTGTGAAAAAGGCTGAAAAGGTCAATAAAAATGAACTTGGCAAGCGTGTAAAAATCATCAAAGGCAGTGCTGAAAATCTGCCGTTCACGGATAACAGCATTGACCTTATCACCGCTTTTGAAACGGTTTTCTTCTGGAAGAAACCTGAAATAGCGTTCAGGGAGATCTACCGTTCACTTGTTAATGGCGGCTGTTTTGCGGTCATCAATAATTACGGCGATCCGAATGTGGATTGGGAGAAGAAAGTTCCCTGCATGACACGATATACGGCAGAGCAGATCGCAGATATGCTGAAATCAGCGAAATTTGCTGATATTTCAGTCAATAAAAAGGAAAATCTGTTTTTAGTCATGGGATATAAACGATAACACACAGTGAAAGGATATTCAATATGTATAAGACAACAGTTAAAATTGACGGTATGATGTGCGGAATGTGCGAATCACATATCAACGATGCCATTCGCACCAAAATATCCGTGAAAAAAGTATCTTCTTCCCATAAAAAGGGCGAAACAGTTATTATAAGTGAATACAAACTGACCTCAGAAATGATAGCTGACGCACTGGACGGTTCAGGCTATACAGTTATGAGTGTAACTTGTGAAACGTATGAGAAGAAGGGATTTTTCAGCAAAAAGTAAAGGAGTATAATTATGAGTGCAAATTATAAGAACTGGGTTCCAAACGGAATGATTACGGCATTGACTGCAGGAACAGCAATTCTCGGCGCAGGAACCGCAGCACTGATGTTTGCTGATATGAATCCGATGATGAAAAAAGCTCTTGTCGGAACGGCTGGCGCAGGCACACTTGTCTGCGGCGCTATGGCAGCGTGGAGCGTTTATGCACACGGAAAGTTTTCTTATGACGGCAAGCGTCAGCTTTCAAAGGAGATCGTTGAAGGTACTGCTAAATATGTCACACTGCCGGAAGGCGGTATCGGACTGGATGTCGGCTGCGGCAGCGGTGCGCTCACCATTGCGTGTGCAAAGCGGAATCCGCAGGGCAGAATGGTGGGAATTGACCGCTGGGGCAAGGAATATGCGTCGTTCAGCCGGCAACTCTGCGAGAATAATTCAGATGCAGAGAGTGTTCAGAATACGGAATTTCACCAGGGCGATGCCTGCAAGCTCGATTACCCCGATGAGTATTTTGACGCGGTTACAAGCAATTATGTATATCACAATATTACAGGCGTGAATAAGCAGGAACTTCTGCGCGAAACGCTGCGAGTCCTGAAAAAGGGCGGCACATTCGCCATTCATGATATCATGTCAAAGGCTCGCTACGGCGATATGCAGAAATTTGTCAATGAACTGTATAACGAGGGCTATGAAGGCGTTGAGCTGATCGACACGACAGACGGTATGTTCATGTCAAAGGGCGAAGCCCATATCCTCGGGCTACGCGGTTCATCTTTGCTGATCGGAAAGAAGTGAGTATGATACTTCAGGCATTGGGTTACGGTCTGATCTGGTCGGTCATGTGGAGCGTTTATGTATTTCTGATTCTGAAATTCTATCCGTTTTCGATGCTTCACGATTATCCGAAAGATATTCAGGCTGCGGCAACCATTGAGAAGCCGACAAAAGCACAAGAAAAAGCTGCCAAACGATTCGGCGCAGTCGGTGGTCTCATCATATTTGGTGTACTCCTTGCATTCGGATTACTCCGATTCCACAGCGAACAGGCTTCATTTTTGCAAGTGTTGAAATATATCTTCATCATTGCTATGACATGGAATGTGATTGACCTGCTGATTATGGATTGGCTGATCGTATGCACGATCACGCCGAAATGGATTGTTTTAAGAGGAACAGAGGGCTGCAAAGGATATAAGGATTATTTCTTCCATTTCAAAGGCTTCCTGGTTGGCTGTGTATATACAGCACTCATGGCGCTGCTGTTTTCAGGGATCGATTATGCAGTACTCCGCTTTTTGATATGGAAATAAGGTGATATGATGAAGAAAAAAGAACATTTGCCGCTGTTCGGTGTCGGACCGATCTATGTTTACACCATTGCAATGATTACGCTTATCGCTTTCCTTTGCAGAAATCTGTCCGTATTTGAAGCAGGAAGGCTCACAAATATCAAAGCAATACTGATAATACTCGGAAGCGTCCTTGTCGTGATCGGAGCAGTTATGTGGATCATGGCGGTGATCGTATCAAAACTAGATGACAATATCAAGAAAAAACATCTTGTAACGACCGGTATTTACTCTTGGGTGCGGAATCCGATCTATTCAGCTTGTATGTTTGCCTGCACAGGCTTTATTCTTATGATTGGAAATGCGTTCTTCTTTGTATTGCCCTTTGTTTACTGGCTTTTCATGACGGTTCTGATGAAGCAAACGGAAGAAAAATGGCTGCGTGCGCTTTACGGTCAGGAGTATGAGGATTACTGCAAGCGTGTCAATCGCTGTATTCCGTTTAAGAGAGGATAAATAATGCTGAAACTATGTTTGCTGACCGCATTTATCGGTCATTTGCTGTGCTGGTACTGCGACTGCCTTATCACATATACGCCTGACGGCAGGTTCTCTGCCAAAATGCTGAATGATAATGAACAGCTTTCTGAATTATTCATGGATATGCCGCTGAAAAGACCGATGCGTTCTATTATGCTTGGTGTTTTTGCACTTATCATGTCATTCTGCGGATTTCTTGCTTTGAGTGAGTGGATGCGGCAGTTTTCAAGCGTTTATGCATTTATTATGCTGATCGGTGCTGTCGTGTTTACGACTTGTGTGATACCGCATCATGTGATATGCGGTCTGGTGGAATGGCTTTATATTAAGCTCGGACGAACCGATGATGCAAGAAAAGCCGTACTTGATTTTTTTAAGAAAACATCAGCAACAATGATCGTATGCTATACCGGACTGCTTATCTTTTCGGTCGCATTTTTCATTGCAGTTTTTACAGGTACGACCACTTTGCCGAAATGGGCGTGTATCTTTAACACATTGCCGCTGTTCCTAATCATATCACCGTTCAAGGTCGCAGGAAGCGGAAATATTGTCAATGCAGCAATGTTTCTTGCACTTGCGGTACTTATATAAAAGACGGAGGATAAAATATGGATACTGTGATCGGAATATTCGGCATCATAAGCGGCTTTCTTTGTGCGCTTGCAGATACGCCGCTTGCGTATTTCTTTGACGCAAATAATAAAAAGATCGGTCAGCGCAAAGATATTCAGACAGGCTGGCAGACCGCTTCATCCAAGAGATTCTATCTGTCGTTTCTGCTTTCATTTCTCGGTCAGCCCGGCTGCTATCTTGTTATATGGCGGCTCGCTGAAATGATTGGAAAGGAATATGATACGATGTGCAGTATCCTGAAAATCTGCACATTTCTCGGATGCTACACAGGTCTTATCACACACGCAGTCTTCTGTATCAAGCCGCTTGTATACAAGCACATCTTTCAGGAGACATCATTAAAATCCGCAGAAAACGCTCTGCATGAAACTGATAAGCTCACCATTTTACCTGTACTTGTATGCAGCGTTACGCTGATCATGATCCCTGCTTTTCTGATCTCTGCGGCGATATGGCAGGGCATTCTGCCTGTATCAAGACTGTGGATCATATTCAATCCCATATTCCTGATGATCGCTATGCTTGCAGTCAAAAAAGCATTTCCTAAGCTGCCGATGATCGGATTTATGGGGACTGGTTTTATTGTATATGCGGCAATGCTGCTTGTCATAGCGAGGTGAAGAATTATGCTGAGAACGACCATGTATGGTAAGCAGCATAAGATTTTAGGAGGTATACAAATGACTGCAAAAGAATATAAAGACTTGTCAGTGAAAGAGTTCACGAAAGCTGCCGAGATCTATGAATCGGACAATGCAGGTGTGTACAATATGTGCAAGAAGGACTATCCCGATGTGCTGGCAGAGCTTGAAAAAGAGCCGTTTCACGATCTACTGGACTGCGGATGCGGAACTGGTCCGATGCTCACGCTGCTGCATCAGAAATATCCTGAAAAGCATTATACCGGCATTGACCTGACACCCAAAATGATCGAAGTCGCCAAGCGAAAGAATATGAAAGGAGTAGAGCTTGTGGTCGGTGACTGCGAGAATCTGCCCTTTGCAGACAATTCCTTTGATGTGGTGATCTGCTGCGAGAGTTTTCATCACTATCCGAATCCGCAGGATTTCTTCAACAGCGTGTACCGTGTCCTACGTCCGAATGGCAGACTTATCCTGCGCGATATGACTATGAATTCTGCGGCGGTACGCTGGTTCTGCAACACCATTGAAATGCCGTTGGCACATCTGATTGGCAAAGGTGATGTCCGTATCTACGGCAGAGATGACATCAGAAAGCTTTGCAAAAATGCCGGACTTCACATGGAATCTTTTGAAAAGCGAGGTTTCTGCCGTCTGCATTGTGTGGCGAGAAAAATAAGATAAAACGAAAGGATAATAGTATGTATTTATTATTTTCGGCATTAGGACTGATCGGAGGTCTGTTTTGCTGCACGGGAGATATTCTCTTTGATCTGAAAGGCAAAGGCAACGAAAAGCTTGGAACTTCTAAGAATATCGACAGCAACTGGCTGAAAATGGCTGACTGGAGATTTGGTTTGTCTATCGCTCTTGCACTGATAGGCGATGCGCTGGTAGGGCTCGGCTTTTATTCTATCGGTATGCAGATCGCTGAAACGCATTCCCTTCTCGGTTATATGACAATCGGGTTTGGATATTTCGGCGCAATGGCAGGCATTTTCATTCATGCATTTCTCTGTGTTCAGGCGCTGATCTACAAAGGTGCAATGATACACGGCAATTTACAAATCGCTGATGATATACTCGAAAAGATATACAAGCAGATCATGCCGACATTTCTTTTAGGATATGCTACGCTTTTGGTGCCGACAGTTCTTGTGATCATTGCAATTCTGAACGGCGCACTTGATGTACCGAAAATATGCGTACTATTGAATCCGATCGTGTTCCTGATTATTGGAACGACCTGTCGTAAAATTGATCCTGTGAAATTTCAGGATCTTCCCGGAATCATCATGCCGAGCTTCGGACTTTCTATGTTCGGACTGATCGGCATTCTGAACCTGATATAAAAATCGCAGAGGAGGATAATACTATGGGACTAATGAAGAAGTTTTTTAGTCAGACAAGAAAACCCGAAGGCACACTCGGAAAGATGATGCTGAAAGGAATGAACTCCGGTCATGCAAAGCTGGCTGATTGGGGATTTGAGCATCTGCCGAAGCTCTCTCCGAAAATGGCTGCTGATCTTGGCTGCGGTGCAGGAAGAAATGCAGGAGAGCTGCTGAAAAAATATCCGCAGGCAAAGGTTACCGCAATGGACTACTCTGAGCTTTCAGTTCAGAAGGCAAAGGAATACAATCAGGCAATGATCACTGCAGGCAGATGCAGAGTGATTCAGGGCGATGTTTCAAAGCTGCCCCTTGAAGCTGACAGCTATGATCTTGTAACAGCCTTTGAAACGATCTACTTCTGGCCTGGTCTTGAAAAATGCTTTTCGCAGGTAGCCAACATTCTGAAAGACGGCGGATACTTTATGATATGCAACGAATCTGACGGTACTGATCAGACGAGCAAAAAGTTTGAATCCATCATCGACGGTATGCGCTGCTATACACCTGCTGAAATAACAGCAGCTCTGAAAGCGGCAGGGTTTACGAGCGTGAAATCCGATCATCATCCGTCAAAGCCGTGGATCACTGTGATCGCTAAGAAATAATGATTCATCTGAAAGAAGGGACAAAATGGTGCTGTCGATTCTGTTTTCCGTCATGATGATGGCGGGACTGTTCCTGATGCTGTGGGGCGGCGTCGGTTTTATTCAGGACAAACGGTTCTTTTCATCTGCCCCGAAGGAAATCGTTGAGGCCGTGCCGGATAGAAAGCCTGAACGCTTCAAAGGACAATATGTGATCGGCTGGCTGATGATCGGGCTTTCGTTTGTGCTTATGCTGGGTTCGATTGTTCTGGGTGTCTGGGACGGGATCAGGAATGATTACGGATTCTGGCAGTTCTTCCTGCGATTTGTGATCATGCTGCTCGGTCTGAAAGCATTTGACATCGGTTTCTTTGACTGGGTACTGCTCTGCAATAACGGATTTCACTTCTTTTCCCATTACTATCCTGAAACAAACGGTGTGTACGGCCGTCACCTGTTCGGATATAACTGGAAAACCCATCTTGCACATATCGTGCTCAGCTTTCCGTTCGCAGCATTGCTGTCGTGGATATCTACCCTGATATGATACAATAAAAACGAGCCTATACAAATGCGTATAAGCTCGTTTTCGTTTCATAGGGCACATTGATCACAGCTTCCAGCTTGCCGCCTTCTGTCTGTCTGTTACAAATGTACGATAAATACCGTCCTGCTGCATGAGCTCAGCGTGCTTGCCCTGCTGCACGATCTTTCCGCCGTCAATGACGATGATCTGATCAGCGTGTTCGACTGTTTTCAGGCGGTGTGCGATCATGATGATCGTCTTTTCTTTGGTCAGCTCCTCGATTGCCTTTGTCAGCTCCGCTTCATTTTCGGGGTCAACATTGGCAGTCGCTTCATCAAGTATGATGATCGGGCTGTCTTTCATGATCGCTCTTGCGATGGAAATGCGCTGCTTTTCACCGCCGGAGAGACTTGTGCCGCCCTCACCGATCACGGTTTCATAGCCGTCCGGCAGGCTCATGATAAAGTCATGGCAGCGTGCCTTTTTCGCAGCTTCGATGACCTTTTCCATTGGTGCATCAGGCTCGCCGAAGCGGATATTATTCGCAATGGTATCCTCAAACAGATACACCCGCTGGAACACAAAGCTGAAATTCCGCATCAGGCTGTCAAAGCTGTACTCCTTGACATTTTTCCCGCCGAGCAGTACCTCGCCGCTTTTTACATCCCAGAACCGTGCCATAAGACTGGTCAATGTGGTCTTTCCGCCGCCGGACGGGCCGACGATCGCAGTTGTGGTGTGTTCGGGGATTTTCAGGTCAATGCCGTCAATGATCGTTCTGTTTTCATACGCAAATGTGATATGTTTCAACTCGATACCGTGGCTTGCCGGCGTGATATCCGCACCCTCAATATCCATTTCCGGAATCGAAAGAATCTCATTTGCCTGATCTACACAAATTGATACGCTGCGTATCAGCGCAGAAAACCCAGCCATAACATCAAGGCTCTCATATATCATAAACGAACTGATCGTCATCATGATACAATAAAGCAGCGACATACTGCCGTTTATATAGAAATACACGGATGCCGCACACATCAGAACGCCTGTCAGCTTTGTGACGATTTCCTGCAGGGTGATATACGGAATCACAGCATATTCAAGGTGCGTGTCACCGTTTTGCTTTGACTTGATCGCCGCTTCCAGCTTCTTTGCACGGGTGCTGACAAGATTGTAGTTCTTGACCTCTGCAATGCCCTGTACAAACTCAATGACCGCGGCAACAAGCTCTCTGTTTGCTTTCTGCTGTGCAGGTGCACCCTTGCGTGTGGCTTTCTGCATCGCCCCGTTGATGAGCGCATAGATTGCTACACCGGCAGTCAGAAGCAGCCCGATTCTCCAATCAAAGCAGAACACAAAAGCAGTGATAACAATTGTTGTCAGGATGCCCTGCGTTGTCAGCATGACCACTCTGGTTGCAACATCAGAAAGCGCTTCCATTGTGTTTGTTGTGACACTCGTGATATGTCCGAGGCTGTTGTCATTGAAATAACCCACCGGCAGATAGCGCAGATGCTCTGCAATCTCAATACGCTTGTTTGCGCAGGAATGATAGCCTGCTTCAGTCTGGAGCATCGTTGTTTTCAGATTGATGAAAAGCTGACCGAGTACCGATGCAGCAAGAATTGCGACCGCTGCCCAGATTTTTTTGTTCGTCATATGTCCGTCCAGAATGCCCATGACGATCACGCCGATCGCTGAGATACGCAGTGCCGCAAATATCGCCTTGACCGTACCGAGCCCGATCGCCAGATACAACTTTTTCCGGTCTTCTGCATCGCAGAAATCAAAGAATCGTTTCAGTGTTGCAAACATTATACTCCCTCCT
>JAEEGF012333795.1_pt1 | contig 10517 bp, 3 predicted proteins | sample 9134171 | NCBI WGS metagenome assembly JAEEGF01 (sample SAMN16246542, study PRJNA631951) | gut metagenome | biome: gut microbiome; feature: rumen; material: AP-attached | host: Bos | place: Iran: Karaj | collected 2018-10 | reverse complement strand
GCACGACCCGCGGGAGCCTTGTCGATGGCAGCCTGCAGCGTCTGGTAGTCACCGCTACCGTCCTGGGCCACCACGGCGTCATAGAGTTTGGCCTCGGGCTGCGTACGCTCCATGGTAGTGAAGGTGATTTCAGCTGCTGCCACGGGTTTGCCACTGCGACTGACGAGCACGCCCTCGGGCATCGAGAAGGTGTACTGGGTAGCATACTTCAGACCCATGTACTTGAAGACGGCAGTCTTGCCGCTGATGATGGGAGCTATCTCCTCGCCGTTCAGCGCAGCCTTGCCCTCGCCGGCCTTGACCTTGTTGTCGAACGTCAGGATGACGCTTCCGCTGGCCGAGACACCTGTTGCGTTCTGTGCAGGATTGCTCGACACGAGGGTTGCCACCTCGTCGGCAGTGCCGGTAGCATCGGCGAGCACGAAGAGCTCAGCTAACGACAGACCGTCGTTGGTACTCTCCACACCTGTCTTGGGCGATGTGTAGTCGGGCATGAAACGGATGTAGATACGGTCTTTGTCGGCAGCCTCGGCGGGCAGTTCGAACTCCTGCGAGTCCCAGCCACGGTTAGGCAGGTTGTAGGTACCAAAGGTGGTAAAGGTCTCGCCGTCCGTGCTGTACTGAGCGTTGATGATGCTGTAGGCATTATAGTCGTCACCGACCGATGCCGAGAGTTTCAGGTTCTGGTAGCCCTTCGACGAGAACTGCAACTGGAAGTACCAGTTGTCGGCGATGGGGCGCCAGCAGCGGATGCCGTATTTGCCGTTCACCTTGCCAGCAGCCACGCCGTTAGCCAGCCAGCTGGTCGTCGTGCCGTCGGCCTGGCGCAGTTGCAGCAGTCCGGCATTCTCTGTGTCTGCCTTGTAGTCGGCAGCACGGTCGGACTTGGGGTTATCCTGATAGAAGTCCCATCCCACAATGAAGTCGGTGGCGGCGAACACAGCCTTAACGCTCTTCTCGCCGTCCATCTTCAGTTCTGCCTCTGCATTGGTACCCGTAGCGTCACCTTCCCAGTTGGTGAAGGTCAGAATGCGGTTGTTCAGTGCCGTCAGCTTCACGTCGGTACCCTCTTCGTAGTGGTGGATGCCGTCAACGACATGACCCTCAGGCTGGAACTGCACGAGGTTGGCATTGGCACCACCCTCCAATTGCATGTTCAGGGCATAGACGTTATTCTTCTCGTATGTAGCCACTAATGTAGTGTTCTGCTTGATCTCAAAGCTGTAGGGATTCTCCTTCGACACCTCGTTGCCCTCACCGTCGGTCCAAGCGACAAAGTGGTAGCCGAAGTTCTCGGTGGCCTTCACCGTCAACTGGGTTCCTTCATCGAACTCGCTGCCGGCAGGCGTACACGATACAGTGCCAGCACCCTCAGTACCCAGTTTCACACTCATGGTGTACGTAGGTGTTGCCTCTAGTGTACCAGCCACGTCACCCTTGATGACAACGTCGCTGAAGGCATACTGCTTGTTGTTGGCAAGACCATAGATATAAATCTTGGCATAGAGGATGTCATCTGTTGCAGGGATGCTGCTCAAATCGTAGTTGTATTCCGTCACGTAAGGATCTTCCTTTGCTAACTGTGGACGTTCGTCAGTGGCAATGGTCGTTGACTGGTTGCCGCTGACTACGACAACGCTGAAGTTTCCACCATTAGTGCCTACGCGGCTCGCCTTGAACGAGAAGCTCTTCGGGGTGAAAGTCAGAGCCTTCTTAGGCTTCAGGGTGAAGACGAGGGCATGGTCATCGTCACCGTTGGTACCAGTCTCGGTAGGCTGGAACTGCTGACGTACTACACCGGCATCGGTGCGCAGTCCCTGGGGTTCCAACTTGCTGCCCCATGAGAGTTCGGCAACGGAGAAAAGGCCATCCTTCGATGGAGTGGCAGCTGTCACCAGGTCACTGTTCTTCAATTCCCAGGTAGCAGTAAAGTCTTTCTCGTCAACGGCCTGGGCGGCAGCAGCGGCCTCACCTTTAATGATGACGTAATCCATGTTCCAGTTCGAGGCAAAGCCGTTGGCTGCAATGAGTCGCAGGATGACCTTATCCTTGTTGTTGGCAGAGAGCTGCACGGTGTTTTTGTTGTAGGTCCACCACGTAGCAGCCGTGGTGAAAGCACCAGCGTCGAACCATGTCTGTCCGCCGTCGGTAGATACCACGGCCTCCAACGAAGCCTCGGCATTGCCGCCGTATGCACAGGCAAAGTCGACGGTGATGTTCTTATAACCCTTGGTCGGGAACTGCACCTCGTAATACACGTTGTGCTGTGCAGCATCGGTGTAGTCGGTGATGGCGTTGGCTGCGGCGTTCTCAATACGCAGCACCTTGTTCTGATAACCTGTGCAGAGCTGCCAGTAGCGGCCCTCCGACCATCCTGTTAACACATAGTTGGCCTTGTCGCCCACACACTCGTCGGGAGCAATCTGCGGTGTCCCGTCCTTGAACCATGTCACGGCGATGTCGTCGCTCTGTTCCATGTTCCACTCTGCCAGTTTTACACTCTCCTGCGCTGCTGCCGAAACTGGCAGCAGGGCAAAGAGCATTACTAACAACTGTAATAAAAAAGATTTGTTTTGCATAAGAATTTTAGTAGTTATTGATTTGTTTCTTTATTCTTCAATTTTTTAATTATTTAATTCTTCATGATCTTTCTTGTGCTGCCGTCGCTCATGCGAACGATATTCAGGCCGCGCTGCAGCTGAGCGTGACTGCGACCGTCAACGGTAAAAAAAGACGTCTTAACTTCTTTAACTCCTTTAACTTCTTTAACTCCCGTGGCATCATCAACTGCCATACCGTGGATGGTGAGGTCGGACAGGCAGATGGTCTTGCCCGAAGCAGCACCATTGTACCAAGGATAGACGCGCACCAGCAGTTCCTGACCGTCTTTGACGGTGAGCACGGGCTTCGCCTCGACATACTGCGGGTTGTTGGCGGGCATCTTCTTGCCCTCGTAGAGGGTGGTACGGGTCTCGAAATTGTCGGTCGAGTAATAGACGTGACAACACATGCCGTTGCCGCCACAGCCCGACACAAAGAGGCTGATGAGGTCAATCTTCAGGTCCATACCTGCCGTGGGCTTGATGCCCCACTGGATGTAGCGGTCAGGGTTGTCGTCTATCTCGTCGGCAGGCCAGTTGTCGCCGGTGAGCAGGTTGCGCTGCATCTTGCGTATGGCCTCATATCCCGTCCACTCCGGCCATACGGTGCTGGCGTTGGGGTTGGAGTACCGCTGCACATACATGCCCTGGAACGTCTCAGGCAGCACCGTGGCGGGGCCCGTCAGCTCGAAGCTGTCGTCCTTCTCCAACCGCCAGTAGGCATTCACCTCGGCACCACCCTCTAAGGTGACTGCCGTAGCCGTGACGGGAACTTCGATGGTCTTGTCGCCCTGGTTGACGGTGATGGCGCCTGTGGTGGTACCATCCTGCGTCAGTGTCAGACGGGCATAGACGGTCTTGATCAACGTTCCGGCGGTATAGTCGATGCTCAGTGCCGATGTCCAGTTGCTCTTGTCTGTCGAGAGCATGATGCCGTCGGTGGCCGTCACCGTCACAGTACCCTCAACAGGCTGCAGTCCAAAGCCGATGACGTTGAGTTCTTTGGTCAGCTCCTGTCCCTTGTAGGCTTCGCCGAAGTCGGCAGTAGTCGGCGTGACGTTGAGGTCGGTGGGCAGCACGATGTTATCGGCCAGAATGCCTTGCTCCTTCATCAGACTGGCACACTCGCGGGCCACCAACAGTGCTCCCGTGGCGTTGAAGTGGGTGGAGCCCTCGCCGTCGAACAGCATTTCAAGGCATTTTCCAGAGCCTAACTTCTCGTATTTCAGATAGAGCTTCTCCGTGGCATCAGTCAAGTCGATAAAAGTGATACCCTTTTCCTCGGCCACCTTCTGCGAATGGAAGGCGTAGTCCATCGTATGGTCGTCGGCAGCCAACTTCGGACCGTCTTTCGGACCATCCTCCGTCAGCACCTTGTAGCTGTCGCCGAGGTCATGGCGACCGCTGCGACGGATGCTGTTGCCGCTGATGTAGGCGCGGCATACGGGCGAACATATAATAGGTATAGCACCCAAGGCCAGCACCTCATCGACGATTTTACCCAAGTTCTGCTTGTAGGTGGTCGAGGGGATGCTGCCGCGCAAATCCACAGCATTGGCAGCAGCTTGGTCGCCGATGCTCAGATAGTAGTCACGCAACTGATAGCCATCCATACCGTTGTTCTTCTCGTCGTTGTGTCCGAAGGTGATGATGACATAGTCACCAGCCTCAACATTCTTCTTGGCTGTCTGCCACAATTCGTTGTAACCGCCATAAGTGTCACGTCCGCCTCTGGCATAGTTGATGCTGGTCCAGCCGTTGGTCAGGAACTCGCCGAAGTACATGCCCCAACCACGGGTGACAGTGGCCGACTCGTCGTAGGGAGCCATGGTCGAGTCACCCAGCGTGTGAACCTTCTTGGCACTGCCAGCCGTTGCCAGCAGTGCGACGAAGGCCATCAAAAGTAGTAGTTTTGTTTTCATTGTTCAGTAGTTTGTTTTTAAACCGTTATTGTTTTCTGGTTGCAAAGGTACGGCAGTTTTCCGATGAAACGGGGTTAAATTTGCATCAATTGATGGTAAAAAACGCGTCAAACCTCCCGTTTAACGCGTAATTGATGCAAAAATCCACCAAAAGGACATACATGACAAGCATATGTTACCTGTTGTCCGCTTTGTATTCCGTCGGTGACTGTCCTATGCTCTGCTTAAAGCATCGGCTGAAATATTTCGGGTCAGTGAAGCCACTGGCATAAGCTATCTCGGCAACGGTTTTGTCGGTCTGACGCAGCAGTTGGCAGGCGTGCTTGATGCGGGCCTCGCGCAGCAGGTCTTGCGGGGTAATGCCCATGGCCTGCTTCAGCTTGCGCTGCAAACCGCTACGGCTGGTGGCGGCAGCCTCAGCCATATCGCCTACCGAGGCATCGCTGTTTGAGATGTTTTCCTCGATAAACTTCATCACCCGCTGCAGTGTGGGGTCTAACGGCTCTTCAGGAGTCAGAGGGGCAGGCGCTGGCGAAGGCCCGAAATCATCCTCTACCTTTTCACCCTCTATCAACGCCAAGTACTTCTGCAGCGTCTCGTGCTGCTCACGCTTGATGCGGCGTATATATAATAAGGTATAGACGACGATGGCTATGGCGGCCACGACCAGGAACACGATGAGCAGACGGCCCCAGACCGACTCCCAGAAGGTGGGCTGCACGACGATGGTCAGCCGGCGCGTGTTGTCCGTCCACTGGCCGTCGGCATTGGTTGAGCGCACTTCCAACAGATAGGTACCAGGCTCCAAGTCGAGCAGCGTGGCAGAGCGGTCGTGGCCGATGTAGTTCCACGGTGCATCACCGTTACCACCGGCGGTCAGACGGAAGGCATAGCTGATGCGCTCAGGTGCACTATAGTCGAGGGCGGCAAAACGGACGGTCAGGCTGCGCTCGCGGGACTGTAGCGTCACCGTGTCGAGGGGCTCCACGGCCCAGTTGTCGCTGCCACCCTGGATAGAGATGCTGGTCAGCACCAACCGAGGTTGGTAGGCGGTACGGTACATCTGCGATGTGGTGGTGGTGAAGGCACCGTCTGTCAGTCCGAAGAGCCATGTGGTGTCGTTCAACTGCAAGGGGTGAGTGTCGCTCAGCCTGTAATCGTCATTGAAGTAGCGGGCATCGAGCACACGCTGCTGCCCCAAGGTGTCGAGAAGGGTAATGAGATGGTCGCTGACAGCCAGCAAACCGCCGTCCTTGGTAGCCGTTAGCGACAGTACCACATCGGTGGACAGGGCGTGGCTGTGCTCGTTGAAATGGCGGAAAACGAGCGCGGTGTCCGTCACATTGCTGCTTTCAATCCTGTTGATGCCACCGCTCTCGGTACCGACCCACAGCTGTCTGCGAGCGTCCTCCACCACGTCCATCACGGCGCTGCTGCTGATGCTTTGTGCACGGTCTGGCTCGCGCTGGTGCAGGCAGAACGTCATCTTGTCGGCATCCTGCTCCAACCGTGCCGCCATCAGTCCCTCCGTGGTGGCTGCCAGCAGGTAGCCATCGGAGGTGATTTTCAGATAGCGCACACGCTGGGCTTTGTCTGCGGGATAGTGGGCTGGCGCGATGAAGTGCGGCACGTCGGCCTGCGGCTCCGTCGTGTAGCACAGTCCGCCACCGAGTGTGGCCACCCACAGCCGACCATAACGGTCCTGCGTGACGTTATAGACGCTGCCGACTAATTTACGGCTGATGGACAGACGGTTGTCGATTTGCATGTTCAGGTGGTCTATGCGGAATGCATTGCTGGCGGTCTGATGCAGACGGAACAGTCCGTCGGGCTTGGTGCCGAGCCACAAGGTGCCGTCTGCCGACTCATACATGCAATAGACGGGGGAGCCAAAGCTGACATACTGCTCGTGCAGCACGCCGTCAGGGCCTAAGTAACCTAACAGCCAGTTGCCGTCGCCAGAATACACACGCACGGCGCCGTCGTCCTTGGTAGCCAGCCACCAGCGCTTCTGACTGTCGCGGAACAGGCACTTCACCTCGGCGGCAGGCTGGATGTCCAGCCGCTCGGTGCGCTGCTGGGCAGTGGTGATCTTATAGATGACATCATTGGCCCCTAATACCCATTGGTTGCCCTGGCTGTCGGTCAACGCAAAGGACAGTTTAGAGGTTGGCAGTAGTGGATAAGGGGCTGGTGATAAGGGGTTAGTGATGAGAGAACGGCTCTGTCGGTAGCTCAAGATGTCGTCGGCGGCCTGTGGCTGTTCAGCATTGGTCAGGTCACGGAAGCGATAGCTGCGGGTGTCGAAGAGGAAGTAGTCGTCATCCACCCGACAAAGGATGTTGCCGTCAGGGCGCAGGCCGATGTCGCGAATGCGGTCGGTGGGAATATGGCAGCCGTCACCCGCCACGGGCTTGAAAGTCTGGAAGTCGTAGCCGTCATAGCGGCACAGCCCGTTCCACGTGGCAAACCACAGAAACCCGCATTTGTCCTGCAGCAGTTGGGTAATATGGCCCGACGGCACACCGTCCTCGGCGTCATACGCCGTCACACGAGTCTTGTCGCCCTGCCCCATTGTCGCCAGTACACCAAGCCCCACAGCCACTATCGTTGTCCATAGTCTTTTCATCGTCTTTAGTTTTGGCTGTTTCATAAACTGGCGACAAAGATAAAATATTTTTCTGGAAAGACAAAATCTTACAAAAGAAATATGCCTACAAAGCTATTTGCAAGCAATTTCTCATAACAGGGGTGGTGTCGTTGTACTACCTCACGACGACCTTGAACTTCGTTCGAGATCGTTCACGCTCGGAAATGAGAGCATGCTCTCATTTCTCTCACTTTATCACAACCTTGACACTACGCTCTCCTATCTTTACAATGGCAATGCTGCCAGCCGAGAGGTTGGTGTTGACCAGCGCCTGACCGTTGCGGCTGACGGCTGCGCCAGCCTCAGTGCCGTTGACACCATAGACGCTGACCTCAGTACCATCATCCAAACCCTGAACAGTCAGCAAACCGCCCTCGCTCTGAATCAGCACAGTCTGGGCAGGCACCTGATTGACCCCAGTATCATCAATCGTCTGAATTGGTTTAAACTGGCCCCAGATTTCATGTGTTTTGTAGGCATCCTTACCTGCCTCTGGCACCTTGAGCGTACAATCGTAGTTCGAGAAGGTGTCATTGTAAATAAATGGTGGCGTTTCTGGTCGTGCAATGATTTCGCTAAGTGAATTACAACCATTGAATGCCTCTTGAAAAATGTATTCTACAGATGCGGGAATGTCTAATTTCTGGAGCTTGGTGCAGCCATAGAATGCTTGTTTTTTTATAAGCATCAGATTCTCTGAAAGGGAAATAGAGGCCAAGCTGCTACAATTAGCAAATGCATAATCACCAATAGAAGTCACACTATTGGGAATGATTATTGAAGTAATATAACTACAACCATAAAAAATCGTGTTCTCTAAACTTGTTATATCTTCTGGGATTATCAACTGTTCTACCTCTATACCATTAAGGTATAAATGATGATTGCTTGGGATTAAAGGTTCTGTATTGCTTCCATAATTTATTCTACACCAAGCGGATAAATCAGAGATATAAACAGACGATATATTAGAACAACCTCTGAAAGCATGATTGCCAATGGACGTCACACTGTTGGGAATTTCCACAGAGGTTAAGCTGCTGCAACCATAAAAAGTCTCATTACCAATGGCCATCACGCTATTGGGGATAGTCACGGAGGTTAGGCTACTACAATACCTGAAAGCACCTTCACCAATGTAGGTCACGCTGTTGGGGATAGTCATGGTGGTCAAATTACGACAATACATGAAAGCATTCACACCAATGGACTTTACACTGTTAGGGATGATTACGGAGGTCAAACCGTTACAATATGCAAAAGCCCATTCGCCAATAAACTTTACGCTGTTGGGAATGGTAATGGCGGTCAAGCTGCCACATCCTGAGAAAGTACTACTACCAATGGATGTCACGAGGTTGGGGATGGTTACGGAAGTTAGGCTACTGCAAACACAGAAAGCTCCAGTTCCAATGCTTGTCACACTGTTGGGAATATCCACGGTAGTCATGTTGACGCAGTCTCTGAAAGCACAATTGCCAATGGATGTCACGCTGTTGGGCATGGTCACGGAAGTCAAACTGCTGCAAGAATCAAAAACATAATTGCCTATGGATGTCACGCTATTGGGAACAACCAAATCTTTCACTTCTTCTCCATTCAAATACAAACGATGCGCATAAAATAAAGGATTTGAATAATCACCACTAAAAGAAATATTTAACCATGCTTCCAAATCGGTAATATGAACAGCGTTCAAGCTTTTGCATTCACGGAATGCTCTATATCCAATGGATGTTACTCTATTGGGTATGGTCACGGAAGTTAGGCTACTACAGTTGTAGAAAGCTTCATCGCCAATGCTCGTCACATTGTTGGGGATAGTCACAGAGGTCAGGCCACTACAACCATAAAAAGCATCTTCACCAATACTTGTTATTCCCTTTAGTAAAATTACACTTTCAATGTCATTACGATATTTATACCAAGGGGCAGCATAATAAGAATTATAATTAGCATCATAATCATACATATCACCGCTACCGGTGATGACTAAAGAATGTGTGGACTCATAATAGGTCCAAGTAAGGTTATCGCCGCAGGTGCCGCTTTCGTCAGCCCAGGCTACCATCGGCAGCAGGGTCATCAGAATGAGTAATAGTTGTTTTTTCATATTAGTAGTTGTTTTAGTTGTCATTGTTGTCATTTGATTATACACGAAAAAAAACGTGGACAGATTACTTCGTCTACGTTCTATCTGGCATCGGCAAACACCATGTAATCTTAAACGAGTAAAAGTCCACGCCATCTGGCGCGAACTCCAACTTCAGTTCTTGATTACGTTTGAAATTTTGCCGATTTCGATAGAACAAGAATCTAAAAGCGGATGTTCATCCTATATGTCCTTGATGCTAATGCATCGTTATTTCAGTTCTTTCTCTCAGCCCATAGGCATCTGCGGTTTTAGAGGGTTTGATATCTTTTGTATTCGGAGCTTCTCCCCGAACCGAGGGCAAAGATACGAAGAAACGGGCAAAGAACAAAATTTTTCCTTCGATATTTTTTCATGTAGTTTTTGAGGCCTGGTAGAGAATCAGTAAAAAAGGCTAAGTCGGTTACAGTTACAGTTGTTACAGTTTTAAAATGAAGGGTTACACCTTCTTTTAAAAGCTTTATAACTTATTAATATATAGATAGTTATATATATAATAGAGGAATATCGTAACTCGAAAAAAGAAACTGTAACAACTGTAACTGTAACGCCCAGCCATCATTAATTCATCTAAAAGGCTGAAATACAATGAGATACAAAATCAGCAAACACAAAGCGCCCGAGATTCAAAGCTCGGAAAAGGTACAGAAAGTATCAAAATCCAGCTCTCAAAGGCCCAAAAGAGATGCGCGAACCCCTCATTCCGATACTTTTCCCTGTATTTGGCGCGCACTTCTGCAGCGCAAAAATTCAGTATCCTGACCTCATTTTGAAGGATTCATGTGGCTTAATGGCCTATCTGGTGCACAAAAAAGGGGTGTCCCGTCCGTATTTTGGCTCTTATAATTGTCATCAGTAAGAGAGTGCCGGTTTATCAACCACCCCCGGCCCCTCCTTTCTAAGGCGGGGGGACGGATTACTTCAAGCAAAGTACAGGTTTACTTCAAGTAAAGTGATAGTTTACTTCAAGTAAAATCGGCAGACACATTACAAGAGCTTACAGGGGAAAATTGAAATAGAAAAAAACTGACGGTACTTCCCAGCACCGTCAGCATCATGTGAGTTTTTCTAATACTAATCTAAATCAAATACTATAAGTATGAATAAAATATAAACTACTTAGTAAGGCCATGCACCGGCAGCGACACCGCTCTTGATGCCCTGCATGGCATTGCTGCCCACAACGGCACAGT
>JAEEGF012155052.1_pt1 | contig 10518 bp, 9 predicted proteins | sample 9134171 | NCBI WGS metagenome assembly JAEEGF01 (sample SAMN16246542, study PRJNA631951) | gut metagenome | biome: gut microbiome; feature: rumen; material: AP-attached | host: Bos | place: Iran: Karaj | collected 2018-10 | reverse complement strand
ATCCGAAACGGAGCTTGCCGGCAATTTCGACGGCATAGGCATCCAGTTCAACGTGCCCAACGATACGGCCATCGTGCTGGAAGTCATCCCCGGCGGACCATCTGAAAAGATAGGTTTGCAGCCCGGAGACCGCATCCTCAAGGTGGACGAAAAGAATATAGCCGGCGTGAAGTTCCCTCAGGACAGCATGGTTCGCAAGATGCGCGGCCCGTCCGGGTCGAAAGTGACCATCACCGTCCTTCGCGACGGCGAGACAGTGCCTTTCGAGATCACCCGCGGCAAGATTCCCATGAACAGCCTGGACGCGGCATTCATGGTGAACGATACGACAGGATACCTCCGCCTAAGCAAGTTCGCGCGCACGACATATGAAGAAGTGGCCAGGGCAAGCGACAAGCTGGTCGCGCTGGGAATGAAGCGTATGATATTCGACCTCCGCGACAACGGCGGCGGTTTCTTTGACCAGTCTTTTCTCCTAGCGGACATGTTCCTGCCGAAAGGCGCAGGCGTGGTTTATCTGGAAGGCCGCGCGCAGCCGCGCCAAGATTTCAACGCCACCGGCCGCGGCAAACTCCAGGATGTGGAACTGGTAGTGCTGATAAACGAAAACTCCGCTTCTTCCAGCGAGATCTTCGCCGGGGCGATTCAGGATAACGACCGCGGAACCATCGTAGGCCGCCGTTCCTTCGGCAAGGGCCTGGTGCAGGAGCCGCTCTATTTCAACGACGGCAGCGGCCTGCGGATCACCGTGGCGCGTTATCACACACCTTCCGGTCGATGCATCCAGAAGCCATACTCCAGTGGCGAGGAGTATGCCTACGACCTCTATTATCGCTACCGCGACGGCGAGATGCTAAGCGCTGACAGCGTGAAGGTAGACAAAAGCGAGGAATACCACACGGTTGGCGGACGCACTGTCTACGGAGGAGGTGGGATAGTGCCGGACGTGTTCGTGCCAATCGATACCACCCGTGCCTCCGACTTCTACCTTGCCTGCAACAAGAAGGCTACTGCGATGCGCTTCGCCTCCGCCTATTTCGATTCTCACAAGGCCGAATTGCAGAAGATAGATGATTACAAGAAGCTGGAGCGATACCTCGATTCCGCCGGCCTGGAAAGCAGGTTCCTCGCCTTTGCTGCATCCAAGGACGAACTCCGTCCGAAGTCGGCGGCGGAATGGGCGAGCGAGAAGTCTTATATGATGACCTCCGTCCGAGCGCTGGTAGGGCGCTATTCCAAGCTCGGAGACGAGGCGTTCTACCATATTTACTTGGCGATTGACAATGTATTCGAAGTAGCATACAAATTATGAAACTGGACGGAAGACGCGAAAGCAGCAATGTAGAAGACCGCCGCGGGATGCGTGGCGGCACCGTGGGGCTCAGCCTTGGCGGTGTTCTGGTCGTAGGCCTGATAACCCTCCTGATGGGAGGTAACCTCGGGGATGTATTGAAGAACGTGGAAAGCAGCGGGGGAATCGGCTCGCAGGCCGCCCAGACCCGTGAATTCACCGCCGAAGAGGAAGCCCTTGCCAAATTCTCCAAGCAGATCCTCGCCAGCACCGAGGATGTTTGGAGCGCTTATTTCAAGGCAGCGAAGATAGGTGCCTACCGGAATCCCACTCTCGTTCTCTACACGGATGCTACTGCCACTGGCTGCGGCACGGGCCAGGCTGCCATGGGCCCCTTCTACTGCTCTTCCGACCAGAAACTATACATCGATCTCAGTTTCTTCTCGTCAATGAAAAAACAGCTTGGTGCAGACGGTGACTTTGCATATGCCTATGTGATTGCCCATGAGGTCGGACACCATGTGCAGAACCTTCTTGGCACTCTGGGGAAGGCGCATCAGCAGATGGCCCGTATGAGCAAGACGGACGCCAACCGTATGAGCGTACGAATTGAGCTGCAGGCCGATTTCTATGCTGGTGTATGGGCCCATTACGAGAAGCAGATGTTCAGTTCCATAGAGAAAGGCGACCTGGAAGAGGCCGTGAACTGCGCATCCGTCATTGGGGATGATTACTTGCAGAAGAAATCCCAAGGCTATGCGGTGGAGGAATCCTTCACCCACGGCACGGCCGCCCAGCGCATGCGCTGGCTCAAAAAGGGCATGGATACCGGAGATATCTCCCAGGGCGACACTTTCAGCCTGAGGGACAGCCAGTTATAGCATCTTCTTCCCGAACAGATAGAATTTCTGGTCGCCGAACCACAGGACTCCTTCTCCGCGCAGCGCAGTGTAGCTCGTGTAGAAGGAGTTTCCCGTATCCCTCGGAGAGAAAAGCACGCCCTTCGAGAACCACACGGGCTGATGCGCTCCCGGCACGAAAGATCCGTCCAGGCGGTAGAGCGGCCCGCGCATCTGATACGAGGTCATCCCGTTGAAATCGAAGGTGTCGTGCACCATCAGGAAGTAGCGTCCGCTCCTTGCTTCGGGTCCGGCGTAGTCGTAGATGGGGCAGGGGGAGCGCGGGTGCAGGATAGCGGGGCCTCCGTCGCGCATGCGGAGTATCTCCGGGCGGCTCCAGTGCCGGCCATCATCCTCACTCACGGCCCAGACAGGATGCCCGAGCGACGAGCGCATCACCGCGAACAGGCGTCCGTCCGGCAGGCCCACGATGCAGGCTTCCTCTATCGAATGCGCCTCCCTGGCTACGTAGGCCACGTCGTTTTCCACTTTCGAGCCATCGAAGGCCTCGTCCCCGGTGTTGAAGAAGGATATGCGGATGTCCCGGATCTCGGGGTCCTCGTCTATGTTCTCGTACTGCCAGAACTCCACCCGGCTAACGTCGCTTCGGTCGTAGCGCGAGCATCCGGCCAGATACTTCCCGTCCTGCCCCAGGCGCAGCGGCCTCTGCCACATGCACCACACCGGGGGGATGTTGGGATCGGCCGGATCCTCCTTGAAACGGATGGGGAAGGGGATGGTTTCGGTGGGGGACCAAGTCTCCCCGCAGTCATCTGAATATCGCCCGCAGAGGGTTCCGCAGAGGTGTTTCTTGAGGGTGGTTTCCTGGTTCCAAAGGCAGTAGAGACGTCCGCTTTTGCTGAGCATAGGCTGCTGCCAGGCTGCCACGGGCTTGGGATCGGCGAGGGTGGGGGAGCCGGCGAGAATCTTCGGTTCAGTCCATGTCTTGCCACCATCTTCGCTTCTGGAGAACACTACGTGCTCATCGTTCGCAGCCTCGAAGGAACCTTGCGTCCAGAAGGCATAGAGAAGGCCGCGGGCATCATCCTGCAACACATGGAAATGGTCGTTGAAGGTGTCCCCGGTCTTGGTGATATCGCGTTCGGACTCGCTCCGGGGCTGTTTGGGCACGTAGACCGTGAAGTCGTGCGGGATGACGTCGATGTTGGTTTCCGGGAACAGATAGTGCCAGTAGAAGTGTTCCGGCCAGCGTTGGCGGTAGTTCCCGGTATCGGTGAAATGCTTTTCCAGCGCCTCGTCGGCGGTGGCGTAGCGGTGGCAGGATACCGGAGACTGCGTGAAGACCGTCCACTGGCTCTGGCTGGCCGCATCCTGGTTAGGGAATCCCACCCATATCACAGTGCCGCTTTTTGGAGGGAAGGCCGGGTTCATGGTAAAAACGGTGGTGAGGACCGTGTTCTTATTGTAGATTGGCGCTTCGGTCAGGAGTTGGGAAAGATGCCTGCGATGGAACTTGTGCATGGGCTTGCGGGAGAATGCATCGGCTTGGAAGTCCCCGAAGAACGTGTTCTGGGCAAGGGTGTGACGCTTGATGTTATGGCTGTCGGTAAGAGTTGCCGGATCTGCGTAGGCCTTGCGGAAGCTGAAAGCGCCGTCTCGCCTGGGCTTATACCATCCACGCTTGCGCGCGTACTTTATTATGTCTTTGCTGCCGAGGAAGTTGACGGTATCCTTCAGGTTGATCTCCCCGATGGTGTAGTAGTTGGGGATGGTTGCGATTTCGTCGTCCGGCACGCGCTGCGCTACCCAATGCTTGCCTTTCACAACCGCTACAATCCAGCCTTCCTTCTGGTCGGCCACCAGGTATGAGCGCCCGGAATCCGCATAGCCGTATCTGTTTATGAGCGAACCGATTATGTGTACCGCCTCGCGGGCGCTGCGGGCTTTCTGGATTGCCGTCGTGCGTATTTCGTAGATTAGGCTTCCTGTGGCTCGATCTTCACGGGACTTACACTGGTCGGACGCGATGCACACCCCATATTCGTTGGCATAGCTGTCGCCGCTTGCCTGCCCCGGGAATTCGAACCACAGGTATGCCACGCGGTCTTTCGTTGCGGGCACGTTGTAGATGTTGAGCATCTGTTCGCCCCACTGATCTTCATTGTGGCCAAGATATACGTATCCGTCGGTGGTCGCGTTCCGTCCGGCGATTATGCCGAAGCACAGGATGGATATAAGGATAGTGTGCATGGGTCGTGGTCGTTGGTTGTTGTAAAGATAGTGAATTTTGTGGGAATGGGGGTTTTCATGTGAAGGGGAAGAGGGTTTTTCGGGTAAGGTCCAATTTAAAGGTTGACACCTTACCCGCTGGAAGTGCCTGGGAGGCCGAAATGCCGGTAAGGTCCCCGGCATGAAATTGGACCTTACCCGAAAGGCTGGGATTCCGCTTCCCATGAGCGCACCAGCGCGCATGATCCCTCTCTCACCTAAGGGATTTCGTCGGTCTTTGCCTCAGTAAAGACACTAGGGACATAAGGCGACGGGGTACATTAGGGGCAGCGCCCCTAATAAACAAGAAAGCGGCGCGTTTGCGCCGCTAATCCCGAACGAACCGCGAAGCGGTGAGAGAGGGATTCGAACCCCCGGTACGTTGCCGTACACCTGTTTTCGAGGCAGGCTCCTTCAACCACTCGGACATCTCACCCGGTGAAAGGGACTGCAAATATAGCAATTAATCTGCAATCCCAAACAACTTACATCTTCTTCACCCTTTCGAGGAATGCGCGGACGTGCTCAGTGTATTCCTCGGGATGCTTGGCGTATGAATTGGCATGGACTGCGCCTTCTGCAACCCACATTTCCTTGTAACCGTGGATCTTGGCATCGTAGTTCTTCTGCAGATGCTCGAAAGGCACAAAATCGTCGGCGTCGCCGTGGATGAACAGCATGGGACGTTCGCATTTGGCGAGCTGCTTCACGGAAGAAGCCTCCTTGAAGCCCCAGCCATAGCGGCTCTTGCAGACTATGGATGCGGAATTAAGAACCGGGAAGCTTGGAAGATGGAAGGAATCCTTCAGGTTGTGGGCGAACTGGTCCCAGACAGAAGAATAACCGCAATCCTCGACAAATGCGCGAACATACGAAGGCAACTCGTCTCCGCTCATCATCATGGCAGTAGCTGCGCCCATAGAAACACCGTGAACAACCATAAAGTCGTTGTGCCACAGATCGTTGGCAAGTGCAGCCCAGCGCTCCACGTCGAGGCGGTCGAGCCATCCCATTCCGGCAGCGCGTCCTTCGGAATAGCCATGATACTGCAGATCCGGCACCATCACGTTGTAGTTGAACTGATCCCGGTACATCTTTACCAGATAAAGGAACACGAGGTGATTGTCGGTATAGCCGTGCACGACCACCGCGGTGCCTTCTGCCTTTGCGGGATTCTTTGCTGGAGCATAGACAGCATGCACCTTGAATCCGCCCTCTCCGACTATGGTTGTGTCTTTGAAAACGCCGGTTTTGTGCAGATTGTCATACCATGCGATGACGCCTGGGCAGAGCGAATCCGCTTTGTGGCGGGTGCGTTCGATATCATCCACTCCGTGGGGAGTAGGCTTAAGTGCATAATTGCACATAAATTTGCCTGCGAGGCACCCCGTGAGCAGGGGAGCGGCGAGCAGAATGGCCATCAGCGGCCGTAAAATAGACTTTCTCATATTAGCTTAAGTGTTATTATTGTGCTACAAACTGGTAAATGATATATCCTTGCTGGCGGTCGGGTGCCGTGGTGCTCATCGAGAACTTCGACATCCTGGCAGCGCGCACCGCAAAGGCACGCAGGCATCCGTCGGAAGAAGACGAACTTTCATCCACCTTGGCGCCGACCACCGTTCCCTGCTTGTCCACGGTGATATTGATCCGCACTTCGCCCGCGCCTATGCAGCGGTATGCCGGGATGGGCAGGCGACTGGCCTTGCGGCCTTCCAGTTCATACTCCAGGACCGAAGGCCCGCTGTATTTAACCTCCTTCCGCGCATCTTCTTTCTTGGAAGGGGCCGGAGCGGCGATTATCTCATGCTCCACCTGCACTTCCTCGGCAGGGCGCTGCAGGTCCTGCTTCAGCCTTTCGGCTTCCTCGTACAGTTCCCGCGCATCTTCCGCCGAATGGCGGTCGTCCCGGAGCTCCGAACGGTCTACCGCTATGTTGCGGATGGGCTCATATCCTCCGGCGAGCATCTCGTTGAGGCGGTCGTTGATCGCCTGCTTCAGCTCAAGTTCTTTCTGGAGCTTTTCTATCTGCTCCATCTTGGTGAAGTCCAGCACGAAAGAACTCTCCTTCTTCCAGGTCGCTCCAAGCTGGATCGCCATCAGCACGATCAGCACCACCAGGTGCACGATCACGGTGATGTAGATTCCGGCCCTGTCGTCTCTGGAGATGCGCATAGCCTTTGTCTAACCGTTGGTCTTGTTCCTGCGCAGGGCCTTCTCAACAGTGTTCATTATCATGTTGATGGCAACCTTGTTGTGGCCGCCCTGAGGGATGATTATGTCGGCGTATCGCTTGCTGGGTTCGATGAACTGCAGGTACATGGGTTTCACCGTGCGGCTGTAGCGCTCGATCACCCACTCCACGTTCTTTCCGCGTTCGCGTATGTCGCGTGCCATCACGCGCATCAGCCGGTCGTCATCGTCCGCATCCACGAACAGCTTGATGTCCAGCTGGTCCCGCAGTTTCTTGCAGGTGAAGATGAGGATGCCTTCGATGATTATCACGTCCGCAGGTTCAACCTTCACGGTTTCGGTCTTGGAACGCGAGCAGCTGATGTAGGAATACACGGGCTGCTGTACGGTCTTACCCTCCTTGAGTTCGCTGAGTTGTTTGCAGAGCAGTTCCCAGTCTATGGCGTCCGGGTGATCAAAATTCTGGTTGCGCTTCTGCTCGTCCGTGAGATTGCTGGAATCTTTGTAGTAGGCATCCTGGGGGATGACCACCACGTCTTCCTTGAGGCGGTCCTTGATCGCCTTCACCACTGTGGTTTTTCCTGAGCCGGAACCGCCGGCGATACCTATTACCAACATATTCTAGAATTCTGCGTTTTTCGGAGTTCTCGGGAAGGGGATGACATCGCGGATGTTCTGCATGCCGGTCACGAAGAGCAGCAGCCTCTCGAAACCGAGGCCGAAGCCGCTGTGGGGGCAGCTGCCGAAGCGGCGGGTATCCAGATACCATTCCAGCGTGCGGTGGCTCATGCCGAGTTCGTCGATGCGGGCATTCAGTTTCTCGAAACTGGCCTCACGCTCGCTTCCGCCGATGATTTCGCCGATCTTCGGGAAGAGTACGTCCATGGCGCGCACGGTCTTGCCATCCTCATTCTGCTTCATGTAGAAGGCCTTGATGTCCTTGGGATAGTCGGTGAGGATGACGGGGCGGCCGAAGTGCTGCTCCACCAGATACCTCTCGTGCTCGCTCTGCAGGTCGACGCCCCAGGCCACGGGATACTCGAACTTGTGGCCGTCCGCAACCGCCTTCTCGAGGATCTCGATACCCTCGGTGTAGGTGAGAATCTTGAACTCGGTGTTCACCACGCCCTGCAGGCGGTCCAGAAGTTCATTGTCGTAGCGGTCGTTCAGGAACTTGAGGTCGTCGTAGCAATTGTCAAGGGCGTATTTGACAAGGCTCTTGATGAAGTCTTCGGCAAGGGCCATGTTGTCCTTGATGTCGTAGAAGGCCATTTCCGGCTCTATCATCCAGAACTCCGCCAGGTGGCGGGGAGTGTTGGAATTCTCTGCGCGGAAAGTGGGGCCGAATGTGTAGATTTCGCCGAGCGCGGTGGCACCGAGCTCGCCTTCCAGCTGTCCGCTGACGGTCAGCGAGGTCCTGCGTCCGAAGAAATCCTTGCTGTAGTCTATGCCGCCCTTCTTGTCGCGGGGGAGAGGTGCGTTTAGGTCCAGGGTGGTCACCTGGAACATGTTGCCGGCACCCTCGGCATCCGCCGCAGTGATGAGAGGAGTATGCAGGTAGACGAATCCCTTCGAATGGAAATACTCATGGATTGCGTACGCCATCTGGCTGCGCAGACGCAGCACTGCACCGAAGGTATTGGTGCGGGGGCGCATGTGGGCTACCGTGCGGAGATACTCGAAACTGGTATCCTTCTTCTGGAGAGGATAGCGTACAGGGTCGCATTCTCCGTAAACCTCGATTTCAGAAGCCTGGATCTCGACCGCCTGGCCGCTGCCTATCGACTCGACCAGCTTGCCGCGGACGGCGATGCAGGCGCCGGTGGTGACTTTCGCCAGCAGGTCTGCATCTACCGCGGTCTTGTCGACCACGATCTGGATATTATTGATGGTGGAACCGTCGTTCAGTGCGATGAACGCGATTTCCTTGTTTCCTCGCTTTGTGCGCACCCAGCCTTTCGCGAGAACCTCTTCTCCGGGTGCCTTTGCAAGAAGGTCCTTGACCTTCGTACGCAGTATTTCCTTAGACATTCCTTTTATTGCATTTTAAAAAGCAGCCCTCATAAAGGGGGCTGCTCTATCGATTCGGGGCGGTTTTACTCGCCCTTCCTTGCTGAGTACATGATCTTAAGCGCGGAGCAGCGCCGCAGCTCCTGCTTAACATCGGTGATGATACCCATACGTACATCCTGGTCCGCCCTGATGCAGATCTGCATGAAAGCGCGGTCGTTCTCGCTCTTGGAGTCACGCTCTGCTGCAACGAAGTCGCGGATATCGTCCACGGTCTTGAAAGAGTCGTTGAGCTGGATACGTGCATCGGTTCCGTACTGAGCCTGGAGGCTGCGGATAGGAGTTCCGATGTTTATATAGGAAGCGAGGTCTTTGCGCTCAAGTTTCACTGATTCCGAAGCCTGGGGGATCTTGACGACGACCTTATTTTCGGTTTCCCTCATCTGGGTCGTCACCATGAAGAAGAACAGGAGCATGAAAACGATATCGGAGAGTGAGCCGGAAGCGATTGCCGGCATTTCTTTCTTTTCTCCTTTCTTGAACATTGACATAGCTATATCCTCCTATCTTCTTCTTTTACCAACATCCTTAGGCTCGGCCTCGGAAATCTGCTGAGGAACGAGATCCTTGATGATTTTCTGACCATCTTCGTCAAGAGCAAGGAACTTCTTGCCGAATTCCCTCATCGAGGCTTCGTCGCGGAGTTCGTTCACGGCTTTCACAAGCTCGTTCTGAACGGCGATGTATGCCTGATAACTGGTACCGCGGTCGTTCTGCAGGGAGATAACGCCCTTCGAAACCTTGCGGGAGCCGAGGCCTGCGATCTCGGTGGGTTCCATTACGGGAAGGTTGGGATCGTCGGTGGGGTTCGTAAGGAAGATCTTGATCTTGTCTTTGAGCTGGCTAACGTCTATGGGTTCACTACCGGCCAAAATTCTGTCGGCGGAGTTAATCTTCACAATGATGATATTGCGGCGATTAACTTTCTGGTCCTCTACCTTCTGGTTGGGGTCGGGCATAGGAGGCAGACGACGGCTTAGTCCGGTCTGCGTTCCCATGGTTGTGGTCATGAGGAAGTAGCAGAGCAGGAGGAATGCAATGTCGGCCGTTGAACTCGAATTGATCGCGGGTGTTTTCTTTGCCATAGTCCGTTAACCTTTTTTGTTCGTGATCGCAAGACGGATTTCTCCGACAACGATGGAAAGAACTGCCACGATGCCGGCGAAATATGTCAGGTAGAGAATCGTATCGGTGAGTTTGAGCATGGGTGCGCTGGGCTGATCCATCGTGGTCAGGTTGAGCGCAGGGTCTCCGGGAGCAATCAGGTATGCAATGAAGCATACGATTGCCACCGCCACGAGCCCGAGTCCGAGTTTGACCAGGCTCTTGGGGTTGTTGATGGCGCCAATGATGAGGCCCACGATGACCACTGCTGCAATAGCGAGACCTACCATGATGTAGGTCCAGCCGAGCAGGGCGTCAACGTTGCCCTCTTTCCAGCCGCCGACGAATCCCACTACAAGCAGGACCACGCTGACGACGAGAAGGAGCACCATCGCCCATTTAAATATTTTGTTAAGATTTTTCATTACTTCTTTCCGTATTTGGTGAGTACATCGATGAGGCTGATGGAGCTGTCTTCCATGTCGATGGTGATGCTCTCGATCTTAGCAAGGATGTAGTTGTAGAACACCTGGAGAATCATAGCAACGATGAGACCTGCCACAGTGGTGATAAGGGCGACCTTCATACCGCCTGCCACGACGTTCGGGCTGATATCGCCGGCTGCCTGGATGGCGTCGAATGCCTGGATCATACCGATAACGGTTCCGAGGAATCCGCGTGAAGGAGCGATGGCGATGAAGAGGCTGATCCAGCTGAGACCGCTCTCAAGCT
>JAEEGF011944862.1_pt1 | contig 10518 bp, 9 predicted proteins | sample 9134171 | NCBI WGS metagenome assembly JAEEGF01 (sample SAMN16246542, study PRJNA631951) | gut metagenome | biome: gut microbiome; feature: rumen; material: AP-attached | host: Bos | place: Iran: Karaj | collected 2018-10 | reverse complement strand
TACGCCCTCGTCCTCCATGCCGATGGCACCCTGACCGCCCCCGGCGCGCCGAAAGCCATCCAGGCCCTCTGCCGCCCGGAAAGTTGACGCCTACCCATTGACAAACCCCGCTCTCGTGGCTATAATAACCATGCTGCATTTGTGCCTGTAGCTCAGCTGGATAGAGCGTTAGACTCCGACTCTAAAGGCCGCACGTTCGAACCGTGTCAGGCACGCCAAACAAATACCCCCACCACCCGGTGGGGGTATTTGTTTGATGCGCTCCTTGAGCGCATAGTTCGAACGTAGTTCGCATACGGGGCGGCGAAGCCGCCCCGTTCCGGGATTCCTTCCTTGTTTTTCTTTGTTCAAAGGAATCCCGTACCGTGTCAGGCACAAATTCTTTGTGTACAAATACGAACATAATTTGTTTTTCTCAACAACACATGCTATAATTTGAAAAACTTGTTGGTTTAAACGAAAAAAGGATCCGTAGAAATGAAAAAGAATATTGCATTTATTTGCTTGTTCCTGTTGCTGCTGACCACATACGGCTTTGACGCGCAAAAACCGGCCACGCCTATCATGGCGGAAACCGAGGGGCCGACGCCTGTCTCGACGATCGCCCCTGCGACGGAAGAAACAGCAGTCGATCTGGACGCGTATGTCGGCTTCTATGGGAACGACGACGGCGATTCGGTAACCATCGAAGCAACCGGCGACGGGTACGCCATGTCGGTGGAACTGTACCGGCTGACCGGTTTGGAGGCAGGAACGGTTTCAGCTTCTGCTGAGGGGATCGTTTTTCATACCATCGACGCCGCCGAGAACCCGATGGTGGTATCCTTCTATCCGGACGGCGAGGGATACGCGCTGCGAGTGGAGGAAAGCACCTGGCCGCTGCTGGAACAGGGAACGATCATCGGTGGATTCAGAAGAATGACGCCGAAAGCGTCTATCGTCGAAGGCGATCCTGTGGATGCTCCGGATACGCCCCTGGGTCACTATGTGTTCCAGCCCAAGGTCTGTTCCGTCTATATGGAGGAGCTTTTCGGCAAGACCATGTGCGAGACCTGGTACAACCTGGTGGACGCGGTCATGGCCGGGAAGAATACCTTTGCCTGCCCGGATCAGCACACCTATGACTGGGTCATGGGCCAGTTCCCCGAACGGTGTTTCCCGGTGCTGACCGAGCTCATCGACTATGCATGGGATCGGGAGCACTCCGTCAAGGACGGCGTCGCCAGCTTCACCTATCTCATGCCCGTGGATGAAGCCGCCGCCAGGATCAAAGAATTCGGGACCATGATCGAGGACATCCTCAACCAGGTCCTGGAGGACGACTATTCGGATATGGAGAAGGCGCTGGCCCTGTACGACTACTTTTCCAGGACCTATTCCTATGATTATGATACCTTTGGGAAGATGTCCGATGTCTATGTGGACTATACCCGCAGCTATCGCTTCTTCCAAACCGGCATCGGCATCTGTCACGAGATCTCGACCGCTTATTCCTACCTGCTCATGCAGGCGGGGGTGGAGGCGACGATCATGATGGGGAGCGACCATCAATGGAGCTACGTCCGCATCAACGGCCACGATTACCATGTCGACCCCACCTTTGCGATCAACAACCCGGGGTCCCTATCCTATTTCATGATGACCGACGAACAGCGGGCGGCGACCGGCTACGTCAAGAAGGAGCATATCATCACCTCCAACTACGCTCAGGATCACCCCCATCCCGACTATGTTGCAGACGACGATACCTTCCAACCCCTGTGGAATACGAACTTCGAGGCGTTCTTCCACGATACTCACACCATCCTCTGCTGGGCAGAGACCGGGGAGCACGGCGAGTGGACCCAAATCGAATTTGACTATACCGGGTATTGACGTCGAAAGGCTGTCAATTCTGCCCGCGCATCAGCTTGACAAAGGCAGGATAGATCGTGACCACGTCCAGTTTTTCAAGCTCCGGGGCGGCGGTGACGTCCATGGCCTTGGAGCGGGCCACGAGCCGGTCCATGAGGCACTCGTCCCGCAGGGAGGAAAGCTGTTCCGCATCATCGTTCAGCCTTTTTTTGAGATCCTTTCGCAAGATGATATAGAACCCGGTCTCCCCCTCCACCACGGCGCTGACCTGGCCTGGAGTTAGGGTCTGGGCGGCCCCTTCATAGACGGCGTTCATGGTCCCCGGGGCGAAGATATAGCCTTCCGGATTGTCGGCCCGATACGGGTCCTCGCTGACCTCGTCAGCCAGGGCCGCAAAGGCGGCTTCCGGATCCTGCGCGGCGGCGATCTGCCGGGCAAGCTCCTCCGCTTTTTGTTTTTTGGCAGCGACGGCCTCTTTGGAAAGCTCCTTATAGCTGGAAAGGTCCACCTTGGACAGGTAGATATGGTCCGTGAAGAGGCCATACTCGTTTAGATCCTCCACGCCGATATACAGGGGGCTGCCTTCTGTGGCCGCCAGCGCCGCCAGCTTGTCGAGCCAAAGGGAATAGGCGCTGATCCGATCGTAATTCACCCGGGAAAGGCCCATTTGGGCGATATAATCGGTGAACGCCTCCTCGCCGCCCAGGCTCTTCACCAGCTCTTGCCGCTCCGCTTCCAGCGTCTTTTGATCGTTTTCATCCAGGGTAAGCCCGTTTTCCGCGGCGACGGCTTCCACGGCCATGTACAGACGGGCGGTTTCGTCGGTCTGTCGGTTCAGATAAGCCCGCAGGGTATCGCTGTCGCCGAAGGGCGCTTCCCAATTCAAATAGCCGTCGGTGCCCATGACGCTTTTGAACTCCGGATGATCCTCCGCATAGGTGTACACCCGGTATTCCATAAGGCTCGCGTTGTAGACCTGCCAATAGCAATACAGCGCCAGAGGAATGGAAACGCCTTCCGCCGACATCACCGTCTTCTCCGGATCAAGTCCCGTGATCGTTTCGAATACGTCCTTTCCGGTCCATGCCGGGATGGCCGTGGCGACAGGTTCAACAGCCGTCTTCTTTTCGCCCGTGGTGCAGCCGGCAAGGGCGCTCAGCATCAGCATACAGGCGATCAGCAAGGCTATCTTTTGTTTCATACGTTTTCCTCCGGATCCTTCCGTTTGCCGCCCGATCCAAAGCCCTCGGGCGAAGGGATTTCGTGGCAGGAAGCACAACGAATAAAAATGGTTCCGGGGAGCTTTCGCAAGAAGGCTCCCCGATCGGATTCAGTTTAGATTGCGCCCCACGGCATCAATCGTAGTAGACGCGATCGGCCGGTGCGGTAGCGGGATCGTAGTAGTAGGGCGCCAGGCTCTTGCACATATCCTCATAGGAGGGGATCCCTTCCACCTGGATGGTCTGGGTGGGATTGATCATATTGTTCCACTCGATGGTCTTGAGGATCGTGGTGATATGGCGGGCCACCCGCTTTTCGATGGGCCAGCCGTTTTCATCGATGGGCGCGTAGAGGAGCTTATGCTCGCCGGCCATCATGACGAAACGATCCTTGCCCTCCATGAGCAGCGCCTCGTCCGTGATGCCGCGGATACGGTCCAGCATGGGCTCGGCCACCTCGAAGGTGTAGGGCACGCAGTCGGACCAGTCGCCGATCTCCCGATGGCTCAAGCCGTGCAGGGCCTCCGGCGAGTAGTTGCAGGTGATGGCCACGTCGAAGGGAGAAGCGGTCAAATCCATGGACACCATGGAGCCCACGACCTCGCCCCGCTGATGGAACACGATGGTGTTCTCCACGGAGTACTCCAGCTCCGCCTCGTGCAGGTCGATGGCAAGATCGATATGCTCCTGCTGGATCATCTGCATGGCCGCGTAGTTGGTGCGCTCGGTCATGAGGCCGTTGGCCTTGCCGGGCCAGGTACGGTTGATGTTCCGCACGTCCACGTTAGCCAGGTTCTGTCCGCTGGGATAGTGGATATAGACCTCGGGATCGGGCCAGGAATCCAGCTGGTTGCCGGCTCTGTCGCCGAAGCGCCACTTCATGTTGCCCCATCCGCAGTCATAGGTGAAGAACCGGGGATAGGCTTCGCCCACACGGGTGTTGGTGGAGGCGCTGGTGTTCAGACTGTCGATGATGAACACCCGGCCCTGGGTGACCTTCAGATTTTCCACCAGCAACTGGCAGGCCATGATGCCCACAGGCTCCTCGGGATGGCTGCGGCCCCAGATGAGGATGGTGCCGCCGGGAACGCCGCTGTCGAAGATGTACACGTTGCAGTCGTTCACGGTGCCCTTGATCACGTCGCTGTAATCGGAGAGCTTCTTGACCTCCGTGATGTACTCGCTGACGACCACCGGCTCCTTATAGGTCCGGTGCTCCCGGAACATGTATCCGGCGATGGCCATCATGACGATCGCCAGGGCCACGGCTACGATTTTAATGATGGTAGTTTTGTTTTTCATTTCCTTCAGCCTCCTTACTTCAGTCGCAGCAAGCGAAGGACGAACGGGATCATGATCACAACGTATACCAGGGCATCCTGCACATTCTTGGTTTTGATGAACACCCGAATGGTGGCAAACAGGAAGAATGCGGCCGTAGCATAGGTGCAGATTGTGATGATCAAATTAACGATAACCAATGCGCTCATATGCTTACACCCCCAGGAAGTTGCCGAACGGCTTGTTGAAGATCATGGCGATCGTGCAGATCAGGAGGATGAACAGCATGGGCACCAGCGCTTTCTTGACGAAGCCCGAATAATAGTTGCCCTTGTAGTCCAGCTCCAGCACCGCAGCACGGCCCACCACAGCGGTAGGCGGCAGGCAGTCGCCCACGGGCCACATGACCGCCCAGCAGGAAAGGGCGATGATCGGGTTGTAGCCCAGCATGTTGAACAGCATGATCAGCGGCACGCCGAATAGCGGCGCCACAGCGTACTGCAGCACGCCCTCGGTGACCGGCAAGATCAGCCACAGGCCGGCGAACAGCAGCCAGATGGGCAGGATGACCACGGCCAGGGACAGCAGGCCCCTTGCACCGGTCAGGGTCATGATCTGGTTCAGCACGCCGACCACCATCATGATGCCCACCAGTTCCTTCAGGTTGGTGACGGTGGTCATGGCGATGTCGAAGACGTTCACCTTCTTCGGGCTGCACAGGAGCGTCGTGAACGCGCACAGCATGAAGATCATGGGCAGACCGAAGGTGGGCCACCAGGCGGGGAACACCCGGGCGCCCAGGATCAAAACGATCATCACGATGAACGGGACAAAGGCCTTGAGCATGTTCCAACCCGCAGGCGCTTCCGGCAGCGAGCTCAGCACGTCGTCCACCGCACCCTTTTTCTCTCCCTTTCCGGCGAGATAGAAGGTGGCGAAGATGGCGCCCACGCCGCTCAGGATGAGCAGCGGCATGGTGAAGCCCGTGTAGGGCATGTTCGCGCCGGCGGCCGCCATCATGGCCCACAGGTTGATGGGCGGGCAGGCGGCGGACATGGCCGCCAGGATGAAGATGAGCGCGACACGGCGATCCTCATCCACGCCCATGGCGGTGAGCACCGCGCCCACCAGGCCGCCAACGGTCAAGACCGTGGTCGCGCCGGAACCGGTGACAGCGCCGGGGACCATCATCACGACCATGAGCAGAAGCAGGCAGATGACCCGGTGATCATAGAAGCGCTTCACGATGGTCCGAACCAGATAGGACACGCCGCCGGTCTCTTTATAAAGCGTCATAAAGAAGGTCGCCGTCAGGAAGGTCATGCAGACGTCAAAATAGGTGAAGGTGCCCTCCACCAGATGACGGATGATCTCCGTGAAGGGGAGCGCCGAACGGGGGTCCTCCCCCATCGGCAGAATCACATGAGCCACAACAGCGCCCAGTGCGCCCAGCAATAAGCACAGCTCCGTGTTCAGACGAAGCTTTTTCGCGACCGCAAAAACAACGGCGATCACGATGATTACCGCCAGGGAATGCGTTAACATAGTCAAAACGAATACACCCCCTTTTAGCTCATGCTGCCCGTCAACCCAGGATAGTGGTGATGGACTTGGCGTCCTTGACCTTGATCAGCGGGATGTTGTGTTCGGTGCAATAGTTGGTGAACAGCCCGTCATTGTCGCTCTCCTCGATGACCAGGACCACGTCGGCTACAGCCAGCATGGCGTCGATGGACGCCTGGTCAGCATAATCGGTGCGGCGGGCGGAGCCCTCAATATGGGCGCAGACAACGGTCATCCCGGCATCCTTGGCAGCCTGGGCCAGCTTGGTGCAGCGGGCGATCTCATCATCCACGTCGGTACCGGCAGCGCCCATGCCCTTGCCGGAAGTGCCGGTGGTGATGACCAGGGTCTTGGCGTTGGGCGCAACCTCAAGGAGCTGCTCCGCGGTGAGCGCGTTCTCGTTCACCGCCTCGAGACCGACCGTGCCGGCCAGGGACTTGAACATGACGGCGCCGGGGCTTTGACCGCAGGTGGTGGAGACGAAGGGCCCATAGAGCTTGCCCTCCTCCTGTTCGGCAGGCGCGGCTTCCTCGGCTGCGGCGGGCGCTTCGGCTGCGGGGGCTTCCGCGGCAGGCGCTTCCGCAGCGGGGGCCTCGGCGGCGGGCTCTTCGGTAGCGGGGGCGGGCGCTTCCGTGGCGGCGGGCACCTGTTCCGCAGGCTTCTCCGCGGCGGGGGCCGCTGCTTCCTTGCTGCCGCAGGCGGCCAGGGACAGCACCATTGCCAGCGTCAAAAGAATAACGATGAATTTCTTCATTTTCATTTACTCCTGTTTCATTCTTGCGAAAAACGGCACCCGGTCATACAGCCCCACCCGGAGAGGAAGGGAGTATGCGCACCGGGTGCCGCGCTCAGTCAATTATTGCCGATCCGGTCCGCAGGCCCGATCAGTTGATGCCCAGGGCAGCCTTGTCCTCGAGGCTGGTGGCGCCGAAGTTGACGGCCTCCAGATACTCGTGGTCATAGCCGCGGTTGGTGGAGGAGCCATCCTCGTTGATGTGCATGCCGTCGTAGTTGGTGCCGACGAGCTTCCAGGCAAAGGCCCACCAGCCCTCGTACACTTCGTCCATGCACTTGCAGGTATACTCGGTCAGGTACGCACGGGCACCTTCGAGATCACCGGCATTGTAGAGCTCCATGGCCTTCGCGTCGACTTCGGCCTGCTCCGCGAAGAACTTGTCCTCAAAGGCAGCCTTGGCTTCCAGGATCTGGGGATACATGTTGTCCCACTGGAGCTGGGCGTAGTTGTTCACAAAGTTGAACGCCCACCAGGCACAGGTGGTATCGAAGGCCTTGCGGTTGCCGATGGCCCAGGGCTCGGGCACCTTGGTCACGCCGGCATAGATGGGCACATACACGGTGGTGTCAGGGCAGTCAGCGCCGTACCAAAGGACGGAACCGATCTCGCCGGGCATATCGGGCCGAAGCTCTGCCACGAAGGCGTAGCTGCAGCGATACTGGGCGATCTCGCGCTCCCAATCTTCGGAAGCGGCGGATTCGGGCTTATCCTTGCCGACGGCATAGCGATGGGGGTTGTGGAACGCGCCGGCAGCGGCATCGGCGGTCAGATCATACTTGGTGCCTTCCAGATGGTCGGCGTAGATGCTCATGATCTTCTGCACGGTGACGGGCTCGTCGGGCTTGATGGCGAAATCATAATGATCCTGACGGCTCACCACGGGGAACTCCTGGGAGGGAGCCAGCAGGGAGAACGCACGCCACTCACGGCGGGAGGCATAGAACTCATACCCGTAGGGGGAGGGGTTGAAGATCTTGGTGTAGTTGAAGGGTTCACCCTCGGTGTACTTGCCGATGGAGGCAGGATACTTGGTGATATCGGTGGACCACATGAAGTTGTCGGGATCGTTGAAGTCGATCACGCCGAGACGGGAGCGGTTCGCGCCCACGAAGGTGGCGTCATCGGGCACACGACGGGCAGCCCAGTGGGCACCGGGCGTGCCGGAATCCTTCTCCCAGAGGGGACCGGCGCCGCAGACGTCGAAGATCCAGATCTCGTCCTTGTCGGCAACCAGCAAGCACTCGCCGCCATCGCAATAGCCGTATTCCTCGGCCAGAGCGCCCATGACCTTAACGCACTCACGAGCGGTCGCCGCCCGCTGCAGACCCAGCTGCTCCAGGTTGGCGATGACGAACAGGCCGTTGCCGGAATAATAGGAGGTGTAGTCGCCGGACCAGGTGAACTCGCTGATAACGACGCCCTTTTCATTCATGAAGGGATAGCCCACGTTGAAGTAGGTGTAGGTTTCCTCGGCCTGGGGGATCTGGCCGCTGAGCTGGGGCTCGCTCTTGGTAGCCGTGCAGGGATCGTTGTAGATGTCAACCATCTCACCGGCCTCATGCTTGCCGCCTTCCACGATGACGATACGATGATCATACCAGCCGTCGCAGGTATGAGAAACGATGGTGGAACCGTTGGCCGTTGCATCCTTGCCGCTTGCAGTGGTCGTGCAGGCCAGAGCCGCGCTCAGGGGCACAGACAGCACAAACACGAGGGCAATGATCATACACAGTACTTTCTTCATCCTTTTCCTTCTCCTTTTGATTTTTTCTTGCGCTGCGTGAGTCGCCGGGAAACCGCCCCTTTCCCCCTTGGAACGGCGGCCGGTATATCACGCCTGCCATATCCGTCATATCAGATATGACACGCTCACCTACATTTTACCACAGGGGTCCCTGTTGTCAATCCAAACCAAGAAAGAAAATAATATTTTCTTTTTCCCCTTTTCCCCCAATTTTTGCGAAACCGACGCCGATGAAAGAAGATCGCATCAAATCATTGAGTCAGGCGACAAGATATGATATACTGTATAATTAAAGTCAGGCGGGGGTGAAGCTGCCCCGGCCGACCGGAGGTTTTTTCCTATGCTTGGCATCTACAATTATACGGTGATCCTCACCTATTTGGGGATGTTGTCGGGCTTCGCCGGCATCCTCTTCCTCCTCAACGGCAACGTCCGCGGGGCGTTGATCTGCCTGATGATCTCTGGCGTTTGCGACATGTTCGACGGGAAGGTAGCCTCCACCAAGAAGGACCGGACCCGCAGCGAAAAGCGGTTCGGCATCCAGATCGACTCTCTGAGCGACCTCATCTGCTTCGGGGTGCTGCCGGCCCTCATCGTCTATTCCGTGGGCCGGAGGACATGGCTCAGGGCCGCGGCCTGCGGGGCCTACGCGCTCTGCGCCCTCATCCGTCTGGCCTGGTTCAACGTGGACGAGGAGGCTCGCCAGGACTTCGATACGGGCCGCCGGAAGGTGTATCTGGGGCTGCCCGTGACCAGCGCGGCGGCCGTCTTCCCCCTGCTGTCCCTGGTCTGCCATCTTTGCCGCTGGCCCTTCAGCGTCCTTTCCCTGTTCGTTTTGCTGCTGGTGGCGGCGGCCTTTTTGACCCCCTTCTCCATACGAAAGCCCTCTCTGTCCGTGCGAAGAAAGCCCAAGCTCCGCGGGTCCCGGCGGTCGAGGCGGCGGAGGAAAAAAGATGCAAACGCCTGAGAACGACGGCTCCGTCCGCTTTTTATATGGGACCGCCCTGGGCCGGGGCCTGCTGAAGATGGTGCAGACGCTGCACCTGGACCGGGTGGCGGTTTGGTATCTTCGTTCCGGTCTTTCCAAGCCCTATATCGTCAAGTTCGCCCGAAAGAACGGCATCCCCCTGTCGAAGGAGGCGCTGGAGCAGTTCCCCACCTACCGGGACTTTTTCCTGCGGGAGCGGACGCCGCTGCCCATGGACGTTGCTCCGGACCACCTCATCAGCCCCTGCGACGGGTATCTGAGCGTCTTTCCCGTCAGCGCCCAAAGCAGCTTCGCCCTGAAGGGCTCCCAGTACCGGCTGCAGGATCTGCTGGGGGACGAAGGGCTGGCGAAGCGGTATGAAGGCGGGCTCAGCCTGGTATTCCGCCTCTGCGCCTCGGACTATCATCATTATTGCTACATCGACGACGGCACCCAGGGCCCCAACCACTTCATCGAGGGCCAGCTCCACAGCGTGCAGCCCATCGCCTGCGAGCAGTACCCTATCTTCACCCTGAACCGGCGCAGCTGGTGTTTGCTGGATACGGCCCACTTCGGCCCCGTGGTCCAAACGGAGATCGGCGCCCTGATCGTGGGCGGGATCGTCAATCTGAACGGGGGCGGTCCCTTCTGCCGGGGCCAGGAGAAGGGATACTTCGATCTGGCCGGGTCCACCATCGTGCTCCTGATGGAGTCGGAGCGGGTGGAGCTGCTGCCAGAGCTTATGGCCACCCTGGGAAGCGGCCAAGAGACGCGGGTCCGGCAGGGTCAGTGGATCGGCAGCCGCCGGGAAGGGTAAGCTAAGCTCAAATCTTCGGCAGGGACGAAAAACCGTTCCCGAAAAAAACGACCTTATGTGGTATGCGATCCTCCTCATCGTGTTGGCCGTCACCTTGGCCGGCCTCCTATATCTTTCCTTTCGAGCCGCCCGGCTCCCCGTCGTGCGAAAGCTGACACGGGACCGTCGATGGCTGGCCCGGACGCTGTGTCTTTTGGGCTATGGGGCGCTGCTCGCCCTGCTGTGGCGCCTGTGGAACGGGATGAACGCCATCGTCTGCCTGCTCCACCTGGTCCT
>JAEEGF011857156.1_pt1 | contig 10520 bp, 12 predicted proteins | sample 9134171 | NCBI WGS metagenome assembly JAEEGF01 (sample SAMN16246542, study PRJNA631951) | gut metagenome | biome: gut microbiome; feature: rumen; material: AP-attached | host: Bos | place: Iran: Karaj | collected 2018-10 | reverse complement strand
CGCGTAGACGATGAACGGGAACGCCAGGGCCGTTCCGCCCCAGCCCGCGATGGAAATGATCGTCGACACGCCAGTCGTGAGGTCAAGGCCCTGAAGCATATCGCCGCTGTCGCCAGCGGGGCTCTTCAGCCACTCCAGCACCCACGGCGTGCAGCATCCGGCAACGACCGCGCATATCGCCCATGCCGTCGCGCCGAAGATGAGCATGTCCCTAAGCGCGAGCAGATGCTCGAGGAGCGGACGCGGCGGATCGTTGCGCGCGTCGGGATTCTCGAGGAACGCTATCGCCATCAGGCCTGCCCTCCCGCTCCGGCGGCGGAAGCCGCCTCATGCCCGGGATACGCGGCGCTCTCCGTAGACGACGCCGTGGAAGACGCTGCCGCGCCGTCGTCGACGGTCCGCTCGACCTCGCGCGCCGCGCGGTCGAACTCCGTATCCATGTCCATGAGCTGCCGCTTGAAGTTGTCTGCCGCACGGCGGAACTTCGAGTAGTACTGCCCGAGCGTGCGCGCCGCGGAAGGAAGCCTGCGCGGCCCCACCACGATAAGAACGACGGCGAGCAGAACAAACCACTCGCCGAAGCCCACGCTGTCGAATACGAAAGCCAGCGTCATCTGCGCCGGATCACTTCTGGTAGATCGCGAAATCGCCGCGGCGGTTCAGCGCCCACGCGCCTTCGTCGTGGCCGTCGACAGCCGGCTTCTCCTCGCCGAAGCTGCGCGTCTGGATGCGCGAGGCATCGATGCCGCACTGGACGAGGTAGTTGCGGATGATTCCCGCGCGGTTCTCGCCGAGCGCCATGTTGTACTCGTTGGAGCCGCGCTCGTCGCAGTTGCCCTCGACGACGACAACGCGGTCGGCGTTGGAATCGAGATGCTGAGCAACGGCGTCGATCTTGCCGATCTCGCCCTGCGGGACGACGGTCGAGTCGAAGCCGAAGTAGACGGGCGCGAAGTCGACGTCAGTGCAGCGCGTGCAGTACTCGTCGAACGGCCTGTCGCCGACACCGGCGCCGTCAAGAGGACCCTCCTGCGAGTCGTCAAGACCCGTGGACACCACGTCGCTGCCTTCCGCCGCGCCGAGGCCCGCGCCAGCACCGGCGCCGGCGCCCTTGTTGCCGGAATTCAGAGAGCTGTACTTGCAGCCAGAGACTGCAAAGGAAAGAGCAACAGCGAAAACAGCCGCCATCATCGAAAACTTCATCTTTTTTCTCCTTGTTAGAAATTTGCCTAATATGATACCTAATTCCCCTGCGGAAATCAAGGGGGAAAATGTCATTTGCGACGCGCGAGCGCCTCGTGGTACTCGGAATAGGACCCCTCGAACCAGGTGGTCTTGCCCTTCCCCTCGAAGGCGAGGATGTGCGTCGCGATGCGGTCGAGGAACCAGCGGTCGTGCGAAACGACCATGACGCATCCTCCGAAGTCCTGAAGGCCTTCCTCCAGCGAGCGCAGCGTCGCGACGTCGAGGTCGTTCGTCGGCTCGTCGAGGAGAAGGAGGTTTCCGCCGGACGTCAGCAGCTTCGCGAGGTGCACGCGGTTGCGCTCTCCGCCCGAAAGGACGCCGACCTTCTTCTGCTGCTCGGGCCCGCGGAAGTTGAAGCGCGAGCAGTAGGCGCGTCCGTTCATCATCGTCGTGCCCGCGAGCCTCACGAACTCGCCGCCGCCGGTGATCGCCTCGTACACGGTCTCGTCCGCCTTGAGCTCGCTCCTTGTCTGGTCCACGTACGAGAGCTTCACAGTGTCGCCGACCTTGAATGTTCCGGAGATGGGCTGGAGCTGCCCCGTGATGAGCTTGAAGAGCGTGGTCTTGCCGGCGCCATTCGCGCCAATGACGCCGACTATGCCGCCGCGCGGAAGGTCGAAGTTGAGGTCGTCGTAGAGCACCTGGTCGCCGAAGGCCATCTTGACGTGCTCCGCGCGTACCACGAGGTCGCCGAGCCTCGGACCCGGCGGAATGCGAATGACGAGATCGTCTTCGCGCGTGTTGACCTCCTGCTTCTGCAGTTCCTCGTAGCGCTCGACGCGGGCCTTCGCCTTCGCGTGGCGTCCGGATGGGTTTGTCTGGATCCACTTGAGTTCGTTCTCGAGCAGCTTCTGCCTGGACTTCTCGACCTTCGCCTCGCGCGCGAGCATCGCCTCCTTCTGCTTGAGCCACTCCTCGTAGTTGCCCTTGTATGGATAGCATACGCCGTGGTCGAGCTCGAGTATCCACTCGGTCACGTCGCTCAGGAAGTAGCGGTCGTGCGTCACGACGATGAGCGTGCCCTTGAATTCCTTGAGGTACGCCTCGAGGCGGAACGTCGTCTCAGCGTCGAGATGGTTCGTCGGCTCGTCGAGGAGAAGGACGTCGGGATTTGAGAGAAGAAGCCGCGCGATCGCCACGCGGCGGCGCTCGCCGCCCGAGAGAACCGCGACGGACTTCGATCCGTCGGGGCACCCGAGGTCGGCCATCCTGCGCTCCACGAGGTTCTCGAGGTTCCAGTAGTCGTTCGCGTCGATGATCGCCTGGAGTCGCTCCATCTCGGCCGCGGCCTTCGGATCGTCCAGCTCGCAGCAGAGGTCCTCATAGCGCGTCACCATCGCCTGCGCTTCGGCTACGCCTTCCATTACGCACTCAAGCACGGTCTTCGAGTCGTCGAGCTCCGGCTCCTGCGGGAGATATCCGACCTTCGTGCCCTTCGCGACCTGTACCGTGCCCATGAGGTCGGTGTCGAGTCCGGCGAGGATCTTGAGGAGCGACGACTTGCCCGCGCCGTTTCCGCCGATGACGCCGATGTGCGCTCCGTAGAAGAACGAGAGATTGACGTCCTTCAGGATCGTCTTCGTGCCGACCTGCTTCGTAACGTCGATTAGACTGAACTGGTATTCGCCTGCCATGATGATGTTGAATTGTGGATGCTTGTTTTCAGAAACGGCCTAAAGTATACACTATTCTTCTGCAGAAGGCAATGAGCGGCGGGAAAATGGGCTAGGATTGACGAGCTTGACGCCTTCTCCGAGTCTGTACGGCGACGAATCGCATCTCTTAGCCTAGATCGTTCGCCCCTTGGATTCGCGGCAGCACGAGTTCTGCGACTCGACCTTGCGTCAGTTCCCGACCGCGAGAGCGCGGGGCTTCCCGCCGAGCGCAAGCGCGACGTAGATCGTCGCGGTGACGCAGACCGGGGCGATGAAGATCGCCATGACGGCCATCGCCCAGCCGGGGACTCCGAGCGGGAGGAGGATGGAGCAGACGGCGAAGAGCGACGCCGTGTAGGCGATCTGCCCGGCCATGATTGCCTTCGGACGCTTCGCGAGCGCCGCGAGGCCCTCCACGCGTGCGCGCACAGCCTGCACGGCGGCGATGAGCGAGTAGAGACCGACGGCGAGGCGCGCCGTTCCGATGATCCGCGGCGGGACGTTCTGGTACGTGCCGAAGTACCAGCCTCCGATCAGCGGAGTGGAGAACGCAAGCGGAACTACGCCGAGAACAAGCCCCGCGACGACGGCATACGCGAGAAGGCGCCTGTCGCCCGCGTACTCCGGCGGAAACTTGATCGCCACCGTCTGCATGCGCAGCGCGGCAAACGCCACCGGGTTCGCGACGCCGAGGGTGACGTAGTGGATTGCGAGCATGTCCTTCGGATCGACCGTCCTTCCGACGAATGCGGCGATCGCGACGGGAGAGAGCATCAGCAGGAAGCCGCCGAGCGAAAGCGGAAGCGTGAAGCGGAACTGCTCGAGGGTAAGGCGGGGAATGCTCGGGAGCGACCTCGCGTCCCCGGACTGCGTCCTGTTTGGAAGCCGCGCGACGTAGGGCCGGGCGAAGAGCCATGTCGCGGCAAGCTCCACGCCGACGCCGAAGGTCAGCGCTGCAAGCCCCCACCACGGACCCACCAGGCCCATCCGCGGGAATGCGACGGCGAGGGCAAAGGTGACGACAAGACGCATGAACGTCGCGTAGTTCGCCTTCGCGCTGTCGAGGTTGTTGAAGAGGACCACCATCGGGACGTTGCGGAGGAAGAAGAATCCGTTCATCAGCGCGCCGAAGAGAAGCGTGCGCGACGCGATGAGGGCGAGCTCCGGCGGGAGTGCGAAGAGGCCCGAGAATATCCAGTCGGAAAACGGCGGCATCGCGACGACGCACTGCAGCGCCAGGAGCGCCGCCATCATCAGCGCGTTAAGGCGCCTGAAGGCGACGTAGCCCATCCACGTCTTGGCGAAGACAAGGCCGGTGGTGACGAGTCCGCCGCCGATCGCGCCGATCGTGAACATGACCATCTGCCCCTGGCTGAAGGCCGTGAGCGCGTCGACGCCGAGCGCGCCGTGCGTGACGATTCCGGCGACGAGCGGATACGCAAGCGACTGCGAGAACCCCTGCAGCAGCAGGGGAACGTAGAAGCGCGTGACCCTTCCAATGCCGAACTTCGGATCCATCACTGCGTCGGACTGCATATTGCCGCTCATTCCGCCATTCGCCATGAACCGCCCTACTGCGATTCACCTCCCGGAATCTGGCGAGGCCCCTGCGTCCACGAGGTGCCGTCCGTCGCGCGTCCAGTTGGGGGCCTCGACCTTGCGGAAGAACGACTTGACGACCGTGCGTCTTGGCAATGGCTTGGAATCATCCCGACTCCATCACAGTTATTTCTTCTTGACGACGCCAGCTGCGGACAGACCTCGGATGAATCGGGATTCGTCCACTCGAAGGGGAATGTCCGGCACTTGTCGGGCTTCACGGGATTGATGCGGCAGAGGTTGTCCTCCGTCAAGTAGGCGCACGAGCCGTCCGGACGGCTCTTGAGGACAAGGCTCTTCCTGTCTGGAGCGACTTCGGTCTCACGCTCGATGAACTCCGCTTCGCCCATGCCAAGGAACACAGCGATGCGCGCGATCTCCGCACCCGAGACACGCACGATCCCGTCCTTGATGCGGCAGCACGCCCCGCACATCCGGCACCTGAAGCCATCCATATCCATGCGCTAATTATACCATATCCGCGGCAGATGCGCCGCGGAGGCTCCCCAGGCCCCTTGAAGTGTTACACAGCTCGCCGACAACATCGACGCCTTCGTGCATGAGGAGCGACATTTTGTTGTTAAGGCCGCCGCCGTAGCCGGTGAGGCTTCCGTCCGCGCCGATGACGCGGTGGCACGGAATGATGATGCAGATCGGATTCCACCCAACCGCGCCGCCGACAGCCTGTGCCGAAGCCCTGCCCCCGCGCTTTTTCTCAATCGCCTTCGCGATATCGCCGTATGAGACCGTGGCACCGTACGGGATTCGCAGCATCTCGTCGATGACCGCCTGACGAAACGGCGTCAATCCTTCAATGCGATAGTTGGGCACAAAGCCAGGATCTCGCCCCGCGAAATACTCGTCAAGCCAACGGCACGTATCGCGGAACGCCGGCGTCTCGCGCCTTTCGCACTCACGCGCATTGCGCCAGTCGTCGCGCGAACCTTCAAACCAAAGCCCCGTCAGCGCTTCGCCGTCCCCGCACATCACGAGATCGTCGAATCCCTCTGGCGTCTTGTATTTCCAGATGTAGTTCTTCATCCTAAATTCGTCATTTTATTTTCTATGCTCTCCGTTATGTCTCACGCAGAGCCGCCGAGAGGCAGAGCTCGACCAGCAATCGAAATCTTGTAAATCCTGTTAATCTTGTCTACATTTTTTCGTCGTTAACTCCCCGTCGAACTCTCGTGCGAAGCCTTCCGCGGGACAGGTATCGGACTGACGCCAAGTTCAGCGAAACGCTTAAAGAGTGAACGTGTGCCGGAAACGACGGAATAATCCTCAAACGCGTCGTTGAACGCAACCAGCAACGGTCCGGGGTTTGCAAGTGTTCGCCAGCGAATCACGAGAAAGCTCGTATGAATTCCTGTGCCTTCGTAAATACGCCTGACGGCATAGACTTCTTTTACCGAATGCCCAGCTAACACCTGCGCAATATCCGCGCGCTCGCTCTCGGTCAGCGGCTCCGCGCAGATGTCGTCTGTCGGACGCAACTTCGCATCAAGCCTGCGGACAAGAGACTTCTTGCCATGCCGCAGCAGGTCTAGCAGATTCTTTATCCTTTCTACCGCCCCTATCTCCAGATAGTGGGCGACAAGAGGACCTTCCGCCCATATGCGCATGATGGGATCACTCTCGACTATCCGCTCCAGCCTATCAGCGACCGGAGCCCCCTCCTCAGCGGACGCAACATTGGAAAGACGCTCGCAGAGTTCCGCCGCCTCAAGCGCCAGGTTATCGGGATGGGAGGTGCGTCCGGCGCGCAGCACCTCTCGCGCTTCGTCCTTGCGATCCAGGGCGTTCAGAATTCCAACCCGCTCCAGAATCTGATCCGGCGAATCTTCGGCCGCGGGCATCGATTCGAGTTTGCTTTCGAGATTCGCGATGTTTTCGCGAAACTGCTCTGACGCTTGTGCGAGAAACGGACGCAACGCCTCGTCAACAGTGCCATCAAGCGCGTCGGCAGAGCCGAACACCTTTTCTATGGCATCCTGCGGGGCGGAAGCAAACGCAAGCATTTCGGCAACGTCGGAAGTCCCGGCCCTGACTGCAAGCGGTGGATGCTCCTCCATCGGCGGAACAATGGACCTCAGGCTCCTCTCCAAACGACGGCGCGCCGTTTCCGTCGGAACATGGCGGCGCATGGCAGCGCGAATTGCCGCGGCAGGAGAGACGGTATCGGCTGATCCGCTCTGTATAATGGACTTAAGCACATCCGACAGTTCTGCATCTGGGGCGCGCAGCTGAAGTGTGACAAGCGTTTCGCGTAGCGTGTCGAGTCCGAATATGTCGGCAATCGAGCGATCTGCGGCAAGCTCCCTTTCCCGCTCTATGGGCGACATCAGCAAACCGATGCGGCGCAGATAAGAACGACGCCACGGATTCAGCACGAGAGTGAATACGCCCAGTTGAACTGAGAGCCAGAATGCGCGCACATACAGCAACGCGCCGCCGTTGACGGTGTCATGGTGCGCTACGTGTCCCAGTTCGTGCGCCAACGCGCCTCTCAACCCGCGTTCGCCAAATGCAGCGAGAAGCGGATAGCCGAGAATCAGAATATTTCGTCTGAGGCACGGAACGAGGGGGAAGGCCACGGAAACGGAGGCGTTGAAATCTCCAGGATCGAGATAGATGCGGTGAATCCGTGGAGCTCCTACGGCCGCAGCCGTCTTCTGCACCAGGTAAAAAAGGTCTGGCCAGTCCTCGCTGCGCAGTTCAGGAAGGCTCGACCATGGCCGCTGCGACAGGATGGTGATATACTCTTTTGCGGTGTAGAACAGATTGAGTACAAGAAACACGATCAGCCGGATGCTCTTGCCAGGATTAATAATGCAGACCGTCACAAGCAGCGCAACAACGGCAAGGAGAAAAATCCCCACGACAACGCCTTCGAAAAAAAGCAGTCCAAGACGTAACCGGTACAGGCGCGGATGCGCACGAAATGAAGATTCCGCACGCTCCCAGCGCTCCCATTCCTTGCGCGTCATATCCATCTTACCCATCGCCGATTTCCTTTCTTTGCGCCCTTTGCGTTCTTTGCGGATAAAACTCAAACGATTCGATCCAGATTTGCGCGGACAAGCCGCGCAAAGCCCGATGCGAATTCGTCTGAAACAAGTGAATCGCCAAGGCCGGCGTCATTCTCCGTCAACGCACCTGCCAACTTCCCAAACACATAGATGTCAGCCTTCCGCATAGACGCTCCTGTCGATTGGCACCGGACCCATACACGCGCTGAAAAGGTCAAGTACCTGATTCACCTTGTCGAGACGAAGCGATGCCTTGCCCTGCTCCAGTTCACGGACAAAGCGAAGACCCACGCCCGCATAGTCCGCCAACTGGACTTGCGTCCAGCCCTGTTCCCGACGCTTCGCCTTCACAAACACCGAAAGATTGCACCCTTTCGGGTATGATTCATCATTAGACATACGATTCAACCCCTTTCGGGTATAGTTTTAACCAAACGCGCAGAATTATACCATATCGGGTATATCACGTCAATCGTATCTTGTTGAATATGCCTTCTTAAGCGTAAAGCGCCACTTGCGGTTTTGGTCGCGCTTGGAGGCGTAGGCGATGCCGATGCGCGGGGCGGAGGTGAACTTGACGCGCGCGCCGTCGCTTTCAAGCCAGAGGCGATTGGAGTGAACGAGGTCTTCGCGGTTGAGCGAGCGGTCGATCTGGAGGAGCTTAGTCAAACGTCCGGGACCTTCCGCGCCTTCGACGCCGCGGACGAGCACCGCCTCTGGACGCCCTTCCGGCCCCGTCACAACGTTCAGCATTTCGTGCATCCCGTAGCAGAGGTAGATGTAGGCGCAGCCGCCAGGCGAGTACATCACGTCCGTCCGCGCCGTGCGCCCCTTGTGCGCATGGCAGGCCGTGTCCTCCTCGCCGCAGTACGCCTCGGTTTCGGTGATGCGCCGCCGAATGACCGTGCCGTCGTCAAGCCGACGGCACAGCCACGCGCCGACAAGCGCCTTTGCCATCATCACTGCGTCAACCGCATAATCGTCTGTCGTCAATCTGCGCATATAGTTTGTTGGACAGAATTTACACGCTCCAATCTCCTTGTCCCCTACAAGTTCATTTCTGCTCTACCCAAATGAGCTTGTCCATATCATAGCCGCGCCGTCGCGCTTCAGCAAGAAGTTCGGACTTCGCGGTTTCAGACAGTCCAGACGTCCGCGAGAGAATCCAGAGATAGTCCGCGCTGCCGCTGCCGACGAGGGCGTGTGAGTAGTCTTTGTCGATCAGCATCACGCGGTAGTCGGCGTAGAACGGGCCGAAGAACGAGACGCGCAGAAGCCCGGGCGTGTCTGTCGTCTTGCCCTTCCCGATCGCCGTTTTCGGCTTGCCGTTTTTGATTCCGGAGTTCACGACCTTGATCGTACCGTCCGCATTCTGTGTATAGTTGGCTTTCGAGTGCTCCACGCCGCGCTCGAAGCTGTGGTCGAACCGTGCGATCTCGTACCACTCGCCGAGATAGCGGTTCAGGTCAAGCGCCGCCACCGGCGCATTGTCAACCTTCGGAACGCTCACGCACCCCGCCGCGAGCACGAGGGATGAGACAAGTATTATTCGCGCAAAGAGTTTCATGAGCTCAGTTCCTTTCGGTTTTTTCTTACGATTTTGATACGCCTGATGAATGCTTATTTTGCCGGAAGTTTGAAATAGTCTTCGCTCTCCCGGCCTTCACAATTGAAGAGAAAGACAAGTCCCCATCGTATGTGTTCAGAGGATATTGCCTTCGGGACAGTGAACGCGAAGCTGCCCGCATGAACCGCCGCCGGCGAATCCACTTCGTAGACCGTCTCCTGCCAATCCTCATCCGGCGCGTTCATGTCGCGTATCGCGCCGTCGGACTGGACGAGCAGAACCTTGAGGGCATCAGGTGCTGAAGCGCCTGCGAACTCGTAGCGGACGCTCATCTCCGCGCCCGTCCTCCATTTGCCACCCGTGAACGTGACCTTGTAGTGCGGCAGGGCTGCCTCGCGCCTGACCATACGGACTACAAACGCCGCATAGGTGCCTATCACCGCCACAGGCGAAACAATGAGGAAGCATTTGAACGCAAAAGGATTCGTGAAAATCTGAAAGCTCTTAAGCCCGATTATGAGCCCTATCGCCGCCATGCACCCCAGAAAGCTTCCGAGCAATTTCACAACATCAAGGTCTGGCGTCCTTCTCAGGCGCACTGTCCGCTTGCCACGCACGGCGGCTTTCTTCTTGCGCAACGGCCTTGCAAGTTCATTAATGCCGATTAAAAACACCATTATCCCAATCAGGAAGAAAATCACAAACATGACTACCGGAAGGACATTGTGCATCACCAGCGCGAACACCCTGAAAAACATTGGTAGATCAGGATCGTCGACTCCGGCATTATCGGCCACGGTGCCGCAGACGCCGAATACACCCAACAGGGCGAACATCGCGCCCAATATGATAAAAAAGAACTTGCCCATCAGAGAACCCGGTCTCGGCTTTTCATCCCTTTTGGAGAACAGCATCGCGATACCCGATGCGACGACGACAACGCCGAGCGCCCAAAATCCGGAAAAGAACGTGTACATCATCCACCGTCCGTATGGATCAGGAAAATCACTCTTGCCCACCCCCGAGCTACATGAAAAGAGCCACGTGATGACGGCAAGAATGCTGCACCAGACAATTCCGAACAAAAGAAGTGAAGCCTTTTTCATTATTCTCCCGCGACTTTCTTGATCCTGTCAATCCTGTCCAGAAACTCCGTGACAACCAAAGTCAAGCTTCACCGTCAACTTCATTTGGAGCCTCCCTTATGGCGGACGCGCTTAACGACCTTTGGCGCGGACTCGAAATCGCCATCAAGCGTCTTCGGGAACTTGACAAGCCGCAGCTGTTCCTTGAGCATATCCTCAATCGCATCAAGACGATTCAAGGCAAACAGCACCTTGAAGAGTGTGTCGGTCGAGGCAAGCCCCGTCCGCTCCAACCGCGAAATCGTCGTCATCGGAACACCCGAGCGCCGCGCAAGGTCGG
>JAEEGF011076566.1_pt1 | contig 10520 bp, 3 predicted proteins | sample 9134171 | NCBI WGS metagenome assembly JAEEGF01 (sample SAMN16246542, study PRJNA631951) | gut metagenome | biome: gut microbiome; feature: rumen; material: AP-attached | host: Bos | place: Iran: Karaj | collected 2018-10 | reverse complement strand
CACTTTACATAGAAGCTATAGCTTGCTGGCTTTCCACTTCCATTTGTATCACCAGTTTCCGTCTTTGTTACTGTAAGTGTTCCTGTTTCCGGTGCTGTGTAGGTATTTGTGATTGCTATTGTTTCTGTCTTCTTTGTTGAACTTGCAGCATATGAAGCAGGGCTATAACTTGCTTCACAGGTATATCCTGCTGTAAGTCCTGTAGGTGCTACTTCTTCTACGGTGTAGGTCTTATCAAGTGCAAGTCCGCTTATCACTTTTGATGTAGATGTTGATACTGTGAACGGTACCGGATTATCTCCAAGAGCACCTGTTGTAGCATCCTGTACATACTTATCTCCACACTTTACATAGAAGCTATAGCTTGCTGGCTTTCCACTTCCATTTGTATCACCAGTTTCTGTCTTTGTTACTGTAAGTGTTCCTGTTTCCGGTGCTGTGTAGGTATTTGTGATCGCTATTGTTTCTGTCTTCTTTGTTGAACTTGCAGTATATGAAGCAGGGCTATAACTTGCTTCACAGGTATATCCTGCTGTAAGTCCTGTAGGTGCTACTTCTTCTACGGTGTAGGTCTTATCAAGTGCAAGTCCGCTTATTACTGTACCTGTTCCGGTTGTAGTAACTGTAAATGCTGTTGCCTGATCCTTTGCAACAAGTTCTCCACTTGTATCATCCTTTACATACTTATCTCCACACTTTACATAGAAGCTATAGCTTGCTGGCTTTCCACTTCCATTTGTATCACCAGTTTCTGTCTTTGTTACTGTAAGTGTTCCTGTTTCTGATTTTCTTTCATAAGTATTAATAACCTCGACAACTGTATTTGTTGTGCCGTTTACAGCAACGTTCGTTGCGCTATCGCCTGCAGCACCATCATTAACCTTGTATGTTGTAGAAAGCGAATAGTAAATGTTCGGAGATTTGCCTGTATCCTTCTCAATAACAACAAGATTTGTTTTTTCTTGAGTCATGTTAACGGTTAATTCACCATTACCATTAACCTTAAAGTAGTGTTCTGTGCTGTTGAAACCACCATCTTCCTGGAGGTATGCATTCTCTGATTTAACTGCAATTTCAAACTCAACATTTCCCGGATTAACAAATGGTGTCACTCCGGCAACCGTCTTCTTAAGTTTAAGACTATAAATCTTAGAATAATTATTATTAAGGCTTACTGTAGCCGTATTTTCTGCCTGAACATTACAGTAATTATTTTTTCCGCTATATTCGCCATTAACACTTAAGTTATATCCTTCAACCTTAGCATCATCCTTATCTTCTACAACATTATAGTTGCCAGTTGGAAGATTCTTAATCGTTACAGTACTGCCGGCAGCTACTTCAATATAAGAAGGTGATGTCGTAAATGTACATTTCTCATTTGCACTATCATATACGCAATATTCACCATCTGCATTAATCACGGCCACCTTATAAGGTGCTGTTCTTTCTCCATCTTCAATACCGTCTACATTTTTTGTTATCGAAAGCTCACCATAAGTGGTTTCTGAATACTTATTTGTTATATCGAATGTCTTATCATCACCCTTTGCTACAGAAATATTACTAGATGTTCCTTCTGTACTTCCCATTGTTGTACTTACATAGGTATATCCATCAGGTACATTATTCTTGTAGTTACTTTCTGTAATTGTATATGTACCGGTAGGTGCATCGGCGATTACATATTTACCATCTGTAAAATCAGCATAGCTGACTGTTCTAGTTTCAAATCCTTCAGGACCTTCAATTGTAAACTGAACATTTGCAAATGCTTCTGTATTTGTAAATACTGTTTCTCCGTCCTTGAATGTCTTTTCTAAAGTGAGTTTTCCTTTTTCTCTAGTATATGTATTGGTCAGATTGTAAGCATAACTATCACCTTCAATATTTATATCAGAAGATGTATATGTACCATCTGCCAGCCAGTTCTGTGTTGTAGTATCAACGCTGGATGCCCACTCATATCCATCCACAGTTGCTGATTTTTCACATACCTTATAAGAAATATCTTTTGGCAATCCATAAAAATGCAGAGTCTCTCCATTTTTAACTTTGAAGTATTTAACCTGATTACTTAATTCACCATTTATATTTTGTACATAATATGATTGATAATTATAATATGCATATATAGCAACCTCAAATTCCTTATTATCATTTGAAGTGCCAAGTCCTGTTACAGTCTTCGTAACATCCAGCTGTCCCTTGTCTGTCAGATCAATCTTATTATACGTATTCTGTACAGTAACATTAACTGTATCTGTCTCATTTCCTGTTAGTGAAATGGATTCTACATCATTACCGCCAACCGTAACTGTAGTATCTGTCAGTTTATATCCAACAAGATCATCCTCATCCTCAACGATAGTATATTCGCCCGGAATAAGTCCATCTATAGTAATATTACCAGCCTCTGTAACATCAAAGTAATGAGGTGTTCCGCCAAGCTTACCGTTTGTATTCTGAACGTACTGGCTTCCCTTCTTTACTGCTATCTTATAAGACTTTGATGCGTTATCAGCATGGAAAGAATCATTTGTATCATTTGTAACAATAACACTCTTATCAAGTGTTAATGAAGAGGTCTTGAGATCATACTTATTAAAGAGGTCTCCTAAAGAGAACTCTATACCAGAAATAGTTTTTACATACTCTTTTTTAATATAATGTCCTGCATTATAATCAGCTTCTGAAAGATACTTAGTAGCTTCTACAGTATACGCAATAATTCCATCAACATTTCTTGCAGTAACCTTTAAAGTAACTATACCACCAAGATTAGAAATTGCAGGATCAACAGAATCAGCCTTTGCTGTCTCAACAATCTTAAAATATCTTACTGTTGGATTCAAAGGATCAATTTTACTTACATCATAAGAAATAGCAGGGAATGTAATCTTTCCATAGCTATCACTCTTTACATCATCGAAGTTTGAGCCTGCCTTCGGTGTACTATATGTATCATCCGTCATTTCTGTGAAGCTGAATGTGAAATCACCAGCTCCGGCGTAGACATTATCAAGCGTATTTATCTGATTTTCAAAGCTGTCCACCTGTGCTGTAATCTCATCACCATCTTTATAAGTTGTGGTCTGCTTTTCACTATCATTATAGTTAACATTTAAAATATTAGTATCTGTAAATGCCTTGTTTCCAGCAAAATGGAACTCAGCGGTACCTTCATTATTTATATTATCAGAGCGATCATGATAGATATAATGCCACTCAGCGCTTATTTCAAAACTTCCCGCAGTAACAACCCAACCTGCAGAAGAACCTGTTGTTTTACTGGTTGTGCTGTCACTTGGAAGAATAAAAGTTCCTGCTGTATTTTGAAAATCAACATGTGAAGCATTAGGAACATTCCATATTATCTTCTGGCACATCTCTTTATCAACAAGCTGATTGTGATAAGAGTCATCGCCAACACAGGTTGTTGTAGATTTAATACAAATCTTACCATCACTAATATCATCATTTGATACAGCTGTATCAGTAGTTGCATAATTAACAAACTCATAATCTTTTGGTTCTCTATCAACAACCAGGACCTTATATGAGTTCAAAGTAATATTTCCTGTACTCTTAACATTAAGTATTACCGTACAATCGCTTGGCTTCTTTATCAGAAGTTCGGCGTCATTTTTAATAGCCTTTTCTAAAGCACTTCCCGGTTCTACATTTACATATAATGTAGTCCCTTTATACTTCGATACATCCGAGAAATCTAAAACATATACTCCACTTTCAACCTTGCCAACCGTATTCAGATCAACAGAGCCATGAGAAAGCATATCATTAGATTCAGACCTTGCATGATCAATCATTTTATTAACATTATCCTGTAAAGTCGGAACATCATACACCCTATAAAGTATGTCTGCATAACATACATTATTGATTTGAAACTGTGTATTTCTTGCAGTCTGATTTGTCTCAACATAATAATTCATTCTCTTTTCAGGATCTGAACCATACGTTTTACCAAATGTTATTTTGCTTCCATTTTCGATTTCAGAAACCATGAAATATGCCGTCTCGTAGCCTGCAAGATCAACGTCACAGTTTTGTGCTCCACCCGGGTTTTTAAAAGTGTTTGTAGCAAAGGTAGTTTCCATATGACCACCCTGATATAATTCATTACAAATAATACCGTAGTTTACGCCACGACCAAGAACACTACTATAGTTAACGTTGTTCATAGTAGTGTAATCACTTAAGGCTGCCGCTTCTACAGTACTATTCCTACCTTTCCGGCTTCCGCCTCCATTCAGGACGACGCCGGAGACAGTCATAACACCCGCCATGACGAATGATATTAATCTCTTCGTTCCTTTCCTCATACTTTTGATCCTCCTTAAAAAAGTTTTTCTCATAATTCTCTTTAATTATTTATCCTCACGGAAAACAGTGAAATATTTCTCGATCGTATTTTCCTAATCTCCCACATTTCCAACCTAAGAAATCAGATCTCCAAATTGAAAATACAATCATCACCCATATGGGCGCAGTATTCCCGTAAGTATATAGTTGACAATAAACTACCACACTATTTTCAGTTTAGCAATCGTTTATTCACAAATTTGTCACTATTTTTTGTCGAAAATTCACGAAAAATTACAGGTTGTGCCTTGCTTTGATGAAAAAACGCAGTATTTTGTGTTTTTTTCCTTGTTTACTATGTTATGTCAGCCAAGAACAAAATTCGTACAAATTTTATACTTTTTGTACATTTTTACCATATTTTATGTAAACCAGTAACCTTCAGGGCCGTATTTACGCCCTCTCCTATTTACTAAAACTCACTTCTCGTTACAAAACAAAAGCAGCTACGAGCCCATCTTCCGAACTCATAGCTGCCGTTTTGTCATTCATTTTATAATTAATTATTTGCCACTCTTCTCTGCATCGTACTCGGCCATGAAATTCTTCACGTAGTCCGCGTCAGAGGTGCACTCGATGTATTCCTTGCCGATCTTCTGTCTGGTCTCGTCGCCCTTTCCGGTTATAAGCAGGATCGTTGGCTCCGTGCACTCGAAGATTGCCTTCCTGATCGCCTCGCCTCTGTCCTCGATCATCTCATACGGACAGTTGCCCGCAGCCTCAACGTACTGCGCGATGTCCCTCGAAATCTGCTCAACAGGCTCCTCACCCGGATCCTCAGCCACGAGATATATCTTGTCAGAGTAAGTTCCAGCGAGCGTTCCGATGTCGCGGCGCCTCAGATACGACTTATATCCCGGACAGCCAAATATAGTAACGACCTTCCTTCCCGGATACTCTTTGAAGGTTGACTCGTACAGCTTCTCAAAAGAAAGCTTGTTGTGCGCGTAATCAACTATCGCATAAACCTTCTTGTCTGCCGTCTTGAAGAGCTCCATCCTGCCCTTCGAACGCGCAGTCTTCAGTCCCTCATAGATGAACTCCTCAGGGATATTGTACGCATTTGCGATGCAGATCGCCGCCAGCGCATTCTGCACATTGAACAGGCCCGGCATGGTCAGCTCGAACTCCCTGTCGAATCGGTCACACCTGACCTTGAAGAAGATCGAATCGTCAACCTTCCTTATATCATAGCCGTAAACATCGCATTCCGGCTTCGTTCCAAAGGTGTATACCTCTTCAGCCGCCTTCGAAGCTTCCTTGATCCTCTCATAGTGATCGCAGTCCGGGCAGATAAATGCCTTCTTAACCTGCTTAAAGAACTTCAGCTTTGAAGAGAAATAATCCTCGAAATCAGGATGCTCTATCTCGCTGATGTGATCCTCGGAAATATTCATGAAAACTCCGACATCCCACTTCACAAGGTCAACTCGGTCGTATTTCAACGCCTGCGAAGAAACCTCCATGGTAAAATACTCGATCCCCGACTTCACCGCATTATTAAAATGATTCAGAAGCACCATCGACTCCGGCGTCGTAATATGCGACTCAAAGAACTGCACTCCGTCGTAGGTGTCGATTGATGAAGTGATTCCGGTCTCCGGCTTTCCGATTGAAGCCTCGTACATATCCACAATATTCTTAAAATAGTAAGCAGTCGTTGACTTGCCCTTCGTGCCCGTAAGACCCGTCAGATTCAGCTTGCTTCCCGGATCATCGTAGAAAAGTACCGCCAGATAAGGCATGGCCTTCCTGATATCACTGACAAGGATGTGCGGCACCTTCGCATCCGGATACTCCTTCTCGCTGATGTAAACAACCGCGCCCTTCTCTATCGCAGAGTGCAGATACTGCTCCTTAAAAGCTGCACCCTTGCAGACAAAAAGCGTTCCCGGCGTCGCCGCATTCGAATCGTAGGTCAGGTTCTCCACATTCACATTTTCTGTACACGTATCCGAAACGTAAAGTCCTGCCTGTTTCATCAAGTTTATATACTCGCTAATGACATGTATCATATTTACTCCTATCAATATTAGTTATAGTACTGCTTGTATTTTTTGTAGTGGCTCACATGCTGCTTCAGCATCCTCAGCGTCCTGTGCAGCTTCAGATCTCCCTTCATAAATACAGGGTTCACAAACCTGCCTTCCTTCAGCAGCTTCTTTAGCTTCTTCTTGTTTTCCGGATCCTTAACGTATTTCTTCGCAACAGGCTTCGGAACAACCAGCCACAGGTGCTCGCGCTTCGCCATAGTGAATGGAAGCGACCTGCCATAGATGTACTCCTCCACGAAATACCTTGCAACATTGAGGCCCGAGCCGGTAACGTAGAAGTTCGAGCGGCCCTGACGCGTATTTATCTCAAAGAATTTGTATTTTCCGTCTCTTGAATCGTATTTGATATCGAAGTTTGAGAAGCCAATATAGTGCAGATCCTCAAGCAGGTTCTTCACCTTCTTCATCAGCTCTTCCTGCGGCTCGGTGATGATGACCGCGTGGTTGCCCTTGCCGTGAGGCGTATGCTCCTCCAGCAGAACGTGACCGAGACACATCATTCTGACCTTGCCCTCATGATCCGAATACGAGGTCAGCACGCGCATAAACTCGTCATTTCCAGGAATCATATCCTGGATGATGAGACTGTCCTCGTAGCCCGCGCCGTAAATATCATTTATAACCTTGACCAGCTCAGCTCTGTCGCTGATCGTGTAAACCTTTTCCTGAGTCGGGAACTCATGCTCCCAGTAATTGATGCCGTTAGACGGCTTAAGAATAACCGGAAATATAAATGGCAGCTTCTCCGGAAGCGTGTCGCCGTCCCTATAGACCAGCGTGCCCGGATAATCTATTCCATGCTTCTCGCAGAGCTTGTAGAAAAGCTCCTTCTGCTGCAGACTGTTCATCAGCTCGAAATCGATGTAAGGCGCAACCGCATTTTCCGGCAGCTCGTTCTTGTGCTTACTGATGAGTGCAACGTAAGAGTCGCCGCAGCCGATCGTCAGCACCTTCTTATCCTTATGCTCCTTGCAGAACTTCTCCACCGTCTCAAGGAAAACCTCGTCAGTATCGATCTTCTGGTTTGCCGTATAAACCGTGATCCTGCTTCCGTAGCTCGGACCTGTCGCAAACTTTCCAAATACATACGACTTAACCTTGTACTCCTCATAAAATGCTCTCGCAACACTGTAGGTGTTGATATCCCCGCCGAACAGCATCGGGATAAATTCCATATCTCTGAATTCCATTTATCTTTACCGCCTTTTTATTGATCTACTTCCGATTCATCAAGCCTAAACATTACTGCAACCAAGTATTATACTACTATTTCCCGACAAAGTGAAGAGGCGGTTGATAATTCCCGCCTCTAAATAATCATTATTAATTCGTACTGATCTTCTCCACTTCGAAATACGTCCGATTATTCGTCATAATCGTCTTCATCAATCTCGCTCATATTGAGATTGTCTTCATCGTACTCGTCACGACCATCCGCATAGTCATCATCTTCATCGTACACGTCACCACGGCTGTCTTCATCATCCTCGTCATATTTGTCGTGGCCATCATCCCGGCCGTCCACGTAGACTCTCTCCCTGGCCGCCTGACTCCTATCCTGCTCGTCCTCGTCGCCGCCCTGAATATAGTACGCCACCTCATCAATAGTCTGCTCGTCATCGATGAACATTTCAAAATACATTTTCTCCACATTCGACAACGTGAGCCTGTAGGTCTTCTTCCTGCCGCCCCTCTTCGTCTCCTCATGCTTCGACATGTATTCAACATCATCCAGATAGACCACATCTATCCTGCTGACATAAGCCACGATCAGGTACGACTCGGTCACAAATATATTATCGCTCTGGTACAGAAGCTCGTTTCGCATCTCATAGTCAAGATCCGCAACTACCGACTTAACCTTGCCGAACCTCTTCAGCACTCTCGCCTGCTTAAGTATCTGCGGCCTGTAGAAGGCAACTATCAGATACAGCAGCAGTATCGCGATAGCACCCTGCAGGATATAGTAAAATACATCCAGCATCACTATCCACATCTTCGGAAATCTCAGCTGATCAAGCACATAAACGCTGACCGCATCCTCCTTCGAATCGGTATTTAGCCCCAGCGTTTCCATATATTCGCTGAGAATATGATCCGTCGTCAGTTCGTCTTTGACTATCCTGAACTTCACACTGAAGGCACTGCCCTCTTCAGCCTTCTTAACCCTTTCAGTCATATCATTATCAAGTAGGATGATATTCATCTTGCCGCCGCGGTAAAGGTAGAAATAACTTCCTTTAATCTTATCGCCGACCTTATAGTCGAAACCGCTGTACTGCAGTCCGGAAATCCTGACAAGTACATTAACCTTCCCGGTGAGATAATACTCCTCGGCAAGGTTCGCGTCGTCCATATCATAAACCTGCGCATCGTCCATCTTCCGCATATGCGAAACCGTGATGAGCGCCGCAAACAGTATGAAAGCCATCGGTATGGCCATAAGGATCAGATTCCTTATGAGCATTTGTGTGAAACGTTTATTTTTCATTGTTTTCCGTCTTTCCTAGTAAACAACTTCACGAGATTAAGCCTCAGCGCATTCGAAACAACGCAGAAGCTTGATAAACTCATCGCAGCCGCACCTATCATCGGACTAAGCTTCAGTCCAAACAGTGGATAAAGTGCACCTGCTGCAATCGGAATACCGATAATATTATAAATAAATGCCCAGAACAGGTTTTCCTTGATATTCTTCATAACGGACTTGCTGAGCTTAACAGCCGACGGAACATCCGTCACAAAGCTCTTCATCAGCACAACGTCCGCCGCATCGATCGCAATATCGGTTCCCGCACCGATAGCGATACCGGTATCAGCTCTCGTAAGTGCCGGCGCATCGTTGATCCCGTCGCCGACCATGATAACCTTGCTGCCCTTTTCCTGCAGCTCTCTTACGACCTTTTCCTTGCCGTCCGGAAGCACCTCAGCGATGACCTCGTCAACGCCTGCCAGCCTTCCGATCGCCTCAGCCGTCCTCCTGTTGTCACCCGTCAGCATGATGACCTTCAGCCCCATACCGCGAAGCTTTTCGATAGCCGAAGCTGCATCGTCCTTAATAGTATCTGCAACAGCGATCGTTCCGAGAAAGCCTTCTTCACCTGCAAAAAATACGGGTGTCTTTCCTTCCTCCGCAAGCCTTTCGGCCGTCCTCTTATGCTCCTCCGGAATCACAGCATTTTTTATTATGAAGGACTCATTTCCTCCGTATACCATCCTGCCGTCAACTTTGCCGCTGAGTCCGTTACCCGAGAACACCTTGAACTCGCTTACTGCGCAATTATCGACACCGCTGATATGGTTTACGATTGCCCGCGCGATCGGATGTTCGCTCCGCCCTTCAAGTGCGCCCGCAAGAGTAAGCAGCTTCTCCTCCGAAACACCCTCTGCCGCGATCACATCAGTCACACGAGGTTCCCCATTAGTTATTGTACCCGTCTTGTCAAGTACCACAACCTCCGACCTGCCCGTAATCTCCAGTGAAGCCGCAGTTTTGAAGAGGATTCCGTTCCTCGCGCCCACACCGTTTCCGACCATTATAGCCACCGGTGTTGCAAGTCCCAGCGCACACGGACACGAAATAACAAGCACCGAAATAGCCCTTGCGATTGCAAAGCCCACCGCCGCGCCTGTAAGCATCCAGACCGCAAAGGTCACCACCGCTATCCCGATAACAACCGGCACAAATACGCCCGCCACCTTATCGGCAATCTTCGCAACCGGAGCCTTCGTGGCCGCCGCATCACTTACCATATTTATTATCTGCGAAAGCGTCGTGTCTCTTCCGACCCTCTCAGCCCTGCATTTAATGAAGCCCGACTGATTGATGGTCGCCGCAGAAACCCTGTCGCCTGCCGTCTTGTCCGCAGGTATGCTCTCGCCCGTCAGTGCCGCCTCATTGACTGCGCACTCGCCTTCTATTATCACGCCGTCCACCGGGATACTCTCCCCCGGCCTCACGACAAATATATCTCCGACTGCAACCTCATCTATATTTACGCTCTTCTCCTCGCCGTTCCTCAGAACAACTGCCGTCTTCGGTGCGAGCTTCATCAAACTCTTCAGTGCATTTGTGGTTTT
>JAEEGF011640030.1_pt1 | contig 10521 bp, 7 predicted proteins | sample 9134171 | NCBI WGS metagenome assembly JAEEGF01 (sample SAMN16246542, study PRJNA631951) | gut metagenome | biome: gut microbiome; feature: rumen; material: AP-attached | host: Bos | place: Iran: Karaj | collected 2018-10 | reverse complement strand
CTCGATGGGCTCGCCGAAGCGGCCGAGAGGCATCTGGTTGTTGATGTAGTCGAACATATCCTTGGGGATGAACTGGCTCAGGTCGGTGTTGGTGAAGCCCGGGCAGATGGCGTTCACGCGGATGTTGTACTTGCCCAGCTCGCAGGCCATGCAGTGGGTGAAATGCACCACGGCGGCCTTGGAGCAGCTGTAGGGGCTCATGGCCTGGGTCTTGTTCACGATGAAGGCCGCGTTGGAGGCGATGTTCACGATGCTGCCGCCCTTGCCGGCGTCCCGCATCTTCTTGCCTACCTCATAGGTCATGTGGACGGTGCCGTTCAGGTCGGTGTTCAGGACGCGGTACCAGTCGGACAGCTCCTCGTCCATATCCAGCAGCTCGCTGACGCAGGTGACGCCCGCGTTGTTCACCAGGATCTCGAAGCCGCCGAAGGCGTCCCAGGCCTTGGCTACCACTTCCCGCACGTTCTGCAGGTCCACCACGTTGCAGCTGAAGCTCTCGTACTTGCCGCCGAAGGGCTTCAGTTCCTCGATGGCCTCGGCCGCCTTCTTGGCGTCCCGGCAGAAGATGGCCACGTTGGCGCCCTGCTCGGCGAAGGCCTTGGCGATGGCCAGGCCCAGGCCCCGGTTGCCGCCGGTGATGAGGGCGTTCTTCCCCTTCAGGGAGAAAGCGTCTTTCATAGAGGTAATGGAGGGAATCATAGTCGATCATCCTTTCCTAAAATTACAAATTCGGGTTTTTCTTATTATATCACAGGCAGAGGAAAATGCAACGCGCTTTATTTCAGCACCCGGTCCAGGAAGCGGTACACCTCCGTCTGATGCTTGGGCTCGTACCAGCCGAAGCTGAAGCCCCCATGGTTCCAGCCCTCCATGAGCTGGAGGGTGCTGCGGCCCTCGCCGCACACCGCCCGGATCTTCTCATGGAGCATGATGCTCTGGTTATGGGGCACCACCTGGTCCCCGGTGCCCGCCTGGATGAGGATGGGCGGGAAGGCGGGGGTGACGAAGTTCAGGGGATTGGTGAAGTACATGAGGCCGTGGATCGCCCGGGGCTTGGCGCCCACCAGGAACTGATACAGGTCCGGCATGGGAGGCATGTCCGCCGGGGGCGGAGGAGGCGGATTATCCGGATCCGGCTCCGGAGGCAGCATCTCCATCAGATGGTAGCAGCCGTACCAGCCCACCACCGCCTGGACCTTGCTGGAAACGTCGGGGTTCCCCATGGTGAAGTCCTCGTAGCCGGGGATATCCTGGGTGGCGGCGCACATCACGGCGTAGTAGGCCCCGGCGCTGTCCCCGCTGAGGGCGAAGCGGTCCGGATCCAGGGAATACTTCCCCGCGTTGGCCCGGAGGAAACGGATGGCGGCCTTCAGGTCGAACAGGCCGTAGGGGAACTGGGCCTCGAAGGCCAGACGCTGCTCCACCGTCACCACGGCGTAGCCCTTTGTGACGCCGTCCACGGCATGGAGGAACTGCATGTCCCGCTTGGTGCCGAACAGGTAGGCGCCGCCGTGCATGAAGATCAGCACCGGGAAGGGGCCCGCCCCCTCCTCAGGCAGGAAGATATCCAGCTTCTGGCTGGGGGACTGGGACGCATAGGGGACGTCCAGCCATTTGCGCGTGATGCCGGAGACGTCCACCTCGCCCTGGGATCCCGGGACGTTGGGATCGGGTTTTGTGAGCTTCCAAGGGGTATCCAGCTTGGGCATATCCATATAAACGGCCTCCTTTTGATTCAGGTATTTGCCTTATTGTAGCATGGAAGGTAAACCGGCGCAATAGCCCCTGGCAGGCGCATGGATTTCTATGGAACTTCCATCGACTCTCTGCGTCATGGATTGTGTCTGCCCCGCATCAGGCAGCCGCCCTGCGGAAGACGGCGGGGGACCGCAGTCCTCCGGCGAGCGGTCCCCCGCGGCGGGGAGACGCCGCAAACGATTCCTTTCACGAACCGCTCACCGCTATTGTAAATCCCGCCTGAAGGTGTTATGATATACAATATGAAGAATGGGGGCTCCCGCCGCAGGAGCAGTCCCCGGAAAACGGATCAACTAAAAATGTATTATATTGAAAGAGGAGTGCAAGAGATGAAGCGTATACCCTTTGACCCCAAGGAACTGGAGCCCATCGGTTTCAACCCCGGCTTCGGCCCCAACATGAAGCCCACCCCCATCTTCAATACCCCCATCACCCCCAAGGAGAACCACATGCTGCTCCTGAGCAAGGAGCTCCCTCTCTGGATGCCCGGCAGCGGCGACACCCAGATGATCACCCCCATGTGCCCGGATAACATCGCCCGGGGCTTCGTCTTCGAGGCGGCCAAGCTGGACCTCAAGAACGCAGGCGGCCCGGATATGTTCGGCGTGGAATGGGAATATATCCCCACCGTGGGCGGCTCCATGGTCCGTCCCGGCGAGCCCAAGGTGAAGGATCTGAACCATTGGGAGGACTATATCACCTTCCCCAAGGTGGAGGATCTGATGGACTGGGAGGCCATGGGCAAGCGGAACAAGGAGAGCTACATCAAGCCCGGCCGCACCCTGGTGGTGACCATCCTCACCGGCTTCTTCGAGAGGCTCATCTCCTTCGTGGATTTTGAAGACGCTGCCTTCGCCCTCATCGATGAGGATCAGCAGGAAGCGGTGCACCGCCTCTTCGACCGGCTGGCCACCTTCTATGACGAGTACATGATGTACTACAAGAAGTATCTGGACTGCGACGTGATCAACTTCCACGATGACTGGGGCTCCCAGCGGGCTCCCTTCTTCAGCCTGGCCACCGTGCGGGAGATGATCGTCCCCTACCTGAAGCGGGTGGTGGACAGCGCCCATAAGTACGGCATGAAGCTGGATCTCCATTCCTGCGGCAAGAACGAGATGCTGGTCCCCGCCATGATCGACGCCGGGGTGGACTCCTGGTCCGGCCAGCCTATGAACGACTTTGAGATGCTCTATGAGAAGTACGGCGAGCAGATCGTCCTGGGTATGCCCATCACCGGCATCCGGGAAGACATGAGCGAAGAGGAGCTGCGGGAGGTCATCGAGACCTTCGTGCGGAAGCATCCCCACGCGATGGGCAACCTGCGCTTTGCTCCCGAGAGGGCCCCGTATATCCTCTATGAGGTTTCCAGAAAGGTTTACTGCGGTTAATACGTGAAAAACACACCTCGCGGCAGCTGTTTGACGGAGGTCCTGGTCGGCTGCCTGATCCTGGCCCTGGTGATCGCGGGCGTTCTGACGCTTCGGATCTGGGCCGGAGATCCGGCTCCGTCCGGGACCTCCGCCCCTGAGACTGTTTCAACTCCCACCGCCGTTCCCCCTGTGGTGACGGCGGCGCCTCTGCCTACGCCGGAACCCGCGCCTGCGCCTCTCCCCACGCCGGACCCCACTCCCGAGCCCACTCCCGAGCCCACGGAAGCGCCCGCCTCCAGGGATTTCAGTCCCGCGGGCCTTTCGGCGGAATCCATTGTCAACCCCTACTGCCTCTATGACTACGCCCAGCTCCGGGCGGATCTGACGGCGCTGGAGGAACGGTATCCCCAGCTCCTCCGGGTCTATACCCTGGGGGAGACGGCGGAGGGACGGCCGATCCCCGTCTTCGATTTCGGCCGGGGGGATCTGGAGATCGTGCTCATCTCCTCCATGCACGCCTGCGAGCACATCGCCACCAACGTGGTCATGTACCTGGTGGATCAGTACTGCCAGGGGTACCGGGCGGACGGGGAATGGAACGGGGTCCGGTACCGGGATATCCTGGACCGGGTGAAGTTCCGCGTCATGCCCATGGCGAATCCGGACGGGATCGAGCTGGCCCAGAAGGGGCTGGTGGCGGTGAAGGACCCGGACGCCATCCTGGACATGGGGTACGACGAGGCCCATGACTTTTCCGACTGGAAGGCCAATATCCGGGGTGTGGACCTGAACGCCAACTTCGCCCATAAATGGGGGATCCGGGACGAGATCAACGGCCCCTGCGACGCAGGCTGGTGCGGACCGTCCCCCCTGAGCGAGCCGGAGGCCCGGGCCATGCAGGACCTGCTGGACAGCACCGACTGGCGCCTGTTCATCTCCCTCCATATCCGGGGCGAGGTGATCTACTGGCTGGATACGGACACCCTGGATCTGTACGACGCCCATTATCCCGCTGCCCGGAGGCTCTCCAACGCCTTCGGCTACGGCCTCATGGGGGCGGAGGACGTTTCCGACCGGGGCGGCTACCTGGTGAACACCGCCCGGGTGGAAACGAGGAAATTCTGCGCCACCCTGGAGCTATGCCCCTATGTGGGGGAGGACCCCTATCCCCCGGAACTGTTCCCGGACGTGGTGGACGGGATCTATTCCCTCTTCCTCACCCTGGGGAACGAAGCGATCCTGACGGAGGATCCGTAAGAGCTGCGAGTTGAATATTGAATCGGGTCTGATCCCCCGCGGGCACGCTCCGCGGGGGTTTTTGCATGATGAGCGCCCGCCCTGTCGGTATACTTTCTTCTCCGGACGTCCATACTTCCCCCATGAAACGTTTCATTCGATTCGCTCTCCCGCTCCTGGCGGGAGGGCTGCTGGGCGCTCTGGCCATGTGGCTCCTGCTCTCCCGCAGCCTGGCTCTGGGTCTGGCGGGACGGGGTCCGGCGGGCAGCCCGCCCCCGGGAGAGGAATGGACCCTGGCCGCCGGAGACGGGGTCCGGCTCCGGGCCTCCGCCATGACCGCAGGGACGGGGGAGAAATGGGCCCTGCTCCTCCACGGCCGGGGGGAGACGGGGGAGAGCCTGACCGGACTGGGGGAGGCCTACCGGACCAGGGGCTGGAGCACCCTGATCCCGGACCTGCGGGGCTGCGGCGGAAGCGGGGGAAAGCACCGGGGCCTGGGGGTCGGGGACGGGGCGGACGTACTGGCCTGGATGGGTATGATCCGGGAAAGGCATCCCCGCGCGGCGATCGTCCTCCACGGGGTGGACCTGGGGGCCAACGCCGCCCTGGCCGCCGCAGGGGAGCGGCCGGAGGGACTCCTGGCCGTGGCGGCGGACAGTCCCGTCCCCGATCTGAAGACACAGGGGGACCGGGCTCTATCCGGCGGAGGCAAGCTCCTGGAATGGGGGATCTCCGCTTTTCTCCGGCGGGAGACCGGCTTTGACCTCCCCTCCCTCTCCCTCCGCAGACAGACCGCCGGGACCAGAGCGCCCATCCTGTTCCTCCGGGGGGAGGGGGACGACCTGGTCCCGGCGGCTGAAGCCGAGAGACTATTATGGATCGCGGGGAAGGAGAGCCGTCTCCTGCGGCTCCGGTCCGGCCACGGGGACGGCTTCCGCCGGGACCGGGAGACCTATCTGCGGGGGCTCTTCGCCTTTCTTACAGGCTGTTCAGGATCTCCTCAAACTCCGTGAGGGTCCGGGAGAAGACCGCCAGGGCGTCCTTCACCGTTTCCGGTTTTGTCAGATCCACCCCGGCGACCTTCAGCTCCTCCAGGGGATAGTCGCTGCCGCCGGTGGTGAGGAAGCGGAGGTAGCCGGAGGCGTCCCCGGTATCCAGGATGTGCTGCGCGATGGCCACGGCGCTGCTGAAGCCCGTGGCGTACTGGTACACGTAGAAGCTCCGGTAGAAATGGGGGATGCGGGCCCACTCGATATCCCCGTATCCGTCCGCCGTGCAGCCGTCGTAATACAGGGCGTTGAGATCGTGGTACACCTGGGACAGGGCGGAGGCGGTGAGGGGCTCCCCGGCGGCGTCCATCTCATGGGCCTTCCGCTCGAACTCCGCAAACAGGGTCTGACGGAAGAGAGTGGTGCGGAAGCCCTCCAGGAAGCGGTTCAGCACGTAGGCCTTCCGGCGGGGATCCGTCTCGGTCTTCAGCAGATACCGGCTGAGCAGCACCTCGTTCACCGTGGAGGCCACCTCCGCCACCATGAGGGAATACCCCGCGTTGGCGTAGGCGTTGGCCCGGTCGCTGAAGAAGCTGTGCATGGAGTGGCCCAGCTCATGGGCCACGGTGAAGGCGTCCTCCAGGGTGTCCGTATAGTTCAGCAGGACGTAGGGATGCACCCCGTAGATGCCGCAGGAGAAGGCTCCCGTATCCTTGCCCTTGTTCTCGTATACGTCCATCCACTTCTCGTCGTAGGCCCGGTCCAGCAGGGTCTGATACTCCGCCCCCAGGGGCAGGAGAGCCTTCTTCACCAGGTCCCGGGATTCGGCGAAGGACACGGGGAACTCCACGTTCTCCACGATGGGGGTGTACAGGTCGCACAGATGGAGCTCCTCCAGCCCCAGGCGCTTCCGGCGGATCTCCAGATACCGGCGCATATCCGGCAGGGCCTCGTGCACCGCGGAGACCAGACTGTCGTACACGCTCACGGGGACGTTGTTCCCGTCCAGAGAGGCGGTGCAGGCGTCCGGATAATGCCGGGTGACAGCCTGGAAATTATCCATCTGCACGTTTCCGGAATACAGGGCGGTGAGGGTGTTTTTGAACTGCTCGAAGGCCCCGAAGTAAAGGCGGAAGGCGTCCTCCCGCACCCGGGGATCCCGGCTGATCCGGAACACCTCGAAGTTGCCGTTGGTGAGGGCGACCTCGTTGCCCTCCTCATCCTTGATCTTCGGGAAGGTCATGTCCACGGCATGGAGCATGGAGAAGGCGTTCCCCGGGGCGGAGGCGGGCCGGGCCAGCCGGGCCAGCAGGCCTTCCGTTGCCTCGTCCAGCACATGGTCCCGGGTCCGGCAGATATCCAGGATCCGGTGGCGGTAGAGCTCCATCTCCGGCCACTCCAGCCAGGCGGAGAGCTGATCCGGGTCGATGGAGAGGATCTCCGGCTCCAGGAAGCTCACGGCGGAGGAGTAGGCGTTGGCCAGGTTCTCCGCCCGCTCGTTCATGGCCTGGTATTCCTCGTCCCCGCCGTCGGCGGACTGGTGGAGCATGGCGTAGATGACGCATTTCTCCAGCCGCTCCTCCAGGGCGAACAGGGTATCCAGTCCCTGCTTCAGACTCTGGGGAGAGGTCTTGAAGGTCCCCTTCAGGGCGGCGATGGTCTCCGTTTCCTTCGTCAGGGACCGGAATTCCGCCTCCCAGGCCTCCTTGTCGGGATAGATGGGGGTGAAATCCCACTGATAGGCGGGATCCATGTCCTTGCGGGCTTTCAGTTCGGTCATATCGATATTTCCTTTCTGTCGTCAGTATATCTCAATTATATGCCCGGGATGCGGGAAGTCAACGAAAAAGGAAAAAACCTGAAAAAAACACTTGCACTTGCGGGAGGAGCTTGCTATAATTTATCGGCATTACGCACACGGACTGTTAGCAGGGCCGGGTTCCCGAGAACTCGGGTGGTCCTGCCGGACCCCGTGGAGGTAATAAACAAAAACAGGAGGAATGCAAAATGGCAGTCGTATCCATGAAGCAGCTGCTGGAAGCCGGCGTCCACTTCGGACACCAGACCCGCCGCTGGAACCCCAAAATGGCGCCCTATATCTATATGGAGCGCAACGGCATCTATATCATCGACCTGCAGAAGACCGTAAAAAAGCTGGAGGAAGCCTACAGCTTCGTGCGGGACACCGCCGCCAACGGCGGCACCATCCTCTTCGTGGGCACCAAGAAGCAGGCCCAGGACGCGGTGAAGGAAGAGGCCGAGCGCGTGGGCATGTACTTCGTCAACGCCCGGTGGCTGGGCGGCATGCTCACCAACTTCAAGACCATGCGCACCCGCATCGACCGGCTGCAGCAGCTGCGGAAGATGCAGGAGGACGGCACCTTCGACATGCTCCCCAAGAAGGAAGTCATCAAGCTCACCGGCGAGATCGCCAAGCTGGAGAAGTACCTGGGCGGCGTGCAGGAGATGCGCCGTCTGCCCAGCGCCATGTTCGTCATCGACCCCCGCAAGGAGCGCAACGCCATCGCCGAGGCCCGGAAGCTCCGGATCCCCATCGTGGCCATCGTGGACACCAACTGCGATCCCGATGAGGTGGATTACCCCATCCCCGGCAACGACGACGCCATCCGCGCCATCCGGCTGATCAGCTCCACCATGGCCAACGCCGTGCAGGAGGGCCGCCAGGGCGCCGACGCCGAGGAGGCCGCCCCTGTCGAGGCCGCCCCCGCGGAAGCGAAAGAGGAGGAATAATCATGGCTTTTACCGCTGCTGATGTTAAGAAGCTCCGTGAAATGACCGACTGCGGCATGATGGAGTGCAAGAAGGCTCTCACCGAGGCCGACGGGGATATGGACAAGGCCGTCGAGCTCCTGCGGGAGAAGGGCCTGGCCACCGCCGCCAAGAAGGCCGGCCGCGTGGCCGCCGAAGGCATCTGCGCCGCCTACGTGGCGGAGGGCGGCTGCCCCGCCGCCGTGACCGAGGTCAACATCGAGACCGACTTCGCCGCCAACAACGCGGATTTCCGCGCCTTTGCCGCCGACGTGGCCAAGCTGGCCGCCGAGAAGGCCCCCAAGGATCTGGAAGCCCTCATGGCTCTGGAGCTGGAGCCCGGCAAGACCGTTGAAGACGTGCGGAAGGAAAAGGTCGCCACCATCCGGGAGAACATCCAGGTCCGCCGCTTCGCCCGCTACGGCGAAGGCTTCACCGTCTCCTATATCCACATGGGCGGCAAGATCGGCGTCCTGCTGAACATGGAAGTGTCCGACGGGCTGAAGACCAATCCCCAGGTCATCGAGCTGGGCAAGGATCTGGCCATGCAGGTCGCCGCCATGAACCCCCTGTTCCTGGATAAGTCCTGCGTAGACCAGGCCACCATCGACAAGGAGAAGGAGATCCTCCTGATCCAGGCCAAGCAGGATGAGAAGAACAAGGGCAAGCCCGACGCCATCATCGAGAAGATGGTCATGGGCCGCATCGGCAAGTACTACAGCGAGAACTGCCTCATGCAGCAGGATTTCGTGAAGGGCGACAAGATCACCTGCGAGAAGCATGTTGCCGAGGTCGCCAAGGCCGTGGGCGGCAGCATTGCCATCAAGGGCTATATCCGCTTCCTCACCGGCGAGGGCATTGAGAAGAAGGCCGACGACTTCGCCGCCGAGGTCGCCAGCATGGTGAAGTAAGCATACCCCCCCAAGAGAAACCGCACTGCTCCGGATCGGTTTTATGCCGTTCCGGAGCAGTTTTATTTATTTCCTGTTGCAATCCTACAGGAAGTATTGTATAATAAGCTTACCTAGTACATCAGTATAGAATTTGAATAAAGGAGAGAGAAGACATGAAGTATCCGCATCTGTTTACTCCCCTGCAGGTGGGCGGCGCCCTGTTCAGGAACCGCATCATCTCCTCCCCTACGGGACACACGGATACCGACGCGAGCTGTGCGCCGACGTACCGCATGGTCGCCTATTATGCCAGGAAGGCAAGGGGCGGCGCCGCAGCCGTGACCATCGGAGAGTGCGCCATGGATAAGCTCCGGGGCATGCGGGGGCCCCGTCATATCGATCTGCAGACGGGCAGCGGCAATACCTTTATGCTGTGCCGCCTGGCCGACGGCATCAGCTCCCTGGGGGCGATCCCCTCCGTGGAGCTGCAGCACGGGGGCTATGCCGCCAACTCCCTGGGGGTGAACGGCCGGTCCTGGTCCAGCGTGGAGCTGGAATACCACGGCCGCCATGTGGAGCAGATGGACGAGGACACGATCCTGGAGACCATCGGCCTCTATGCCAATGCGGCGGCCTTCGCCAAGCGCTGCGGCTTCGGCATGGTCACGATCCACGGCGCCCACGGCTGGATGGTGCAGCAGTTCCTGTCCCCCTCCGTGAATACCCGGACGGACCGGTGGGGCGGCAGCCCGGAAAACCGCGCCCGTCTGGCTGTGGCGATCTGCGACGCCATCCACCAGAAATGCGGCCGGGACTTCCCTGTGGAAATGCGCATCAGCGGCTCGGAGATCGAGCCGGGGGGCTACGGCATCGAGGAGGGCATTCGTATCGCCCGCCAGCTGGACGGACACGCGGACATCATCCATGTCTCCGTGGGCGGCAGCCGGATCGGGGCTCCCAGCACCTTCGACTATACCCACCCCAGCATGTACCTGCCCGATGGGGTGAACGTGCAGTACGCCGCCGCCATCAAGCCGGAGGTGAAGCAGTCCTTCGTGGCCACGGTGGGGGGCCTCTCTGACCCGGCCCAGATGGAGGAGATCGTCGCCTCCGGGCAGGCGGACTTCGTGGAGATGGCCCGAGGCCTGATCTGCGACCCGGACCTGCCCAACAAGGCCAGAGAGGGGCGGGACGAGGATATCCGCCACTGCATGCGCTGCTATTCCTGCTATAAGCACCTGCTGACCCGGGGGGACTTCTACTGCGCCCTGAATCCGGAGAGCGGGAACGAGACGCTCATCAACGAGGCCCTGCCGCCGGTGGAGCCCAAGAAGGTCCTGGTGGCCGGCGGCGGCATCGCCGGTATGCAGGCGGCCCTCACCGCGGCCCAGAACGGGCACGCCGTCACCCTGTGCGAGAAGTCGGACAGCCTGGGCGGCGCCATCCGCTGCGAGGAGCAGGTGCCTTTCAAAAAGAACCTCACGGCCTATATCAAGCAGCCGG
>JAEEGF011040517.1_pt1 | contig 10522 bp, 6 predicted proteins | sample 9134171 | NCBI WGS metagenome assembly JAEEGF01 (sample SAMN16246542, study PRJNA631951) | gut metagenome | biome: gut microbiome; feature: rumen; material: AP-attached | host: Bos | place: Iran: Karaj | collected 2018-10 | reverse complement strand
CAGGAAGCATCCTTGATGATATCTCCGCACTGCTTACGGATAAGGCTGATATCTGTAGAATCAATTGCAAGAGCGATATTGATACTTGGAACAACAGTCATCATCTTGTTGTTGAGAAGGTACTCAACGTCATCAGCTGCACCAAACTTCTCTGTCCACTCCTTGGTTGTCTTTGTCTGGTTCATCTCGATTGTTGTTGACCACATATCTGTTCCGTAAGGCTCATTTGTATCAGGGTTAACATCGCATGAAGCTACGATCCACTGGTTGATCTGGTTGTTACCGTCGTTCCAGTTTCCGCCGCCCTGATCTTCAGGAACTGCTACTTCAGCAGAGAATCTGTTGATACCGTCTTCTGTGAGCTTATACTTGCCGTTTTCAACTGTGTAAACAAGTCCCTCTGTACCACCGTGCTGGATCTGAACTCCCTCAGGAGAAGCGTACCAGTCAAGGAACTCCATAAGTCTTGCAAAGTTCTCATCACTAACCTGTGAACCTACGCAAAGAACACGTCCGTCGCCATAGTATGTATCAGATGCCTGATAAAGGTTTGTATCTGCTACAGGGATCTCGATGTAGTTGGTTCCTTCTTCACCCTTTGCAGGTGTGTTCCAGAATCCGTACTGCCAGCTGTACCAATAGAGGTAAACTCTCTTGTCCTGCATCTTGGAAACCATCATGTTCCAATCCTGTGTTGCTGAGTCAGGATCAACAAGGCCCATCTTGTTTGCCTTGTAGAAGAAGTTGAGCATCTTGTAGTAAGCGCCTGCCTTATCTGTAAGAGGAGCGATTGAGTTATCTGTTCCGATCATTACAGATCCGTTAACTTCCTGTCCGTACCACTTTGTAAGCTGAGCTACGCACTCCATGTACTGGCTATCCCAGTCCTTCCAAAGAGAAATAGCGTAAGCAGGATCACCCTTATCGTTTGTAGGATGAGCCTTCTGGATATCTGAAAGGCAGCTGAGAAGATCATCGAGATTCTTAAGGTCAGGTGCACCTACCTCATTGTACATATCCCATCCGATACGAGGATATGAATAAACATGAAGCTGCTTGTAAGCTGTAGGTCCATTGTTGTTCATCTCAAGAGGAATAGCATAGATCTTAGTTCCATCACCCATCATTGAGTTGAAAGCTTTGATCTGCTTCTCATATCTCATGAGGTTTGGATAATTTGCAAGAACATCTGTAAGGTCATGGATAAGTCCTGACTCTACACATTCCTGTGCATCTGCATTGTCAAGAATGATAAGGTCTCCCAGTGCTCCTGCAGCACAACGTGTCTGGTAAAGAGCTGCTCCATCGCCTGAAACCTGAGGAGCGATGATGTTAAGATCCATGTTGAACTTGTCCTTAACAATCTTGCCGTACCATCCGGACTGAACGCCCTGGAAGTTAGCTGCCACATCATAGAAATCTACTGTATAAGTAGAATCATGATTTACTTCTGCTGCAGCACCACCGGCTGCTGCCTCTGTACTCGTGGATTCTGTTGCTGTTGCTGTTGTTTCTGTCTTTGTCTCTGTTTTGGACTCAGTGGTTGCTGTTGTGTCCCCGCCAGTCTGAGTTGTTGCGCTGCTTCCGCATCCTGCCAGCATAGACGCTGCCAGCACTGTAGAGAGCGCAATGGATGCTAGTTTCTTACACTTCATTTTCATACCTCCGTTTTTCATTTAACAACTAATACCAGAGTTATTTCTGGTACATGTTCATAAAAAATTTTGCTCTTTGGGATTCTCACTAAGCTCGAAAAAACCTCGCTAAGTGTTCACCCAAGGCTCGCACTAGATTCGAAAGAACCTCATCAAGTGCTCTGCTCTAGCCCTTTACCGCTCCTATCATGATTCCTTTTACAAAGTATTTCTGGAAGATCGGGTAAACCAGCATGATCGGCAATACAACGATAACAGTGATGGTCATACGCACGCTGGTTGTAGTCTGTGTTGTTGCTGCTGCCGCTGCCAGAGATGAAGTACTTGTGTTACTCTGAGCAAGGGATGCCAGTGAACTTGCCTGATTCAGATACTGGTAAAGCACGAACTGCAGTGGATAGAGCTTTGTATCTGTCATGAGCAAAAGAGTATCCTGGAAAGCGTTCCACTGGCTTACTGCCGAGAAGATTGCAACCGTCGCCATAATAGGCTTGATAACAGGAATGATGACCTTAAAGAATACAGTGAGTATCCCCGCACCATCCATCTCTGCGGCTTCCTGCAGCTCTTTTGGCACCGACTCAACAAACGTCTTGGTAAGTATCAGGTTAAAGGGCGATACGATCGCAGGAAGAATGTATCCCCAGAAGTTGTTTGTCAGGTGCATGGTCTTCATTACCAGAAACCACGGAATGATTCCGGCATTAAAATACATTGTTGCAACAATGAGTCTGTACCAGAATTTTCTGAGCCACATCTTTTCCTGTGTAAACATAAATCCAAGGAAAGCTGAGGCAAATACTGTGAGAGCTGTTCCGAGAACTGTTCTCATGAGAGAGATCTTAAAAGCCTGTAAAAGGCCATCGATCCTGAACGCTGATACATAGTTGTGTAAATGAAAACCTTTTGGCCAGAAAATAACATCACCTCTGGCGCTTATATCATTTGCACTGATCGTGTTGATGATTATGTAGTAGAACGGATACAGGCAGAGGAATGCTGCTATGGAAAAAATGATGTAGCAGACGATCTCTACTGTTCTGTCTCCCACACTGGTACGTATCTTATTGTTTACTTCACCTTCGTGTTTCATATGTCTCCTCCAAGAGCAATAGCAACTTATAATTCATACAGGAACGGTCCTTAGAGAATGCTCTCTCCGCGGATATGCTTGGATGCTCCGTTTACGATAACAAGAAGCACCACGGATACAAGACTCTTCAGCATACTTATGGCAACTGAAACGGAATAACCGCCGCTTCCCATGGCCATGTTGTAAACATAAAGATCAAGAACCTGTATAAATTCCTTATTGAAGGCATTTTGGAACACGTAGTACTGCTCCATTCCGTTATTAAGGAAATTCGCAACATTAAGTACAAGAAGAACAAAATATGTAGGTAAAAGACTTGGGATCGTGATATGCCAGATGATCTGCATTCTTGAAGCTCCATCAACTCTTGCTGCCTGGATCATCTCATCATCAATGCTGGAAATAGCAGCGATGTACATGATGGCTGCCCAGCCAAGGTTTTTCCAGGTAAGCCACAGCCACTGTGTAAACCACACATGACTTGAAGACTGCAGGAAAAGAACCGGCGTCTCAATAAGACCTGTCTTGAGCAAAAGTGAGTTGAGCATTCCGGTACTGTTGAAAAGAGAGAATGCTATTGAATAAACCATTACCCAGCTTACAAAGTTTGGCAGAGTCGTTACAGTCTGGACAAACTTTCTGAACTTCACGCCACGGATCTCATTGAGAAATACCGCAAATATCATTGGGAGCCAGCTGGTTCCCAGGGTCAGACCGCTCATAGCAAAAGTATTTTTTAATACCTGCACGATCTGGTCTATCTTGGTCTGGCTGCTCACCAAAGATGCAAACCATTTAAATCCCACAAACGGGCAATTAGCCAGCGTTTTTGGCGGCTTGTAATCATAAAATGCGTACATCCAGCCATACAGCGGATAGTAGCTAAAGAGTAAAACTAAAATAATAAATGGTAAAACCAGCAGAAACAGCTTGAATGAATAGGCTTTCTTTCGTGACAACTTTGACTCCTCCCTTGTGTTTAACGTTAAACCTTTGTAGGAAAAAGAAGGTTCCCCTTAGTCCTTCTTTTCCAGGATAGATTTTCTGATCACCATAGAACATGGCACCTTTATGACTTTTGGCTCACTTGGCTCCGGCTCATCCCCATTTGTATTTTCAAGCTTGTCCAAAATAAGCTGTGCCGACAGCTTTCCTATTTCGCTCAAAGGAAGCTCCGTAGTTGTGAGCTGTGGCCTGAAATATGCCGAGATTCTCTCATTATCAAATCCTGCCACTGAAATATCTTTTCCCACAACTATGTTGCTCTCTTCAAGGTAATCGTATATTCCGCCTGTCATCTGATCGGAAATACCAAAGAGAGCCGACACTCCTTGAGGTATTAAGGTTTTCGCCCCCTGATAGCCTGACTGTCTGCTCCAGTCGCCATAAAATACAAGCTTGGGATCAAACAGCAGTCCGTTTTCATACATAGCCCTCTGATATCCGCTAAGTCTCTGGGCTGTATGGATGTTTTCCCTTCGGCCACCAACAAAGCCAATTCGCTTATGCCCCATGCTGATCATATACTGCACCATCTCATAGGCACTGGCCTCATCATCTATTACCACAGAAGGAATCTGAGGCAGATTTGAATAGGCGTAGCACATTACCGCAGGTAAGGAAAAATCATCTCTGAAAGCCTTTATTATCCTTGCGTGGCCTGCCAGATAAATTACTCCGTCAACCTGCTCAGCCACCACATCGCTTACCACCGGATCAAGTACAGAGTGGTACTCTTCCTCCTGGCCATACCAGGTATCCTTCCATCTGTCATAAAGTCTTAAGTTGTGAACAATCACTCTGTAGTCATGCTTCTCGCAATGGGCCATTATGCTCTCGATGATCGGCGGAGAAGTAAACTGCGCAATATCTTCGGCAATGATTGCTATAGTCCTGGACTTTTTGACCCTGAGCCCCTTTGCCATAACATTGGGCTTGTAGCCGGTCTCATTAATGACTTTCATTATTCTTTTTCTGGTCTCTTCGCTGGTCTTAGCTTTACCGTTGATAACATTTGAAACAGTTGTAGCCGACACACCGCATTTTTCTGCAACTTCCTTAAGTGTTATCATTTCGCTTCCTCGTAAATAACTGTGTAGTAAATCGTTAAACCTAACTATATTATTATGCTCAAGTCGAATATATGTCAATAGTTTTTTGTTAAACTATACAAAAAACCAAAAAAATATACATTCGTTTTGTGCAAATATTCTTGACTTTTAGTAATATCAATCATAGTATGATTCTATAATTTTAGTTTAACGATAAACGAAACGTGTTTTTTTGTGCTTTTTTACGAAAGGAGTCATTATGATCTACTATGTAGATGCCTCTTCATTCAGAGATGGAGACGGCAGTGAGAGCAGGCCTTTTAAGCACATTCAGGATGCTGCAAAGCTTGCCCTTCCAGGAGATGAAGTTCTTGTAAAGCCCGGTATTTACAGAGAGCACGTTGCTCCCAAAAATGCCGGAACCAAAGAAAAGCCTATTGTCTACCGCTCAGAGACACCTCTTGGCGCTATAATTACAGGTGCCGAGCTAATTACAGGCTGGACTAAAGTCAAGGGTACAGTATGGACAGCAAGAGTAAAGAATACCATGTTTGGAGACTACAATCCCTACATCGAGAGAGTGTACGGAGACTGGTATTTTTCACCGATCATCAGACATACCGGCTCTGTCTTTGTAAATGACAATATGATGTATGAGGCTGCTTCCCTTGAGGAATGTCAAAAAGGAAAAGGCGATCCTCTGGCCTGGGATCAGGAAGCTGCAAAGTACCTCTGGTACACAGAGCAGGATAAAAAGACAGATGAAACAGTTCTCTATGCCAACTTCCACAAGCTCGACCCCAACAAGGAAAAGGTTGAGATCAGTGTCAGAAGAAACTGCTTCATGCCTCTGGTTAATCACATAAATTACATCACAGTCAGCGGCTTCAATATCAACAAAGCTGCCACCACCTGGGCTCCGCCTGCTGCCTACCAGGACGGCATGATCGGACCTCACTGGAGCATGGGCTGGATCATCGAGGACTGCGAGATTTACGGAAGCAGATGCTGCGGTATTTCCCTCGGCAAATACTATGACGAGGAAAATGACATGTACTTTACCAAGAATCATGTCAAGAGTCCAACTCAGATGGAACGTGATGCCGTTTGCCGCGGCCAGTATCACGGCTGGTTAAAAGAGCGCATCGGCCACCACATCGTTCGTCGCTGCCATGTTCATCACTGCGAACAAACCGGTATTGTAGGCAGAATGGGCGCTGTTTTCTCAACTATTGAAGACTGCCACATTCATGATGTCTGCACATCACAGCAGCTCGGCGGCGCTGAGACAGCAGGAATCAAGCTCCATGCCGCTATCGATGTAACTATCAGACGCAACCATATCCACAACTGTATCCAGGGCGTATGGCTTGACTGGGAGGCTCAGGGTGCAAGGATCACTCAGAATCTCATGCACGACAACTGCAGGCCAAGCGGAATAGAGCAGGCCCGCGGCGCAATGTTCAACACTGATGTATTCATCGAGGTTGGCCATGGTCCTACACTTATCGACAACAATATTCTCCTCTCACCTGTCGGAATAACAATCCCAAGTGAAGGAATTGCCTGTGTACACAACCTGGTTCTCGGAAGTTTCTCTCTTATCAATTCAGGAGTAGACAGCATCATCAACGATCAGCGTGAACCGAGATACACACCATATCACATCCGCCACCGCACAGAGGTTGCCGGCTTCATGACAATCCTTCACGGTGATGACAGGGTTTACAACAACATCTTTGTTCAGCATCACCCTGTAACCGACAAGAAGAAAACTCCTCAGGACAATGATTATCAGGTAGTTGGAACAGCTCCTTTTGATATTTTCCCGACCAAGGAGGAATGGGACGACCAGTTTGATTTTGAAAAGCATCCCGATATGGGCGGCCTTGCAAGAGCTCACTTCGGACATCTTCCTGTCTGGATCGAAGGTAACGCTTACTTTGGCGGAGCAACGGTTTACAAGAAGGAAAAGAACAAGCTAGTAAACAAGAAGGCAAAACCTGTTATAGAGCTTACACACAAGAAGGACGGCTGGTATCTTAAGACTTCTCTGGGAAAAGAGCTTGGTGACTTTACAGATCCTATCATCACCACTGCTACTCTTGGAAAGGCCTTCGAGCCAGAACAGTATTTTGAAAACACAGACGGAACTCCTATCACCTTTGACAGTGACTATCTCGGAAACCACAGAGACAGTGCTGCACTTCCGGGTCCTCTGTCAGTACTTGGTGCTAAAGAGATCAAAGTCTGGAACGACTGATCATTAGAGAAACATTTTCGAGCTTCGGATATGTGAAACTAAAAGATAATCGCAGAAAAAGCGCCGGGCGGGTAATCAAGTTACCGCCCGGCGTCTATTTTTTGTGATTTTAAAGTATCATAAGTGCCTTTTGACACCTATGTCATCAGATCTCCTCAACATAACCCACATAGTCAAAGCTGTTAAGAGTATCCAGTATTTCCTTGTGTGATCTGGTCTTGTCAAAATCAATATCAACCATAAGGGCTGCATCTGAGGACTGCAAGGTCTTCTCCTTGCTCTTAGTCATACTTCTGATAGTAAAGCCTTCTTCAGCAATCCATTTGTTGAGCTTCTTGACTCCGCCGTTTTTGTTGACTTCGATGTAGATACTGATGTATTTGCTGTATTCCTCAACAACCTTGCTCAAATTAAGCAGAACCACATTCGCCAGCATTACCAGTGCAAAGCAGGTAATTCCGATGATAAGATATCCGCCTCCGATAGCCATTCCCATGCAGGAAGTAACCCAGAGAGAAGCTGCTGTCGTCAGTCCTTTTATCTGCTGCCTTCCGGTTACAAGAATAGTTCCCGCTCCGAGAAAGCCAATTCCGCTGACTACGCCTGCCGGAATACGGCTGACATCTGCATTAAGCTCTGGTTCCAGGGCAAGGAAAATATTGAGCGCCGTCGCAATAGCTGAGCCAAGGCTTACAAGCGCAAAGGTCTTTATTCCCGCGCTATGTCTTTTGACAACCCTCTCCCATCCTATAAGACTTCCAAAAAGCGTTGCGATAACAAGTCTTATTGCAACAGCAATATCCTGTGGACTTTCCAAAAAATCAATAACCGCCGCTATACTCATTGCATCATTTCCCCTTCAAAAAATCTTTTTTCTCACAATAAGATTATAGCGCATAAAGTGTGTTCTCTTCAAAGTTAAGGAACGCAGTGTCGCCTACATTGTAAATCTTCTTGTTCTTGGGATTGTACTCCTGGATCTTAACAAGAGTGCCTCCGATCATAACATGGTAATCCTGGTAAGCACCCATGAAGCAGGAATACTTTACAATGCCCTGAACAGCTCCGCTGTCACCAAGGAATGCTCCCTCCGGACGAAGTACAACGCTGCAGGCAGCGCCCTTTTCCATGCTTCCTGTTGCACACTTTACGTCTGCTCCGGCAATCTCAACTGTATCCTGAGCTTTAACAACACCGTTTAAGAAATTTGCTTCACCTATGAAATCGGCAACAAACTTGTTGTTCGGATAGTAATATGCCTCCTGAGGCGTTGAGATCTGCTCAACAAGACCACCGTTCATGATGATAACTTTATCGGAAATAGCCATGGCTTCACTCTGATCATGAGTTACATAGATAGCTGTGATGCCGGCTTCCTGCTGGATCCTTCTGATCTCTGTACGCATGGAAACACGAAGTTTTGCATCAAGGTTTGACAAAGGCTCATCAAACAAAAGAACTCCCGGCTCGATTACAAGCGCTCTTGCAAGGGCAACTCTCTGCTGCTGACCTCCGGAAAGCTGGTTGGTCATACGATTCTCCATACCCTCAAGCCCAACAAGGCCGAGAATATCAGTAACCTTTTTCTTTATAACCTCTTTATCCATCTTGCGAAGCTTAAGTCCATAAGCTACATTGTCAAAGATGTTGTAGTGAGGCAGAAGCGCATAGCTCTGGAAAACCATCGCTGTATCCCTTTTGTTGGGTGTGAGCGCATTGATTGGCTCATTACCCAGGTATATCTCACCTTCGTCCGGGCTCTCAAAACCTGCAATCATACGAAGCGTGGTTGTTTTTCCGCATCCGGAAGGTCCTAGAAGTGTTACGAAGCTTCCGGGCTCGATCTCAAGATTTGCATCCTTTACCGCATAGAAATCTTTTCCGGTCTTAGGATCTTTATATATTTTTGAAATATGTTCAAGGCGTACGCCCTTTTTCTCTTTTGCCATAATTATATTCTCCCTTTGGCGATTCAAAAATTACACAATTCAGTTTACTCAGTGGGCTTTATCTTGCGGCTTGTTCCAAAGTGTTTTATCACAAGGTTCATGATAAGCACTGAGCTGTAGGTGATAAGGATCAGGATACTTGCGAAAGCGCAGGCGATTCCGTAGGATCCTTTCTCCGCAAACTCATTGATCTGTACCGTGATAAGCAGATACGAAGGAGTTACCAGAAGGATGATCGCGCTGATAGCTGTGATGCTGCGGACAAAAGATGTTACGAAGCCGCTCAGGAAGCTGTCCTTGATAAGCGGAAGTGTAACTGTCATGAACACCTTAAAGCTGTCTGCACCCATATCATAAGCTGACTCCTCAATGCTCTTGTCAATCTGACGAAGGGCGGAAATACCGCTTCTGGTGCCAGTAGGCAAACTTCTTACGATAAATACGATAATGAGGATCGCGCCTGTACCATAGAGTCCCTGAAGGATACCTGTTCCGAAGAGACCACCTGAGAAGCCTCTTATGTATCCGATGCCGAGTACTGTTCCGGGAACGGCCATGGCTAGCATTGATACTGCCTCAATAAATCCCTTTGCCTTGAATTTTCTTTTTACCACCAGGTAAGAGATGATCATGGACAAAAGAGCTGTGATCGGAGCTGAAATAAGTGACAGGATGAAGCTGTCCTTAAACGCCTTAAGTCCTTTGTACTTACTAAATACCAGTCCGAACCACTTGAAGGTCAGATGGAAATCGTAGCCCCAGGTTCTGAACATAGCACCAAATGGAACGCAGATGTACATAATGATTACGAAAAGAGCCAGTCCTGAGCAAAGGATTGTAAGAGGAACTGTAACGCTCTTATCTGTGATGAGCATACGCTCTCTTGATGCCTTACCTGAAAGAGTAGCTGTACTCTTGGCCTCAAGGTAGTACTTCTGGATGATGAACATTACCAGTGTGATGGCAAGAAGTACAACCGCCATGGCTGCAGCACCCTGTTTGTCGTAAGCACCTGTGATCTGAAGATATATAGTTGTTGCAAGAGTATCATATGATCCACCGATGATCATTGGGTTCGCAAAGTCGGCAATTGATTCGATGAATGTTACCAAGAATGCGTTTCCAAGGCCCGGAAGGATCAATGGAAATGTCACTGTCATAAATACCTTGAATCGTGAAGCGCCCATATCTCTGGCAGCCTCCTCCAAGGATGGATCGATGTTCTTCAAAAGTCCCTTGAGCATCATGTAGCACACAGGGAAGAATGTAAGTGTCTGAACTATTGCTATCCCCCAAAAACCGTAGACACTGTTGTCATAAATGTGTAAAAGAAAACGTGTAATAATTCCTGCTTTACCAAAAAGCATGATCATTGAAAGTGAAAGCACAAATGGCGGTGATACTACAGGAAGCATTGATACTACCTTGAAGAGTCCCTCCATGAATCTTGTGCGAAGCTTTACGTAAACCTCAACGTAGGCAAACAAAAGACCAATAAGTGCTGATGCAAT
>JAEEGF011884916.1_pt1 | contig 10524 bp, 6 predicted proteins | sample 9134171 | NCBI WGS metagenome assembly JAEEGF01 (sample SAMN16246542, study PRJNA631951) | gut metagenome | biome: gut microbiome; feature: rumen; material: AP-attached | host: Bos | place: Iran: Karaj | collected 2018-10 | reverse complement strand
GCAGGGAGCTTCCCGCTGACGGTGAGCTGTACTTCAGAGGCTATGATGTCAAAGAACTGATAAAGGCGGCTGAGGATGAGAACAGATATGCATTTGAAGAGTGTGCATACCTTCTTCTGTTTGATTCACTTCCTACGGGCAAGGAACTCTTTGAGTTTGAGAAGCTCCTGGGCTTTTACAGGTCGCTTCCCACCAGCTTTGTCAGGGATATCATCATGAAGGCGCCCAGCCGCGATATGATGAACACTCTTGCAAGGAGTGTGCTGACTCTTTATTCCTACGATGATCTGGCAGATGATGTGTCCATGGCCAACGTGCTCAGACAGTCACTGCAGCTCATAAGCCTGTTTCCTCTTTTATCTATATACGGATATCAGGCATACAACCACTACCATGAGGGCAACTCACTGTTTATCCATCCTCCGAGGGAGGAGCTGTCAACGGCTGAGACGATCCTGTATCTCCTGAGACCTGACAGCAAGTACACTGAGCTTGAAGCCAAGCTTCTTGATATCTGCCTTGTGCTTCACATGGAGCACGGCGGTGGTAACAATTCATCCTTTACGACACATGTTGTCAGCTCATCGATGACGGATACATATTCCGTTATTGCGGCAGCCATCGGATCCCTTAAGGGTCCCCGTCACGGCGGAGCCAATATCAAGGTTGTTCACATGTTTGACGACATCGAGGAGAATGTGAGCAACTGGGATGATGAGGCGGAAGTTGAGGCATATCTTCGCAGGATACTCAATAAGGAAGTCTTTGACAAGGCGGGGCTCATCTACGGTATCGGACACGCCATCTACTCCAAGTCAGACCCAAGAGCTGTTATCCTTAAGAGCTTTGTGGAGAAGCTGGCAGCAGAGAAGAACAAGATGGACGAGCTTCGACTCTACGAGATGGTGGAGAGACTTGCTCCTCAGATCATCAGCGGCGAGCGCACCATGTACAAGGGTGTATCCGCCAACGTTGACTTCTACTCCGGCTTTGTTTACAGGATGCTGGATCTTCCTGAGGAACTGTATCCAACGATCTTTGCTATGGCCAGGATTGTAGGCTGGAGCGCCCACAGAATGGAGGAGCTTGCCAACAACGGCAAGATAATCCGTCCCGCGTATATGGCCATCGAGCCCCGCAAGGAATATGTTAAGATGGATGAGAGGTAACTGTTTGGAGCCGCAAGCGCGGTCACCATTGCAATAAATTAAGTTACAAGGAGAGAAGAGATGGAAGAGAAAGATATTCTTGGTCTTATTGACCACACACTGCTGACAGCAGATGCTACATGGGAGGGAATCGTATCACTTTGTGATGAGGCTGTTAAATATGGCACAGCTACAGTGTGCATTCCTCCTACATACCTTAAGAGAGTGCACGATAAGTACGGCGAGAGCCTCAAGCTCTGCACAGTTATCGGTTTCCCTCTTGGCTACAGCTGCACTGAGTCTAAGGTTGTGGAAGCTAAGGTTGCCATCGAGGACGGCGCATCAGAGATCGATACCGTTGTCAATGTGAGCGATGTCAAGAATCACAGATATGATGAGGTTAAAAAAGAGCTCGAAGAGATCAGAAAAGCCTGCGGAGATAAGCTCCTTAAGGTGATCATCGAGACCTGCTACCTTACAGAGGAAGAGAAGATCGAGCTCTGCAAGATCGTTACCGATGTCAAGGCTGATTACATCAAGACTTCAACAGGTTTTGGAAGCAAGGGAGCAACACTTGAAGACATCGAGCTCTTCAAGAAGCACATCGGCCCCGATGTCAAGATCAAGGCTGCCGGCGGCATCCGCACAATCGAGGATGCACTTGCCTACGCAGAGGCAGGCTGCAGCAGGATCGGCTCATCCAAGGTTGCACCTCTCATTGCTGAGAAGTACAATCTCTGATAGAAGTTATTAAGTGGCTTTTTGAATAGTATAAAGAATAATATCAAGAAACATATTAATAATAATAACAGGAACCTGGTGTCGGAAGTTACCGGCATCGGGTTCTTTTTGTTGCACAAGACCGGCAGGCAAATGGATGCTCGCATATGAGTTCATTTGCCGGTCGAAAGGACATGGAGCACGAAGTGCGTAATATCTGTGTGCAGAATCGAGTAGGAGTCGTCCTACTCGATCATCATCTGTATAGTTTTCGATAATCTCTGGGGGAGTGGCCTGTGATATCGAGAAAGGCCTTGTTGAAGGCGGTGGTGGACTGGAAGCCTGCAAGGAATGCACATTCGGTGATGGTGAAATGATCATCAAGAAGGAGCGACGCGGCATTCCTGACCCTTATATGTGAGAGATAAGAGGGAAAAGACATGTGAATGTACTGCTTGAAAAGTTTTGAAAAGTAGAAGGTACTGAGCCCCACATGTCTGGCAACCATTTCCTGTGAAAGCTTATCGCCGGAGTTCTCGGCGATGAACAGACAGGCGGAATGGATATAATTCCAGCCTGTGCCTGAATTGTCCCCAGTCTCGACGCTTTTTGTGTTCTCGGCAAGACAATAGTCTCCCACAGCAAGTAATATGTCGTAGACACACTGCTTGCATCTGGTTTCTGAGAGCGGGTCACCTGAACTGATTATTCTCTTTATTTCCCAAATTTTGTTCTCGATAAGCTCAGCGAGGGCAGGATTCTCAGCCCTTTTTATGTGGTGGCACACATATAGAAACCTTGCAATGGAGATGAGGTCAAGGCTGCTCTCCAGCACGGTTGAGGGAAACTGGATGAAGACGGCGCCTCTTTTGGGGAGCATTATGGTCTCGTGGATCTGATGAGGCCAGGCCAGGAGTACATCTCCCTTGTGCCCCTCGTAATCAGTACCGCTTATTCTGTATTTGCAGCCATCCTCAAGTATAAGAGTAAACTCTGCCGCGTTGTGCCAGTGGGCGGGAAAGGTCTCCGGGCCGCCCTTGTCGGCCATTATGATGGCTGATGGTGATTTGAACTGGATTTTTTCTTTGAATGTGTTTTCCATAATCTAATGATAACAAAAAACGGGCAAAAGATAACAAGAAATTGATTCTAATTATTTCCTTGTGGGATTACTATTACCATACAGTGGAAATTGATTGTGTTAAAAGGATTATGGAATGAGTACAAGTAAGATTGCAAACAATACAGCAAGAGAAATTGATTTTACCTGCGGGAATCCGCTGAAACTTATATTGTCATTTTACTGGCCGCTTCTCTTATCCAGCATGCTGCAGCAGTTCTACAATTTTGCAGACACCTGGATAGTGGGCAGAGGACTTGGGGATAATGCTCTTGCAGCAGTTGGCAATATGGGCTCACTTTTCTTTTTCATAGTAGGCTTTTCATTCGGACTCGCCAACGGCTTCTCGGTTCTTATAGCACAGAGCTATGGGGCAAGAGATATAGAGACGCTCAGGCACAGATTTGCAGCAGTGATAGAACTGGGATTTATCCTCGCCATCGCACTCACTACGGCAAGCGTACTCTTTTTACCACATGCACTCAGGCTCCTTCGCACGGATGAACTGATCATCGGGGAGAGCCTTAAATACGGATACATTGTATTCGGCGGCCTGTCTGCGGGGATATGCTATAACATTTCGGGGTCGATACTCAGGGCTTTCGGGGACAGCAGGACTCCGCTGATAGCCATAATCATTTCATCAATCCTTAATCTGTCACTGGACAGCTTCTTTATCTTTGTGCTGCATACTGGTGTTGAGGGCGCAGCAATAGCAACTCTTGCATCACAGGTTGTTTCGTCAGTGATATGTATAAGGCGCCTTAGGCAGATAGAGTTTCTGAATCTTGAGAGAAGGCACTTTATCAATGACAGGAAGGTTTTTACGGAGCTTCTGGGGAACGGCCTTCCAATGGCATTTATGAATTCGATAACTGCGATAGGATGCATGGTAGTGCAGTACTTTGTCAATGGGTACGGAGTTGTTTACACTGCGGCATACGCTGCCTGCACCAAGTACCTCAACCTGTTCATGAATCCTGCCGCAACCGCAGGAAGTGCTATGAGCGCCTATACCAGTCAGAACTACGGAGCAAAGCAGTATAGAAGGATCAGGGATGGGCTGATTGTCTGTATTGGTATTGCTGTTACATCATATCTGCTTCTTGGCTCGCTGATGGTATTTATGCCATCCAGACTGGCGGGATTCCTTCTGTCAGGCGATGAGCAGATTGCTCTTGTGTCGGATTTCCTGCCGAGATGCGGAGTAATGATGATCTCACTGAATATTCTTTTTGTGGTCAGGAGTGCTGTCCAGGGCATGGGCAAGCCGATGCTTCCCATGGTCTCCGGTATCCTGGAGATGGTCCTGAGGATACTTGTGATATCTCTCTTTATTGGAAGAGTGGGATTTAGGGCTACGGCCTATGCAGAGATGAGCGCCTGGACCGGCGCACTCATAGTTAACGCCTGTGCACTCTATGCGGCACTTGCACCGCTCTTATCTGGAACTGAGAGAGCAAGCAAAACAAAAAAGCACAGGGCAGATGTGCTTCTTTCTTAATGCCGGCGCACCACGATATCGGCAGTTGCTCTGATCGGTACTAAACAACCATCAGGATTTCGACGTTGAATGATGTTGAGAATCAAGGAAACAGTCAGGACGGTATTTGCATAAACATGTCACAGACAATAAATTTATATGTCGTGTCCTTTTGAGTGCTTTTCGGACACGTCATTGTCACTTTTACGTTCTTACATGCTTTCAAGTACACGTCATACGAAGATTTTCCAAATGCCATGCCTTTTAGAGCACTTTTTGAACACGACAGTAACAATTTTTCAATATTACATGTTTAATGTGCATCGAGAAGTCAATCTGCCTTCCCCGGTCAGATGGTTTGCAGCAAAAATAAATCCGCAGTCAAGGGACAGTATGCTGAGCGAATGCTCGGGCAGCCCTTGACTGCGGATTTATTTTTGCTGTTTTGCACTTACCCGGGGAAGGCAGGACGGCTTATTGCTGTAGGGCGACGCAGTTGGCCACCCGTATGATCTTTGCAGTCAAGTGAACCGATTCCTGGTCAAGCACACCAGTCGCACCCACTGCATTTAGTACCATTTTTCTGGGAACCCGGCTTTTTTAAGAATTCTGCTGTTTCGACATCTGTCAGCGTCGAAATTCTGATGGTTATTTAGTACTTTTTTTCTGTTAACATATGATTTTTAAGAATTTTGCCTTGTTAGCCAATGGTAACATATATTTTTTTAGTACCTTTTTTCTGAAAACCCGCCTCTATTAATAATTTTGCTGTGTTAAGGACGATATCCTGGCGGTTATTTAGTACGTTTTTTCTGGGAACATAGAATTTTTAAGAATTTCTCTATGTTAGCCAATGATAACATGTGTTTTTTTAGTACTATTTTTCTGAAAACCCGCCTCTATTAATAATTTTGCTGTGCCAAAGATGATATTCTGGCGGTTATGTAGTACCTTTTTTTCAGAAATACGCCTCTGTTAAGAATCACATATACTCAGGGTAACAAACGGAGCTTTCATGCGGGTATCGTCGTTCGCTGGTGTGTAGCGAGAATCCCTTCTGCCTTTCCCCGGGTAAGTGCTGTTATGCCAAAAACTGCCTGATGTCAAGGGACAGTACGCTGAGCGCTTGCGCTCGGGCAGCCCTTGACTTCAGGCAGTTTTTGGCTACAATCACCCGTACCGGGGAAAGGCAAAAGAATTTGTTTAAGGCTATTTTGTTGCTTGCAGCTAGGCGTTACCCGGTACCTGGGGCAGAAGATCCATTGATAAGGAAAGTCTGCTAAATATAACTTAGGATGCAAAGTCTTATCCCCATTTACTCCCCATATGGTGTAAAATATAACTGTTATGTCTTAGGACATACATCATGATCAGGCAATATGCATCATGATCAAACAATACGCATCATTATCAGGCAATGTGCATGATGATCACACAATATGCATCATTACCAGGCAATATGCATCATGATCAAACAATACGCATTATTATCAGGAAATCTGCATGATGATCAGGCAATGTGCATGATGATCACACAATATGCATCATTACCAGGAAATCTGCATCATGATCAAACAATACCATCATGATCAGGAAATATGCTTGATAATCAAACAATATGCAGTATGATCAAATAATATACAGGAGCAGAAAAATGGAAAACACAGTGATAAGAGACAGACTAAAGAGGCTTCGAAAGGAGATGGCAAAAGAGGGAATCGACTACTATTTCATGCCGACTTCCGACTTCCACAACTCGGAGTACTCTGCAGACTTCTTTAAGGTAAGAGAGTATTTTTGTGGCTTTGACGGGTCCAACGGAACCCTTGTTGTAAGTCAGGATGAGGCCGGAATGTGGACCGACGGAAGGTACTTCATTCAGGCGGAGAACCAGATGGCGGGGACAGGAGTTAAGCTCTACAGGATGCTTGAGGAGAATGTTCCGACTATCGAGGAATACCTTCTTTCCAACATTAAGGAGGGGGAGGTTCTTGGCTTTGACGGCAGAGTGGTGCCGACGGGAACAGGCGAGAACCTTGAGAGTAAATTATGTGACAGGAAAGTTTCGCTCAAAATAGATACAGACCTGGCAGAGAGAGTATGGGAGGACAGACCGGCCCTTCCCTGCCACGATATATATGTACTTTCCGATGAGCTGTGCGGCCGCTCTTTCAAGGACAAGCTTTCCGATGTCAGGGCGAAGATGACAGAACTGGGCACAGACACTTACTTTTTGAGCAAGCTCGATGACATCTGCTGGCTCACCAATTTAAGGGGCAATGATGTTGAGTGCAATCCCGTAGCCCTTTGCTACGCCTGCATAACTATGGATGGCTTCACACTTTTTGTCCAGGAAAAAGAGCTGACGGACGAGGTAAAGAGCTACTGCGAGAAAGCCGGTATAAGCCTTGAGGGATATGAAGATGTGATCCCCTTCATCAGAAAGCTCACAAAAAGCGGAGATATTCTGATAGACAAGAGAAACACCAACTTCCTTACTTTCAGGGAGCTTAAGGCAAAGGCCGCAGAACTTGGCGTTAAACTTATAAATGCCAAGGATCCCACAGAGATGATGAAGGCCTGCAAGAACGACACAGAGCTTAAGAATATAAGAGAAGTGTACTTAAGAGACAGTGCGAAGCTCACAGAGTTCATCTACTGGGTTAAGACCAATGTGGGCAGGATCCCCATGTCCGAGTACACGGCTGCCATGAAGCTTGACTCCATGAGGGCAGAGCTTCCCGGATTTATTGAGCTGAGCTTTCCTACGATCAGCGCCTACAATGCCAATGCAGCGATGGCACACTATGAGGCCACAGCTGACAGTGCGGCAGAAGTAAGAGCGCAGGGCATGCTTCTTGTTGATTCGGGTGCCACTTATATGGGAGGAACCACAGATGTCACAAGGACAATGGTAGTGGGAGAGATCTCAGATGAGATCAAGAGGCACTATACCGCCACGGTAGTAGGAATGCTAAGGCTCGCCCGCGCACACTTCCTCGAGGGGTGTACCGGTAAGAATGTGGACATCCTTGCAAGAGAAGCTCTCTGGCAGATGGGAATTGATTATAAGCATGGAACAGGACACGGCATCGGCTACATCCTGAATGTCCACGAGGGACCTCAGAATATTAGATGGCGCTTTGTGCCGGGGCAGAACGAAGCTCCCCTCATGCCCGGTATGATCGTGTCAGATGAGCCCGGAGTGTACATTGAAGGCAGCCACGGCATAAGGATTGAAAACATCCTTGAGGTGCAGAGCGGCGACACCAACGAGTACGGACACTTCCTCCACTTTGCTCATCTTACCTACGCACCGATCGATCTGGAAGCTATCGACAAGCAGTATATGTCGGATGTCGACGTAAAGGCTCTCAATGACTACCACAGGATGGTCTATGACAAGGTGAGTCCTCTTATCGCCGATGAGAAGATAAAAGAGTGGCTGAAAGAGGCAACAAGAGCCATCTGATAATTTGTAAAAAGTATCTTAAATCCCCCTCAGATGCTTGAAAAATAGGCGCCTAAGGGTATAATAAAGATAGAGTTACTTATGTAACTTTCCTGGGATGTCCGACAACTCCTGTGTAATTTGAACCTACATTACTTTAAACGGGACTCCTACATTGCCTATTCGATTGTCACGCCTCCGGCCCTGCGTATACGCAGACAAGCAATGGGAGAGGAAGGCAGGACAATAGGTTGCGGTAACCCACCTGGCGTCAGCTAGGAGTCAAATAACAGGAAACGGCATTTTGGGACGTTTTGGAAATCTAAGCAGTCATCTCTGGTGGCTGCTTTTTCCTTATGATTTTTTTGGGGAAGACAATTAAATTTGACTCAAGGGGGATACGGAAGTGAAACTGTTCGAAAAATGGATGAAAAAGAAGTGGATGCACTACTCAATAGCCACCTGTTCTGCGGTGATATTGTATTTTCTGCTCTCACATATTGGCAGCATGTGGGGCTTTGTTTCATCCTTTTTTTCTATCGTTAAGCCGGTTATCATGGGAATGGTTGTGGCATATATTTTTAATCCGCTTGCCAATCTCTTCGACAGGAAGGTCCTGACCGGGATAAAAAATGAAAAGACCAGATGGCTGATTTCGGTAATGATTGCGATCATTGTCATAATCCTGTGCATAACCCTTCTTTGTATCGCGCTTATTCCTCAGCTTGCTGAGAGTATTGCCACGCTGGTTGGTAACATGGGTGATTACCTGGATACTCTGCAGGGACTCTTAAAGGAGTTTGAAAAGGGCGGCGCAGCAGGATTCCTTGGCATTAATCTGAGCGGACTTGCCTCGATAGGAGATAAGATAGTTGACAGCATCGGATCGTTTTTCAAAAATAACATGGAGTCCGTATATGTTACGGGTACCAGCATCGGCAAGAGCGTCTTTGATGTGGTCATAGCTCTGATTCTGGCCATTTATTTCCTCATGGGAAAGAGGAGGATCGTAACCGGGGTAACAGGTATTTTATCCCTTCTCATGAAGGATGAGACCTTTGAAAAGGGTGGTGACTTCATGAACCGCTGCAACGATATCCTTGTCAGATACATCAGTGTTGACATCGTTGAGGGAATAATTGTAGGTATTATCAATTTCCTGTTCATGTTGATCATGGGAATGCCCTATGCAGTACTTATCTCGGTAATTGTGGGAGTCACCAACTTAGCGCCTACATTTGGTCCGATAGTCGGAGCAGTAATAGGCGGATTTATCCTTGTACTTGTTAATCCCTGGCAGGCTCTGTGGTTTCTCATCTTCACGGTAATACTTCAGACTGTGGACGGCTACATCTTAAAGCCCAAGCTCTTTGGAGACAGCCTTGGCGTATCTTCCCTCATGATACTTATAGCGATCGTCATCGGAGGAAGACTTTTCGGCGTCGCCGGCATTCTTCTGGCTATTCCTTTTGCTGCGATAATTGACTTTACCTGGAAGGATTTTGTGCTGAAAAAACTTGAGGAACGCAAAGCTAAGAGGTACAATATATAGTATGGGAAGGGGGTATTACTATGGATTTTATGAGTATAACCGATGGAGTTATCAGCTTCGCCAAAGAGAAGATCGACACGGTGATGAACTTCTGGAACGGCCTTGAAGATGATAAGAAGAAACTGTTTATTGGCTGCGCCGTTTGCGCGGTGTGTGTTATCTGTGTCGCTGCGGTTGCCTATGGCATCGGTAAGGCGCAGGGCAAGAGACTTGCCTTTGAGGAAGAAGAATTTTGATGTACTGATCTGAATTAGTGTGGGAGCTTCAGTTTTGAAGCTCCCACTATGCGTTGGAGATAAAATGAAGAAATTTTTAAGGATAGCTGTCACCGTTTTGATAATGATCGTTCTTGTGGCGGGGTGTCTTATCGGTTATCTGACAGTGGATGAATTTAATCCAGGGGAAGTAGAAAAGCTTGCGATTGAAGGCAAGGGGAAGACGACCATCTCCGTGGGTGAGACGATGAAGATCGTGTCCCTGAATATGGGATACGGAGCGCTCGGTGACAATGCTGACTTCTTCATGGACGGCGGCAGGAAGGTCTATACCGCAGATAAGGCAAGGGTACTTGAGAACCTGGACAGGGACATCAGCATTATTGAAGAGATCGCACCTGACATTTTGTGTGTTCAGGAACTGGACAGGAACTCTGACAGATCCTATTTCATAGACGAGTCTGAATACTTCAAGGTGATTTCAAAAGCAGATGTTTTTCATGGGAACAATGCCTTTGCAACCAATTTCAAGGTGGCATTTGTGCCGCTTCCCATTCCGCCCATCGGCAAGGTCCATGCAGGAATCGAGGTGTTCAGTAAGTACAAAATGGACAGTGCGGAGAGATTGCGGCTTCCGTGCCCGTTTTCATGGCCACTAAGGACATTTAACTTAAAGCGCTGTCTTGAGGTTGTAAGGTTTCCTGTTGAAGACTCTGATAAGGAGCTGGTACTTGTAAATCTCCACCTCGAAGCCTACGATTCCGGAGAGGGCAAGATCGCCCAGACCCGTGCACTTAAAGAGGTTGTGGAAAAAGAAGCTAAGAAGGGCAACTAT
>JAEEGF010778772.1_pt1 | contig 10524 bp, 8 predicted proteins | sample 9134171 | NCBI WGS metagenome assembly JAEEGF01 (sample SAMN16246542, study PRJNA631951) | gut metagenome | biome: gut microbiome; feature: rumen; material: AP-attached | host: Bos | place: Iran: Karaj | collected 2018-10 | reverse complement strand
ATGATCGGCCGTGCCGTATGTTTTTTCGATGTGTTCGAGACGAATCAGCATATCAGCCTCCGAACGAAACGGTGTCTTCGCCGTCCTCGCCGAAGTCGATAAAATCGGACGGCTTGTCGGGTACGATGTTTTGAAAGTCAGCGGATTCGTCAATTTCAAATCCGACCGGTTCGTTCATCTCAAATCCGACCGGTTCTTCAACGGGGAGCATGCCGTTTTCGGACGGATCGGCAAACGCCGTTTCCGTTGCAAGCATGCCTGCATGCACGGTGTCGTCCGGGAATGCGATGCGGTCCTTCGGCGTCAGTCCCTTTGCAATCTCATAACATTCGGTCTCTTCGGAATACGCGCCGACGGTCACGCGGCGTTTTTCCATGCGTCCGTCCGCGTCCGCCGCCCACACGAAGAAGCTGCCGCCGTCTTCGATCAGAAATGCTGCGGGCAGCATCAGCGCGGTGTCTGCCGCTTCGTCGGTGTTCAGGTCGATCAGCACGTGCTGACCGATCAGCAATCCTTCGATGCTCTCCGGCTCCACATAAAACGCGTACTTACTGGCACGTTCGCCGCCGTCGTAATAGACGCCCATCTGCTGATCGCCCGACGTCGATTCGGTATCGACACGATAGATCGTGCCGCGGTAAACGGTGTCGTCCACGCGCGAGCGGATTAAAACCGGCATACCGACGAACAGCGTGTAGATCGTCTGCTCGGTCACGGTTCCCTTCACACAAAATGCGGTGCCGGCGATGATTGTGATATAGGCGTTGCTGCTGCCGCCGGAATAGCCGAACGGATCGTCGGAACCGGAATTGTCGCGCACCGAGCGTACCGTTCCGGACACGGGGGAGAAGACCGTGCTGGCGTCGATCAGCGCCTGCATTTCCTCCGCCTTGCGCTGTTTGTCGGAAAGCTCATATTCGCCCTTGCGAATGTCCAGTTCGACGGTCTGGATCTCGAGTTCAATCCCGTAGCGGTCCTTTTCCTTCGCTTTTTCGAGCCGTTTTTGGAGCGAGGCAAGCTGTTCGCGATTGGTGCGCAGCTTGTTTTCGATGCCGGTGATGTCGATCAGAATCTGCGCATGCGAAAGCTTCAGATCGTCCACATCGTAGCGAAACAGCGGATCGCCTTCCTTCACCTTGCTGCCGGTGGTGACAAAGCACTCCTTGACGGTCATGTCGGCGGACGGATTGACTTCAATGACGTCTTTCGCCTCTACAATGCCGTTGTACTGCGCAAAAAGACCGACGTTGCCCATGCCGGTGATCGACGCAACGGACTGCACGTATGCCGTACCTTCCTCTCCGCCGTCCCTGCGTTGATAGAAATAGTACGCGCCGCCGCCGAGCAGGGTCAGCACCAAAAGGATCACGACGATCCGTACCCAACCTCTGCGTTTCTTTTTCATAAGGACACCTCGATTCAAACTCTCTTCTCATAATACCGCGCAGCGAGCGGTTTCGTCGCGCCGTTTCAAAATATTTTTACTTCCCGCCGGAAGAAAAAAGTCCCGATCGCATTGACCGGGACGGAGCTCTTTGATACGCCATCGTGCAAGCGTTAGCACCTTACTGAGGCAGGTTGCTGTGCGGTCATAAAGCTTGTCTCTCGCGCACTCTCGATGGCAACCCGAGTATAGCACCGCGTGTCGGAAAATGCAAATGATATGTGAATATTTTTCGCGGATTTTACATTCAAAAACCCGAAAAATCATGCAAAACCAGTGCATACAAGGGTATACAGCGATTGCAGAAATATACGGAACCGTTCAAAATATGCAGATCCGTCTTGCTCTTTCACGCATCGGACCGAAATGCGGTTTCTGCATAACGCGCGCAATCGAACGGGGACAAAAACGTCCCTCCTTAACGGTAGCGCGGACTGTTTTCAAAGAACGCGCGCATCCAGAAGTACCGTTCGTGCGTGCGCCAGCCGTCGAGGGTGTCGTCCTCGGCGGTGCTGTTGACGTCGCAGTCCGGAAGCTGCGCTCTGAGCGCGTCGCAGTCCTCCGGTGTAAAAGGATTCCGCGCGCACCAGAGCCGTTCGAGCGAGGAAAGAGGCGCGAGCGGAGAGAGGTCCTTGACCCGGTTTGCACAGATGTTCAGGTCTTTGAGGTTTTTGAGCCCGGAAAGCGGCGAAAGGTCGCTGATGCGGTTCATGAACAGCTCGACGTAGATGAGATCCGGCATCGACGCAAGCGCCGAGATGTCGGTAATCTGGTTGTCCGCAAGGATCAGGACCTGCAGTTTCGTGAGACTTTTGAAACAGGAGATGTCCTCGATCTGCTGATGCCCGAGATCGAGCGCGATGAGCTCGGTGCAGTACTGGATCGGCGAGGCGGAGCCGGTCGTCAGCCGGTATTTGATCTCATCCGGACGCTTGCTGCTGCGCGTGGTGAACGCGGTCGCATCCGTACGGAGCGGACCCCAGTAGCCGAGATAGACCGTCCAGACGATCCCCTTTTCCGGGAACTCGTCCCGCAGCGCCGCAAGCGTTTCGTTCGGCAGTCCGCAGCCGGACAGCTCGGTATGCTTCAGCTTCGGCAGCCACGTGAGCACACGGCGCAGCTTTTCGGCGTCGGCGATCTTCGTCCTCGAAAGATTCAATTCCTCGGTGCTCTCGTCCAGCTTTTTGCCGAGGTAGGTGAACCGGTACTGCGCGGTTATATCGAGATCGGGGAACGCCGCGCGGAACGATGCGGCAAGCTCCGGATCCCGTTCGCCGAGCGCGACCGCTTTCAGGTTTTTCAGATAAGGCAGCGCGGCGGAAAGCTCGTCCGGCGACGGCGATTCCGTATCGGAAAGATCCAGCGTTTCCGTATCGCATGCGATCTCGCGTCCGAAGATCCAGACGGAAGGGATCGGCTCAGGCGTCGGCTCGGGCGTCGGTTCCGGCGACGGTTCCGCTGTCGGCGCGGGCGTCGGCACGGGGGTCATCGCGGGCGTTGCAAGCGCGACCGCTTCCTCCGAAATCGGCGTCGGGTCGGGAACATGCGTCGATTCGACGGCGGGTTCCGGCACTTTGCAGGCAAAGAGAGCGGCAAGCAGCGCGGCGGCGAAGAAAAGCCGAACGGTCTGTTTCATACGTTTATCCCCTCCGTTTCCGCAGCAGCAGAACGACGCACAGCCCCGCAACCGCAAGCGCCAGCGCGCCTGCAAGGACCCAGACGACCGGACTGACCTGCGCTTTCGTCACGGGCGTCGGTTCCGGCGCGGGCGCCTCGGTCGGCTCCGGCGCGGTCGACGGCGCTTCGGTGGGTGCCGCAGTGGGTTCTTCCGTCGGTTCCTCGGTGGGTTCTTCCGTCGGTTCCGGCGTCGGCGCTTCGGTCGGCTCGGGCGTGGGCTCGGGGGTCGGCTCGGGCGTCGGTTCCGGCGAGAGATCGACGTTTTCGAACATATCGTTGATCCCGGAATCAAGTCCTACCGTCGTAAAGACGAGCCCGAATTTTTCCAGACTGTTTTCTTTTTCGTTGTTGCACAGATGATACCACAGCCGCTGCGACTGATGGCACTGATACGCTTCCTGCGCGATTTCCCAGCCCGTGCGTCCGCCGAATGCTTCGAGCGGGACCGTTGCGGAGATAAAGATCGGGTTTTCCTTTGCAAGGTGCAGATACAGCTTTTTGACCTGCCAGACGCCGTGCGACGCAGCCGATTCGGGATCGTAGGCGGGGTCGGCGGCGTCGACGACCGCGCGGCGCATGGCCGCGGCGACGATCTGGTGCTGCCAGTGTCCGTATTCGCCGTTGTCGTCATGCGTGATCACGACCTCCGGACGCAGCTTTCGAAGATACCGGACCAGCGTGCGCTCCACGTCGGGGAGCCGGAAATTCTTTTCGTATTTTTCTTTGTTTTTGATCGAGATATCGGCAAGCCCCGCCATAACGGGATAGGTTCGTAACCCCATGATCCACGCGCCGTTGCACGCTTCGGTGCGGCGGACGCGCGCACGCGTTGCGAGATAGAGGATCGACCCGGTCAGCCCGCGTTCCGCGCCGTAGGTCGGGATCATGTTGCCCATAAACAGCGTATCGTCGTCCGGATGCATGGCGATCACCAGAAAATCAAGCTTTTCGGGCGTCGGCTGCCACGGATGATAGTCGGAGGGCGCGCCGCCGGAAAACGCCATGAGCGTGCAGAGATGCGCGTCCGCCGCGGGACGGATCCGCACGCCGTGCACGCCGCTTCCGATCTCGACGCCGTTGTCCCAGTACGGCTCGCCTTCGCGCTCCTCAAGCACTCCGCCGCTCTCGTCGAGCAGCGCAATCGTATACGGCGGGGGCGTGACGCCCTTGTCGTCCGTCCACGCATAATACACAAAGTCGACCGGCTCGTCTTTCCAGCTGATGGAGACCCACTCGTTTTTCAGGATCTCCTGGGCATATTTCGTGTCGGGGTTCGTTACGAAATCTTTGAGGTATTTCGCCTTTTTTGAGCTCTTGTATTCGCAGCTTTTGGAGACGTTGACCGGCTCCTTCCGCTCTTCCGCCCGCGCCGAAGGAACGCTCATGCACAGCAGCACAAGCGCGAGGGCAAGGGCGATTTTGATGTTCAGACGTCGTTTCATGTCGATTCCTGTCGATGGAAAGGGTATGGAAAACCTGCGGCATCCGCAGGTTCTGCGGGTTATTCGGGATCGGCGCCGCTTTCCTGCTCGGCGGCTTCCGCCGCGCCGCAGAAGTACGCGTCGTACAGTTCTTTTGCAAACTCCAGCCGGTCGTACGGCACATACAGCCGCACGCGTCCGACGTTGACGCCCAGCTCCGCGGTGAGTCCCGCGCCGAGCACGGAACGCTCCGTGCAGAGGACGTCGTTGTCAAAAAAGAGCTCTTTCAGCATCTCCGCCTGCATATAGGGGACTTCGGCGACCTGACAGAAATCGCCGGGAAGAGGCGCGCGCATCTTCCGGTTCCGGCAGCGGGGACAGACCTCGGCGTCAACGAGTTTCATGCAGTTTTCACAGTAAAGAGACATATTGCTTCCTCCGGATCAGAAAATCTTTTTGAGCGTGCCGAGAATGCCGCGGTAGAGCGATTTGCCGACTTCGCGGCCGATGGTGTTCGCAGCGGACGAGGCGGCCTTGCCGAGCGCGGAAGTGGTTTTGCTCTTGCGCTTCGCCTTTTCGCGCAGCGCGTCCTTTTCGGCTTTCGCCTTTGCCTTTGCGTCCTCTTTTTCGGCTTTTTCCTTTGCCTTGGCTTCTTCCTTTTCCTGCCGTTCGCGCTCCTTTTCGGCGGCTTCGCGTTCGGCGGCCTCGGCCTTTTCCTTCGCTTCCGCCTGCGCTTTGCCGGTCAGGATCTCATACGCGGATTCGTTGTCGACCGGATCGTCGTACTTGCCGTAGAGCGTGTCCGCCATGATCTCGGCTTTCCTGCGCTCGTCGTCGATCATGCCCATCATCGACTGCGGCGGCAGGATCGTGCAGCGCTCGACGATCGAGGGACGACCTTTGGCATCAAGGAAGCTGACCAGCGCTTCGCCGGTGCCGAGCTCAACGAGGACGTCTTCGGTTTTGAACTTCGGGTTCACGCGGAACGTCGCCGCGGCGGTGCGGATCGCTTTTTGCTCGGCGGGGGTATAGGCGCGCAATGCGTGCTGCACGCGGTTTCCCAGCTGCGCCAGCACCGGATCCGGCAGGTCGGACGGCTGCTGCGAGATGAAGTAGACGCCGACGCCCTTCGAACGGATCAGTTTCACGACCTGTTCGACCTTGTCGCGCAGCGCTTTTTTCGCATCGGAGAACAGAAGATGCGCCTCGTCGAAGAAGAATACGAGCTTCGGCTTTTCGAGATCGCCGACCTCGGGCAGCTCCTCAAAGAGTTCGGCAAGCAGCCACAGCATAAAGGTCGAATACAGAAGCGGGCTCTGGTAGAGCTTTGCACAGTGGAACACGTTGATATAGCCGCGTCCGTCCTCGTCCGTCTGCATCCAGTCGAAAAGGTCGATCGCGGGTTCGCCGAAGAACAGGTTTCCGCCCGCATCCTCAAGCTGCAGGAGCGCGCGCTGGATCGCGCCGGCGGACTGCTTCGAGATGTTGCCGTATTCGTGCAGAAGCTCCGCGGCGTGCTCGGTGATGTAGGCGACCATTGCGCGGAGGTCCTTGAGATCGATCAGAAGCCAGCCGTTGTCGTCCGCCACGCGGAACGCGATCGACAGAACGCCGGACTGAACGTCGGATAAGCCGAGCAGGCGGGACAAAAGCTCCGCGCCCATTTCGCTGACGGTCGTGCGCACCGGATGCCCGCCCTCGCCGTACACGTCCCAGAACCGGACGGGGTAGCGTTTCATCTCAAAACCGGCGGGATCGATGCCGACGCCCGAAAGACGCGACGCGATCTTGTCGGTCATTTCGCCGGGCTTGCAGCAGCCGGAAAGGTCGCCCTTGACGTCCGCCAGAAAAACCGGAACGCCGAGATCGGAAAACGATTCCGCCATCACCTTCAGCGTGATGGTCTTGCCCGTGCCGGTTGCGCCCGCGATCATGCCGTGGCGGTTTGCCATCTCGGGAAGGATCGCCGCTTCGGTCTCGCCTTTGCCGACAAGAATTCGATTTTCTATGCGCATAGTCTGCCTCCGAAAATCCACATATTTTCAAGTATATCATACCAATCCGAGGCAAAAAAGTCAACGCGCACCGAAGAAAAGGGTCGAAAAGAGAAGCCCCGTCACGATCGACGTGAACAATGCAAGGAGCGCCGCGGGCACGGCGAAGCGCGTCCTTTTGACGCCGACGCTGCCGAAATACAGCGCAAGGGTATAGAAGATCGTTTCGGACGAGCCCAGAAGCACGCTTGCGGTCAGTCCGATGCGCGAATCGGGACCGTACTGCGCAAAGACGTCGGTCAGCGCGGCGAGTGCGCCGCTGCCGGAAAACGGGCGGACAAGGATCAGCGGCACAAGCGCGGGATCGACGCCCAGGAAACGGAACACCGGCGAGAGGACGGAGGCAAGCAGTTCGGACGCGCCGCCTTCGCGGAACAGCGCCATCGCCGCCGAGAAGACCGCCAGCGTCGGCAGGATCGTTTTCAAAAGCGGGATCGCCCGCGCCGCGCCTTCGCGGAACGCCTCGAACACGTTGACGCGGCGGACGGCGGCATACAGCAGCAGTGCAAGGATCAGGACCGCGATGAACATGGACGTGTGAACAGAAGACAGAGAACGACGGCGACGACGGTCGAACAAAGCGAGCTCAAAAGCGTCGGCAGCACAACGGCAGAAGGCGCTGCGGAGCCGAAGCCGGAACGGATCCCGACAAGCGTTGCCGGAAACAGCTCGAGGCACGAGGCGTTGACGACGAGCAGCACGCACATCTCGTTTGTGGCGACGCCTCCGCGCGGATTGCTTTGCTCCATAAGCCGCATGGCGGAAAGACCGTAAGGCGTGGCGGCGTTGCCCATGCCGAGCATGTTTGCGGCAAGGTTCATCGAAATCGCCTCGCGCGCCTCTTTCGCGTTCGGGAACAGGAGATTCAGCACAGGCGAAAGCAGATGCGACAGCGCCCCGATCAATCCCGCTTTTTCGGCGATGTTCAGAAGCCCCATCCAGAGAAGGTACGCGCCGGAGAGCCGCAGGATGTTCTCGACCGCGGACGCCGCGCCGCTTTGCAGGGCGGAGAGCACTCCGTCCGCCTTGCCGAAAACCAGCGAAACGGCGATTCCGGCGATCAAAAGAAGCAGGATCACGATATTCATGGTTCATCGTATGAAGAAAATACGTAGAAAAAGCGTCTTTTTTGAAAACGATCGCAAAAAAAACACACAAACCGATTTTTTCTGTTATAATGATAAACGGAAATTTATCACCCGGAGATCGTTAGCGATGAAAAAAGGGATTTGCATAGGATTGATTCTGTTCATGCTGTTCGGCGCAATGCTGCCGCTCGGCTGTTCCGTGCCGCACGGAAACGGGAGCGACGTCTGTCTGTCGTTCATTGAATACATCGCGGAGGGCAGCTACGGCGCGGCATACGACCTGCTGTCCGATTCCGTGAAGAACACGACGGGAACCGCCACCAAACCGGGCGACCCCATGATCAGCGCAAGCGAGTTTGCCGAGAAATACGAGCAGATTTTCGAAGCGGTCGGCTTGAAGGAGATCAGCTACATCGTGCGCACCGTTTCGGATGCGTCGATCACGAGCTCCGTCGATTTTCAGATGACTTACGACACCTCGTTCGGCGAGATGGTCAACGATTACACGATCAATGCCGCGTACGAAAACGGACGCTGGGGCGTTCTCTGGACGCCCGCACTGATCTTCCCGACGATGGAGTGGGGGGACAAGCTGCTGGTCGGTATCAACTATCCGAAGCGCGGCGAGATTTTCGATTGCAACGGCGAGCTCCTCGTCAAAAACCTTTCCCCGATCACGATCTACTGCGTACCGAACCACATTCCGGCAGAAAAGAAGGAAGAGGTCATCAAGCAGATTCTGTCGATCCCGATTCTGAAACCCTCCGGTACGCCGGCGGACGAGTACGAAGAACTGGTGCGGAAGGCGATCAACAGCACGAACTCTTCGGCGGTTATCGCAAAGCTCTATCCGGATCAGATGGACGATGCGCTTGAGGAACGGCTTCTGGCGATCGACGGCATCGGCATCGACAAAAACGCGGCGCTGACGTCCACGCGCTTCCGCGAATATCCGTACGGGCGCTCCGCATCCCACCTTCTGGGGTTTGCCTCGATCATGTGGGAAACGACGTGGAAGGATATCAAGAAAAAGCGCGAAGCGGCGGCAAGCAAGAACGCAACCGAAGAGGATATTGCGGCGGCAGAGGCGTTTTCCGTTTATGAAAAGGACAGCTGGATGGGTTACGCGGGGCTCGAGCAGCAGTATGAGGAGCTCCTCCGCGGACAAAAGGGCGGTTACGCCTACATTCAGGGATTGGACGGAACCAATCGGAAAACGCTTTACATCAACGAAGCGATCGACGGACAGGACCTGCATCTGACGCTGGATATCAAGATGCAGCAGCGCGTGGAGGAGGTCGTCAAGACCGTCGTCTACGACAGCAGCATCAGCGGCACGGTGATCGTCATGAACCCGAGGACCGGCGCGATCGAGGCGATGTATTCGTTCCCGGACTATGACGTGGAAGCGTTCAGCCGAGGCACCGTCGGTACCGAGGCGTTCGAAGCGCTGGAAAAGGACCCGCAGACGCCGATGTTGAACCGTGCGATTCAGGGTCTCTATGCGCCCGGATCGACGTTCAAGCCGTTCACCGGCGCGGGCGCGCTGGAAGCGGGCGTCGCCACGCCCGAAACCGAGTTCCCGAAGAGCGAACAGGACCATATCCGCATCGCGCGCTATACCACGTCGGGCGGAAGCTGGAAGGACGCATGGGAGGTCAAAAAAGGCGAATACGCCTACACCGGCATCGACGAGATCACCCGCACCTATTCCTCCAACCGGCATACGCCGATGAACATGGAATCGAGTATCATCGACTCCGACAATATTTTCTTTTCCTGGCTGGCGCTGAAGCTCGGCTGGGAGCGGTTCAAGGACTACCTCAAGTTCATCGGCATGGGTGAGAGCGTGCCGTTCGATCTGCCGACGCAGCCGTCGCAGATCAAGAATGAAGGCAGCACCGAAACCTATACCCTGCTCGCCATGAGCGGTTACGGACAGGGCGAGCTCCTTGTCACGCCGCTGCAGATGGCAAGCTACATCGCCGCGTTCCGCAACGACGGAAAAGCGCCGAAACCGTACGTGGTCGAATCGATCTGGCAGGCGGAGGGACAGGATTATACCGAAACGTATCATCACGAAGCGGGTGAAACGTGGAAAACGATCTGCTCGAAGACGAATGCGGATATCATGGCGAACATGATGATCGGCGTCTGCAAGCTGCCGGAAAACAAGGGCGGCACGGGTCGGTACCTCGGCGTCAGAAGCTACATCATCTCCGGCAAAACGGGAACCGCGGAGGTCGGCAACAAGAAGGATAAGAATTCGCAGGCGAAGAAGGAACTGGCGTGGTTCATCGGATTCCGCGAGGCGAACAAGGACGGTTCCGAGATCAGTCCGGAGGACGAACGTCTGGTCATGGTCATGCTGGAGCTCGATATGGAGCATCTGCCGGAGGAATACTCGCTGATGAAGTTCATGACCGCCCGCGTGCTTTTGAAGGACGACGAACTGACCAAACCCGGCGCGACGCAGAGTGCGTTTCTGGCTGCCGCAGGCACGGGCAACTGAGCGGTTTTTTCGCATAGGATAGAATCGAAGGGGAGAACAGCATGAAAAAAACCATCGTCTTTACGGGCGGCGGAACGGCAGGGCACGTGACGCCGAATCTCGCTTTGATCGAAAAACTCGACCGCAGCGAGTGGGACATTCATTATATCGGCTCGTCCGGTATGGAAAAGGACCTTTTGAAAGCGGTTCCGGACGTGACCTATCACGAGATCGACTCGGGCAAACTGCGGCGCTATGCCAGTTTCAAAACGCTGAGCATGCCGTTCCATGTGCAGAAGGGCTACCATCAGGCAAAGAACATCTTAAAGGCGCTGAAGCCCGCCGTTGT
>JAEEGF011081266.1_pt1 | contig 10526 bp, 8 predicted proteins | sample 9134171 | NCBI WGS metagenome assembly JAEEGF01 (sample SAMN16246542, study PRJNA631951) | gut metagenome | biome: gut microbiome; feature: rumen; material: AP-attached | host: Bos | place: Iran: Karaj | collected 2018-10 | reverse complement strand
TTTGCGTGTATATGCAGATTCCTTGGGTGGAGATGTTTATCATTTCCGAGACAAGGAGGGGTTGGAGTGTGATGCGGTAGTCCATTTAAGGAATGGATCCTATGGATTAGTGGAGATCAAGTTGGGAGGTGAGACACTGATAAAAGATGGCGTGGCCACTCTTATTGAACTGGCGGGAAAGATTGATACGGAGAAAATGAAAGCGCCATCCTTCCTGATGGTTCTTACCGGAATCGGAGAGTATCCCTATCGCCGGGCTGAAGATGGTGTACTCGTTGTCCCGATAGGCTGTCTTAAAGATTGATACTGAACTCAACTCGTACAGTATGATATAATTTGGGCCGGTTCTCGTTTTGAGTTCCGGCCCAAATCATTACGCTAAAACATCATCCCATATAAAACAGATGATTCTTGAGCAGCATCTAAACGTAAATCATCAATTCTCTCTAATTGGGCGATGGGTTCATTATTTGTAAAGCACCCCTTTTGCGCGCTATCTATAAACTCTAGCGCAGGGGTCAAATCTTTACCATCAAAAGATACCCTTAGTCGAATTGTCTCCATATTATTTAAAACTAATACTTATTTTATGTTGCATTTCAAGCTGATTCTTTATCGGCTTCAAATCAAGTTCGAAGCCACAATTATCACAGACCAAGGTATACTTATCTGTCACCAGTGGATTAACCTGCAATTTTAATGCCCGGATCTGCTGACTTGTAAGATTCACATATCCTGGAACAATGTGCTTCTTATGGCACTTGGGGCAGATAATCTCTAGTTCTACTTTCTGAATTTGTTGAGCTGGGGCTTTAGGGGCGGGGACAACAGGTATTGGCTGCGGCAAAGTGGGAACCCCGTTCATCGCTGTTTTAGAAAGGAACGTATCGCTTGTCTTGTATACCTTATAGATACTGGAGTTACTAAAAATCAACCTCAGTACCGTATTAATACGATACACAATATCTGCGAGTTGAGAATCGTCGTCTATTCGATCAATCAGTAAATACTCTCTCAGATCCTCAATCTTAAGCGAGCGACCATGAGATCGCCAGGACATGTGGTCACATAAAAACTCGGCGACCTCTGCGGCTCGTGATACTTTCTTTTCCTGTGTGACTACCCGACCAGAAGAAGTCTTTACCCAATTCTTAAATTTATAGTCAACCAGCCATTTCTTAACTAGGTCGGTTGCAAACTCAAGAGAGTTATATACTCCGTAGATTTCGCCGGGCGAAATCTGGGCAACCATTACTGCATCAAAGGGGTTAAGTTTACCATTTTTAGCCGCTTCATTCCTCTTTCCTTCAACCCACGCTTTGTAGTCGTAAGCCGAGACCGTATGACGTCCTATTGTAACCTGCGCATCAATAGGCCCCAGGCTTCCAGAATCCGTCATCATAATGGCGTCTCCAGACATGGCGAGAATAGTTCCTGCACTTTTTGCCTCACCACATATCAAGAAACGCACTTCATCAAACTTTTTGTGAAGAAAACGAGCTATCTCTTCAGCAGCCTCACCGCTTCCTCCCGGAGTCTCAAGGTAGAAATCAATATTCTTTGCCTTAGATTCGCGCAAGATGTCTTGGATGTTGTAGAAGTCATCTTGAAAAAGAGCAACATCATCAATACCCCTTCGTCCTTTAGTAAAATCGGATGAAAAGATGAATAAATACCTGCCAGTCAGTTTGTTGTAGCGGTCAACAAGACTATCAAGTTCTTTAAGAAGCTCGTTTATGCCGAGGCGTTTGTCGATATACTCGTTTAAGATACCTGCCATAAAAAAAGAATCTAGGAATACAAATATAAGAAATGACTTCTGCCAAACCAAAACTATTTCTTTGATCTCAGTTATTCTGAGCTATCCGCAGAAAGCTCTTCATTTCAGATTATCCAAAAGATTTTCTCACCCTGAATAAAGCGTATCACCTCATAAGTGTAACACAAATTCGGCTTGTAAATTAGCTTGCAAAAATGCTAATCACTTAATAGTCAACTCTAAAAGTGCTCCCGCCCGGGGCACGAAAAAAGACAGCTTTGCAGCTGTCTTTTTTCATGCCCTGTCTTCGACTCACCGGGGGCCTGATCCCCCGGACCCCCTGAGTCGGCCTATGGCCTCCGAATTTCCAAGTTGATGATTTTCAGCGGTTAGCTCTTTTTGTGTCTCAATTTTTTGGCGACTTTTTGCCGATTTATGGGCGTTTTTTGGCGACTTAATTGGTCACACAAATCTTTGGGAAGCACATATAGCGTTTCTCTTTTTACACCGCTACCACACTTCATTCATAAGGGTGAAGAACATCTGAATTCGAGATAACTACAAGTCTTTTACAACAGCGCGTCAATGCCACATAAAGATGTCTTGGGTCCTTGAAGAGATGTGCATTTAATATAACCACGTTATCAAACTCAAGTCCCTTTGTGAGAAGTGTTGTCCCTATACTCTTTTGTGTTATTTTACGGCCCTTTCTCCGTAAAATGTTTCTACTTCGGACGATGGCCTCCATAGCGGTCAAACCTAACCTATCTGCATCTATAAGAGTGTGGTAAATATCTCGGATGAATTCTTTTCGATAAATAACAATTTCAGGCAATTTCGCTATTGCTACAATAAGGTTAGCAATCTTCAGATACGTTTTATTCTTTAGAAGCGGATTGAAAGCCGATTCAAGTTTGCTCTTTATTGCTTGATCTTCTTGCCTTCGTTTATTTATAAGAGTTCCGTCTGCTTTTATCCAATTGTTAATTGCCTCTTTTTTACATACTTTGCGCATCATGTCCGTAACATCCTTAATAACTGCTTGCCCGGAATGCTTATCAAATAATTGGCAGTATGTATAGTAATCTCTACCGTCAATAGGTTCTAAAAGATGAAGTTGGGGACAATGCATCACAATAGCCTTTCTCTGTCCTATGCTAGAACAATTCGGGTGAATGAAAACAGCTCCTCGATTAAGCTCCCGAAACAACTCCTTTTTCACGTCTGTTTGCGGTTTTGCGAAATCATCATCATCCCCTTGAACCCATTTAATAGAATGGTATTGCTTCAAATCAATGTCTTCTCCCGATAACAACTTTTCTCGAATTCGAGCCAAATCTTGTCCTAATGCATCTTGCTCAGCATTCTTCCATCTCCAAGGAGTCTCCAATAACTGGCGGTTCTGGAGGAAAGGGCTAAAAGAATCATCACTAAAATCTACTATATGCTGATCTCTAAAATCAAATATTCCTTGGAGTGGATCTCCAAGTAAATGTGTTTTAAGTGTTTTGGCTAACTCTAAGACCATTTGATGCTGAGCGACAGTACAATCCTGATACTCGTCAACTATCAAATGCTCATACTTTATAGACAACAATTGTTTAATGGGGTTTGCCTTCAAGATTAATGTAGCATGTTCTACAGCAAAATCAAATAAAGCATCCGCATCACTCGCTTTAGGGATCTCGTTTTTAGGGATGTGAAATGTCTTTGTGAGATCGAGAGCAAAGCTGCATATTGTATCCAAATGATAAACAGAAGAAGCTAATCCCTTTTGTTCAAATTTCTCCCTTAGTGAAGCTATTCCAGCATGCGTATGGGTCAGAACGAGCACTTTCTTATTTCCATTATAAACTGATATCGCTTCAGCAATGGTAAATGTTTTGCCATATCCTGCTGGAGCAATTATAATGCTTTTGTTGTCCGATAAGAAAGCCTCTATATCCATGACTTATGCATCTATCCAATTAGAGATTGCGTCAATTTCATTCTTTAGTTTACACCCTTCCGCCAATTCACCATAATGCATAAGAACTATTTGACCTAATCTTTCACCATAACTCTGTCGTTTATACCATTCCTTCTTTTTCGCCGTTTCACCTAATGCTATCCTTAACTCATTATTCTCTATATCATACCAATGATCCATGGATGCCATTTTATTGATTAATCGGGCATTAGTACTACTAAACACTGATTCTTCCGCTTCCTCCTGCGATTTCCCATCATCCTCCATTACTTTTTGAATAGCTATGGGTATCAATTCCTTAACGGTGGCCCATGATACGTCCTTAAAAACTTGATTCTCTATAGCATTATTGCTCTCACAGTCAATTAGTTCAATCCCTTGTGCAACAAATGTTTGTTTCTGTTTATTGATATCATCATCATCTGAATCACAGAACAAACCTGTGGTAAACGAAAGATTTCTAAAACCAACCACATAATCGTCCAGATGCCTGCCCTCACCATCAGCAAACCTCACACCTTTACACGTAGCCGATACTTTCCCAGAATCTTGTCGCCATTTGTTAATAGCCCTACATATCCCAACCTCTGTGGCGCCCTCACAAACCAATACTTTCTCTGCAAAAAAGGCCTCTGGATTCTTTCTTATGCTTCCCTGCAATTCGCCTTCAATATGTAGTAGACCTTTTGCATTGCTTCGCATTATGAAGAGCGACTCGCATGGTATTTCAACAATTACATTGCTTGAATGAGTCGTAATAATCACCTGTTTATCGAAATGCCTCGAAAGAACATTAACAAGATGTTGCGCTCTGTCGGGTTCAAGACCTTGTTCTATCTCATCAATAAGGATAACACCGGAAGGACTTGTTAAAGATAGTTGAATAGCTAAGGATAATAGTCGTTTTGACCCTTTCCCCTTCAAGCGGAAAGGGATGCCATTCTCATGAATACTGACCTTATTCTCGCTGATTGCAATGTCTTTATGATCAAGCATTGCCTTCATATCATTGAGCGTTATGCCCAATGAGGACGCTTCTTCCTTTAACTTCTTAATTACCGCATCAAATTTATCGTTAATTGAGGCATCAAATGCCGTTTTCGCTTCCCTGACTACATCAAGAACTTTATTCTCGTCATCAGGAATAGCACCATCGTTCAACTGTTTATATAAACTATAAAGCGGGTTTCCTTTGTTAAGAGAGAAATGACGATCCGTATAATCTGAAACTGAAAAAACGTTTAGTTTCCCACGGTCTGCGGCCTTTATGATTGAAGGCTCTTCTCCATGATATGAGACAACCGACCATACAGGCTCTAAGTCTTTGCCAACTTTCAGTTGGATGGTCAAGGCTATCTGAGCACTAACCGCGTCTGCAGATTCCATATCATCAATCAAAACACCATCAGCTAGCACGCCACGGATATGTTTTCCAAATTTCTCCACCAATTCCAGCGGGACATCCACTACAGTCCCTTCAATAATAATGGGAGAGCTCGTATCGTTACCTGTGAAATCACTGTCATTGAGATGTAAACTCCATGATGAACAGAACACGTAAGATATGGCGTCAAGTATAGTGGATTTACCCGAATCTCCACGACCAATGATGCAAGTAATTCCTTTCCCGAAAGTCTGTTCAAATTGTTCTAGTCCCCGGAAATGACAGATCTTAATGTGATGAAGTTGCGCCATATCGCTTATGCATTTCTGTTGTTATCTAAATAAGTGAAAGGATTTCATAAAGTGCGATTATTCTTGTATTCCTCTAGCAGCTGATTGTAGGTAACCTTCACTTGGATTTCATTAGAGATGTGTCGTGATAAAAACTTGCGGAGCGTATTCGAGTCCTTCAGAAAACTCGAGGTCTTGATGATCTCAACATGATTGAGACCATATAAGGTAGAAAGATTATTATCTGTCATCTTTTGGAGAGAACGTTTAATCCCGACCTCAGAATCATCATCCCGGGTAAAGATAATGATCTCTTTCTTGTTGGGATGAGTGAAGTCTGTCTGCTGCTTAAAGAAAGCCTTAAAGTATTGACGATCGTTTTCACCGATAGAATGTCCAAAGATGATAACCTCATCAGCTTCCAACAAATTAGCAACCAATGAGGGAGGGTTGAAATTAGGATCGAAGGACTTTTGAAGGAAGTCGTAGCCCTCATCGATTTCTCCATCGTCTCTAGTTCCAATGATAATCTTCCCTTTCTCACAATTACCATGGACGTAATGAACAATGTTCTGGAAACCATTGCCGTGATCTACTGGTAAAGGTGTGTAGTTGAACGTGTAAATATTCAAGAAATCACCAGATTCCCTGGCGCAATTTGCCGCCAATAGCACACATAAAGCTATCGAATGATTACCGGTGGATTGTCCCGAAATAGATTTGAGATATTTGCAGAGACCCTCTTTGATAAGTCCCACTGCCTTTCGATCTCGCCACGATGCTGATTCCAGCAGATCGTCTCTATAAGGAACATAAGCACTTCTTAATACCCCTGCAATCCGAATAATACCAGTTTGAACAAGAGAGGTAAATACATCATCTACGCCAGTATACGTAGAGGCCAAAGTGAGTTCATAATCAGAGTGGCTTCTAATATATGAGCGTTGTTTTTCATCAATAATATCTGTTTTTTCCTCTATTGTTGCATATGCATGTAGTTCGTTCTCTAAATCGTACCACCTTACAGACTCAATATCCTCTTTCCAATGTTCATTCAAATGCTGAATTAGCGGAGCAGGATAATCTTTGGGGCAAAACTCAGATTCCCAAAAGTCTTTGTAGGACGTTTTGAGACCAAGATCTAGGTCGAAACCGTTGCCGAGAACAAGAACTATTTTTCGAGGCTCTGCCATGAATGCTACTTGTCAATCTCTTTAACGGTTTTTTTGAATTTGAGGGCCATTTCAAACATCCAGGTGGCGGCTTCGGACCATTTGGCGCGGTCTTTCACGTTGATAGAGTGGTAGAGGAGGATGCGGCTAGACTTACCGGCATCACGGAATTCTACATCTTTACCAATGGCTTCTTTGAAGGCGTCAACGTGTCCCTTAAGGCGGTGGAAGACGTCTTTGTCGCTGGGGATATAAAGGCCGGCATCAATCTTCTTTTTCTGGGTATTGATGTTCAAACTGATGTAATAGGAAGACGTGCCGAGGCTGAGGTCGTACCAGTGGCAGGGCTGGGGCTTACGTAGATTGAATTCCTGCAGGAAGTCAGGAGTGGAGCCCATCTGGTCGTTGAAGGCTTGCCAGAATTCGAGTTTGAGACGGTCTGTCTCACTCATTCCCTCAATACTCTTCATGTATTTGCCCCAATCGTTGGGTTTTTCCACTACATTGAACTTGGGGGCGAGGAGTGAGTCATTGATTTGCCACAGTTCGATTTCTACGAGGAAGAATCCGATATTGGAATCAGTGTGTTGGTTGAGCCATTCGATGGCTTGACGATGCTCATCACGTGCCCGCTTAACAATCCAGATGACCACTTCTGCACCTTTTCCGGAGGCATAGGTAATCAACTTTCCCAAATGGTCGTGATTTGTGTCCTCCAACTGGTTCTCGATGATGATCTTACGACCAGAGCCGCTTTCTGTGGCGTATAGATCTACATTGAAACTGCCCACGGAGGATTCGCGCTCTTCCAAGTCGATATCGATCCCAACAGCCTTGCCGAGTTCTTCAAGATTCTCTTCCTCAGCAAGCCATTTGGTGAAATTCGTGGCTTCGTTAGGCCATACCTTGCGCAGATCATCTATGCGCTTCATTTTTCCGAGCTGCATGTCTTATTGCTTAAAGTAGTTGAAGTTAAATAAAGGGAAAGCACTTAGGATTGATACCTCATCTTTGGGTATGATGAACTGAGATAACTGTGATTCAAATATTCTTTGTTGCGAAATAGCACTCTTGTCAGAAGGGATATCAAGCTCTCCATTGCATATCTTATTTGCCTTAACCACATTTTGCCATTCCAATAAAGCCCAATTCTTTTTGACGATAGATTCTTTTTTCTCACTTGGGGTTTTACGGAAATCAAGGACGATGAAGTCAAGACTTCCATAAGCCGAGAACTGCTGAGCTAGATCCTTAAAACCTTTGTCATGACAATCTGTTCGTGAGACACTATAATCAGAGAAGTGATCGTCTGGTAACTCTTTAGTGTATCTAATTGCCTCTATCATTGGATAGTTGATATAAAGTTGTCCATTGTCAGTTTCATCATTAAATAGCTCAAGCATCTCCGATATCTGCCTGTTCATTTGTTCAATAGTCAGGTTCCTGTTTTGGAAGTCATAGTCAAAAAACAAGTAGACTTCGGAATAATCAGAAGATTTGGTTTGTGGAGTGAATGGGCTCTCCGGGTTATCTTTGTATTTTTCACGAAGGACTGATACGATGTCCCCACCTCCGCCCAACGCTTTCAGTTGCCGGTATAACTCATAGATGTTATTCCCAAAAGAACAGACAATTGTCTGGCCCTTTGGAAAGAACAGATACTCAAGAGTCCTGAATATGTCTGGCTCGCGCCTCTTGCCTTCAAAAACGAACAATATCATACCTGGAACGCATTGCCTCTGAAGAGTTTTTCAATATTGTGCCCGAAACGAAGCTCTTTGTCAGTGCAGTCGCAAAGTGGCTTAATCTTATTGTCGTTGAGGATGAAGTTGCAGTCAGGACGCAATAGGTCATTCGTCATAAGGTAAGTGTTATGAGAAGATGTAAACACCTGACATTGCAGTGCAAACAACCTTTTGCAGACTTCAAAGGACAGTTTGAAATGGTAAAACGCATCAAATTCATCGATAAAGACAAAGGTGGCATTCCCCATGCGATTCATCCAGAAATACAGCAGTTTAAGATGCTGTGTGCCCGTGGAAGCAATTAAGTCAAAGGGGATTTTCTTCTTATCTATCATGCAGAACAGTATTTTGTCCCCTGGGTTAGGGTTGGCGAACTTGAAATCCTGTCCGCTAACGTTAAGAAGGAAACGCCTGAAATCATCTATCAGTTTGTGGCGGATAATGTATTCGTCAAGTAAGGTCGTATTGCTCTCTAGGCCGATAAATTCGCGAATGTCCAAGCTACGGAACCATAACATTCCATTAACAAACTTCTGCAGCTGAAGAAGATAATGATCCGCCGCAAGTGGATAAGACGTCAGAAGGAAGTTGACGATAGAGACGTTGTTTGCATTGTCTGCTAGATTCTTTTGAAATGTTGGATCCATCGGGAATGCCTTGACATCAATATGAAACTTACCCGCTTCCCTCTTGAACAATTGCTTACCGTCCACGAGCATTTCTTCACTCCGGAGGAGCCCGTGATAATCTTTGCTGTATCGATACTCTACAGTCTGACCACTGAATACAAAAATGTAGTCGAACTCCACGTGAATGGTCTGGCTACCGGCATAAGTGAAATTTACATAGTAGTCAGCCTTTTTCCATTTTTGGGTAAGATGGTTCACGATGTCAAAGATTGCGAGGCCAAAATTGGTCTTGCCAGAGCCGTTAGGCCCATAGATGATGCCATTCTTAATTATGTCATCCTTAATAGCATACGTACTGAAATTATAGTTACTATGCCTTGTTAGGTCCAGCTCTATTTTATCAGTAAAACCCCGGAAATTTTTTACGGAAAACTTTGCAAGCATAACTTTAGTATTCTAATATTCAATGCAAAGATAATAAATGAAATGACATATCCGTAATTTTTTTACGGAAATTTAACAGGGTGGTCAATATTTTTTCGTCTTGTATTGAAGCAAACTCCAGGAAACGACCCTCCAGCTAGCGGCTGATAACTTTGTGGAGGCCATCCTTGAGGACGCACTCGGCGGAAAGACCGACTACGTCCCCAAGTATTAGCCTATTACACTTTAGGACTCTTGGATTTCAGGTCCTACTTCCTCTCTCTTCTGGCGGGCTTCATCGAACTTAGCCTTCATCGTGGGGTTACCACGAGTGAGCCGCTTGATGGTGAGGTTGTCGGCCTTGTCGTTGGCAAGGCGCAGATTGTTCTCTGAGCCGATGAGGGCGTCCTTGATCTTCTGGAGATGGGCAATGGATTTGTCGATCTCGTCGATAGCGGTCTTGAACTTCTCGCTTGCAAGGCGATAGTTGCGACCGAAGGCGTCCTTGAAGGCTTCCAACTGACCCTCGAAATTGGTCACGTCGATGCTTTGGCTACGAGCGATAGCAAGCTGACGCTGGTAGTCGATGGTCTTCTTGGCGGCGTTCACCAGGAGGGTGATGATGGCCTTGAAGAACTGGGGACGGATGACGTACATCTTCGGGTAGCGATGCGAGACATCCACGATACCACTGTTGTACAGCTCACTTTCCGGTTCCAGGAGTGACACCAGCACTGCGTATTCGCAACCCTTGGCGTTGCGGTCTGCATCGAGCTTCCTGAAGAAGTCCTCGTTCTTGTGCTTGGTGGCCGTATCCTCCATTTCGTTCTTCATCTCGAACATAATGGAGATGTACTCCTGGCCATCTTCAGAATCACGGAAGATGAAATCTCCCTTGCTGCCGCCGGAGGCATCGTTGTCCTTCTCGAAGTAGGCGTTCGGAAGCAGAGCGCGCAGCTCGCTCTCGAAAACTGTGCTACAGTGAACCTCCAGGCTCTCGCCGACCATCTTGGTAGATAGGCGAGTCTTGAAGTCCTTGAGGCGTTCAACCTCTTCTTCCGCAACGCGCAGACGGGATGCGGCCTCAGATTTGACCACCTGCAGTTTGCCTTCATACTCGGCCTGCATCTGCTTCTCACGGAGTGAGGCCTCTGA
>JAEEGF012412429.1_pt1 | contig 10527 bp, 8 predicted proteins | sample 9134171 | NCBI WGS metagenome assembly JAEEGF01 (sample SAMN16246542, study PRJNA631951) | gut metagenome | biome: gut microbiome; feature: rumen; material: AP-attached | host: Bos | place: Iran: Karaj | collected 2018-10 | reverse complement strand
GAAGCCCCAGTGTTTTTTCTTTGACTGAGGCTTTTATGCAGTTTAAAAAAAAGTTTTTTACAGAAATGAAGGTTTGCAATATACAAATCAAACCTTTTAAGGTAAGGGGCATATTTTCAGGCGAAGCAGGCGAACCAATCAGCCAAGAGTCTTACTCATCCGTAAAAGAAGCTTTTAATAATATTTTTAATGATGCCAATATACCTGATTTTGAAAAGCTTTCCAGCATAACAGATATTCACACACAGCAGACAAAAGATTCTAGTGGGCATTTTTTTCTTGATTTATATGTTTTAGATTCAAAGAGAACTTCTGTACATATGATAGATTTGAATATGCAGATTTGGGCGTTACTTCGTTTGGTTGTTCGAGATGAAACTTCTGTCTATGTGAGAGTTTCTGATAGTAGCGATAATCTTTTGTTTGTTGATGAATTTGATGTTTCTCCAACAATAGTTGTCGACCCTTTAATTACACCTATAGGTGGATTTTTTGAAACAGTTGAAAAGAATAATTCTATGCCGATTCATGTTGATTGGGGCTCTGTTGGAGACAGTAAAGAACATGTTTTGCGTGTAAATACAAGTTTTTACGCTCCTAGTGATGTTCCTCCGTTGGAGGTTTTTAAATCAGATTTGGTAAAGAACTTGGAAAAAGAAGAAATAGATACTGAAGCATGTAAACAACTGGTTTATGCTATAAAAACAGGTGATGCTTCCTTGGCTGAAGTTATATTGGATACATACCCGGATTCTTGTTTTGATATTATAGATACAGAAGGTAAATTACCTATTAACTATGCTGAACAGGCTGGTTTTAAAGAAATAGTAAAGAGATTAATGGAAAGAAAAGCTAACTTAAAATCAAATCATTTAGCTTCCCCAAAAACCTCAAAGTAATTATCGGCTAGAAGTTGCTGCTTAAGGGCAACAAAAGAATTTTTCAAATCATTATAAGAAAGAGTAGCTTTTTCCCACAAAATCTGATTATTTTTAACTTCATCAATTATTTTTCTGTGATTTTCTACTGAAACCATAAAAGCCTTAGATAATTCTTTTGCTTTTTGAGAATAAGTTTTTTCCAGATTACCTACAGTTGTTTCAATGTCTTTTAAAAAACTTCCTGTCAGAAATTCATCTTGTTTATCAAGATAAACACCTGGAGAATAAACTGAAAGTTCAAATTTAAGAAAATTATATACTTCTTTATTGTCTCTGATTAAAGTTGCAAGAATTGTAATCTTTGTGACGCAGACTTCTATTATTTCATGTATGTTTGTATATATTTCCTTTTCAAGTTGCTTTCTAACTATTCCTAAATCTTTTGCCACCTCAGATAATAATTCTCTAAATTCTTTTTTATGTGAATCTGATACCATTGATGTTGAACCCAGTTCGGAAACTAATCCAAGCCAATCTCTCATGATTACAGCGTGCTGCTTTTTAGCCGCCGCTATATTGTATGAATTTAGCATATCACCTTCGACAATAAGCTTATTTGATACTTCTAGAAACTTATTTACAGTTGTAGCATTAATGTCGTTGCCAGTAAGAAGGGCTAAAACAGTGCTATCACAGGCAAAGGATTGCGATTTTGAAAGAATAATCATTAAAACAAAAAGTATTTTAATAATAAATGCCATATTTTTCTTTTGCCTGCTGAGAAAGAGACATTTTAATTTCATTTGCCCTTTTTTCTGCTTTTTCTGCATAAGGTGTTCCAGGATATTTTTCCAAAACGGCATAATAAGAATTCAAACATTCTTCTTTATTATCTTTTAGTTCTGTAAAGCTGGCATATTCCAATAATGATTCTGGGCTATTTCCTGCTAATAAACAATAATCTTTATATAGCAAATCTGCTTTATCATAGTTTTTTTCATTACATTCTATTAAGGCAAGTAACAAGGCTGTTTGCGGCATTTTTTTTATCGATTCAGATTTGATTAAAGTTGCTTTTCCCTCTTCCATATTCCCTTCAGTCAGTTGAGCTTCACCAAGAGCCGTAAGAGCATAAGTGTTTTCTGGGAACATTTCTAATACTTTTTTTAGATCATCAACAGCTTCTTGAACTTTAAAGTTTCTAACTTTTACAAGAGAACAGAAAACCCTGTATTCAATACTTGAGGGGTTAAAAGAAAAAGCAGTTTCTGCTTCTTTTAGTGCATTATCATAATCTTTATTTTCTGTTAAAATCTGTGATTTGAGATAGTGAGCTTTTGCACTATCTGGATTTTCATCTATAATTCTAGAAACCTGTTCTAAGGCTTCTTCAATATAGCCCTTATTAAACTCAATTTTAGCCAAACCGATTTTAGCATCTAGATAATTCGGATCATCTTTTAGTATTTCTTTGTAAAGACGGATTGAACTTTCGTAATTAGCTCTGTCACAATAAAGATCTGCCAGAGAAATCTTTACGAACAAATCTTTTGCATTAATTTGGCTTGCTTTTTCATAATAAACCAAAGCAGTGTCATATTTTTGAATATCTAAATTTGCTTGAGCAGCCATGAAATAAGAGTCGAAGTCTTTTATTCCTTCTTGAAAAGCTTTCTCAAATTTCTCTGAAGAGGCTTGATAATCTCTATTGTTGAAATCAATCATTGCAAGCAATTTATAAGCTTTTCCGCCAACAGGGTTCTTTTTCATATAATCTTTTATTATAGACAAAGCTTTCTGGTTATCCCCTAAATCAACATAATATTCTGCTTCGTCTAAAATGTCTGTTTTTTTATTTTTTTGTGATACATTAGGTTTTGTTTTTGCAGTTTTAGTCTTTGTCTCATTCTTTTTTTTAGGTGTTTCAAAAGCCTTTTGTGTGGGGTCTGAATTTAAAAAAGTAACTAGTTGTTTGTAATGAGTGGTTTTTGATATGGAAGAAAGTTTGGGCAGCCATTTTGAAGCTTCATTTTTTTTGCCAAGCAAAGCTAAAGAATACACATAATAGTATCTTGCCCAAACATTGTTTTTGTTTAAGTCAGCAGCTTGTCCTAAATAATCAGCTGCTGCTGTGTAATTTTTTTGATAAAAATAAGCCATACCTTTGTTTAAAAGGTTATTTTCAAGAACGAAGTCAGCAGAAAACCCTGTTAAGTGAATAAAAAGAAATAGGGGAAGCATATACTTCGTTTTCATGTTACTAGACAAACCTTTTTAATTATAAATCTATATTTTTATAATAACGTTTTATATATTATCAGTCTAGAGCAAACTTATATTTATAGCTAAAAAGTATAAGTTTTTTCCTCCTTTGCTCAGTGTCTTGACAAGTGCACGCTTTGAATTGTAAATTATTCTCTTAATATGGCTATTTCATTAGATAAATTTTCATTAAAAACAATAGATAGATATGTTCTAAAAGAACTTTTAGAACCATTCCTTTTTGGAATGGCCTTTTTCGTTGCCATATGGCTTATAGACCTTATGATGGATCTCATTAACCTGGTATTTTCTAAAGGGGTTCCATTGACTGTTGTAATGCTGTTTTTTATTTACAGCCTTCCGCCGACACTGGTTATCAGCTTCCCTATGGCTACTTTGCTGGCAAACCTCGTTTCGTTCGGCAGAATGTCGTCTGATTCAGAAGTTACCGCTTTGAAAGCCGGAGGTTACAGCTTTTCAAGAATCGTCAGACCCGCTATTATTTCTGGTTTGTTTATAACAGCTATGACTTTTCTTTTTAACGAAAAACTGGTTCCAGCAGCTAATGATAAGTTTACAAAGCTTTTTAGACGTGAAGTTACTTTAAAAAGACCTTTGCCGGTTATTGCTGAAAACAGATTTTTTGAAGCAGGAACAGGTCGCAAGTTTTTTGTTAGGAAGTTTAATCCCGAAACCAAAGATATGTTTGGGGTTGTTATGTATGAAGGTCAGCCAAAAGGCTTTCCAAGAGTCATTGAATCAGAAAGAGCAAGGATTGATAACGGAGTCTGCTATTTTTGGAACGGTAGAGTCTCTAATATTCATATGACTGGTGAAGATAGCAATTACACATATTTTAAGGTTTTAAACTATCCTATAGATACGCATTATGTGAATCCAGATCATGTTCCTGATTCTAAGAACTCAAGAACAATGACTATTGTTGAATTGTACAATTTTATTAAAGATTCTGAAGCTAAGGGTGTTACAGGCAAAATAATGGTTAATAACTGGATAGAACTCTGGTCAAAGACTTCTATTCCCTTTGCAGGTATTATTTTTGTACTGATTGGTGCACCATTGGGGTCTCAGACTACTCGTTCCGGCACAAGTATAGGTGTTGGAATGTCTGTTGTAATTATCTTTATTTATTATATTTTGTTTGCTGCAGGCAAGGCTTTGGCCAAAGCAGGCACATTATCTCCATTCATGGGTGTTTGGATGTGCAATTTCGTAATAGGTATAATAGGTATTTGGCTTATATTCAAGTCGAAGGCTTAAAAAAGGAATAAAAATATGAAAAAACAGCTAGTTCAGCTTATTCAAAGTAAATTAAACCAGATTTTAAAGAACCACGGTGTAGAAAGTGATTCTGCTGTTGATGTACAGGTTCCACCAGATAAAAAGAATGGTGATTTCTCTATTAATTCAGCGATGAAATTTGCAAAATTGTGCAAATGTCCGCCTCAAAAACTGGCTGCAGAAATTGTTGAACAGTTGGAATCAGAAAAAGACTGGTTTTCTAAGGTAACTATTGCCGGACCTGGTTTTATTAATATGTATCTTGCTGATACTATTATAGAAAAGAATTTTAATGAACTTTGCAATAGCAAAAACATTTTGAATGCTTCTGTTAGTGAAGTTATTCCTACTGTAGTTGATTATTCCAGTGTTAATATCGCTAAGCAGATGCATGTTGGTCACCTTCGCTCTACAATTATTGGTGATGTTCTCGCAAGAGTTATTGAAGCTCTCGGTAATCCTGTGATTCGTCAGAATCACCTTGGAGACTGGGGTTTACCGATGGCTATGGTTATTTACAAAGCTGAACCGGTAATTAGAAAGGCTGAAAAAGAAGGGGTTTCTTTAGAAGAAGTTCTGCCATTAGCCGAACTAGAACAGCTTTATAAAGCAGCTACTGCAGAATGTAAAGAAAAACCAGAAGTTGCCGCAGCCTGCCATGAATATTTAGTCAAGCTTCAACAGGGCGATGCAGAACTCTTAGACCTTTGGAAGAAGATAACCAGAGTTTCTATGGCAGAAGTTTACCGTATATACAAGCTTTTGAATGTTAAACTGACTCCGGAAGACGAAAGAGGCGAAAGCTTCTATAGAGATATGCTCAGCGATACTGTGGCAGAAATCAAAAAGAGCGGTCTTTTAAAAGAAGACGAAGGTGCTCAATGTGTTTTCTTAGATGAATTCAAGTCTAAAGAAGGAAATCCATTACCGGTTATCATTCAAAAGTCTGACGGCGGTTACAATTACGCAACTTTTGACCTTGCTGCAATGAGATTCAGAACCCATAAGCTGGGTGCTAAGCGAATTATTTATGTGACAGATGCCCGTCAGGCACTGCACTTTAAGCAGGTTTTTGCTACTGCAAGAGCAACAGGTATTCTTGCTGACCCCAATGTTAGTTTAGAACACGTTCCTTTCGGAAGCATATTGGGCGAAGACAACAAGCCTTTAAAAACCAGAAGTGGTGAAAACGTAAAACTAGCAGAACTTTTAAAAGAAGCTGTAGAACGTGCTTATAATGTAGTTAACGAAAAGAATCCAAAACTTTCTGAAGAACAGAAAAAAGATGTTGCCAGAATGGTAGGTATAGGCGCAATAAAATACGCAGATCTTTCCCAGAATCGTAACAATGATTATGTCTTTTCTTTCGATAGAATGCTCGCTTTGAATGGCAATACTGCACCATATCTACAGTATGCACATGCAAGAATCTGCTCTATATTCAGAAAAGCTGGCGAATCTATAGATGATTATTCTGCAAAAGCAATTATCAGCAGTCCTGAAGAAAGAGAACTGATGATGAAAATTATGGATTTGAAACAGGCTGTAATTTCTGTTGCTACTGATTTAAGACCTCATGTCTTGTGCAATTATCTCTACGAACTTTCTGTTTGTTTCTCATCTTTCTACGATAAATGTTCTGTAATGAACTGTGAAGATGCTTCTATTAAGGCTTCAAGACTCGAAATTTGTAATATGACTAGAAAAACATTGGCGCTAGGTTTGGGTTTACTTGGCATAGAAGTTCCTCGCGAAATGTAATTTAATTGGAAATAGCTGATATGACATACTCTCAGAACGACTTAACTGCTCTAGAACTTGAATTAAAGAAAAATCCGGCTGATACAACCTGCTATGTTAATCTTGCCGATGCTCAGCTTGCTTTGAATAAAAAACAGCAGGCTTTTTCCACTTATAGAGCAGCTAAGGTTATTTGTCCTGATGATCCTGTTGTAATGCGTTTGGGTGCAAAGGTTTTAGAGGCATTGGGTAAGAGGGAAGAAGCCGTAGAATGTTTGCAGAACGCTTTGCAGACCGGCGACAAATCTGTTTGTGATGCCGATTCTATTTCTCATTTGGCTGAACTCTTATATAACTCTGGCAAAAAAGATTTGGCTATTAGCTGGCTTAACAAACTTGTCAGAGTCTCTGATGAAAAGCCTGAAGTATTAATAAGGCTTGCTCAGATTTATTTGAGCATTGGCAATATTTTAGAATCTCAGAAATATTTAAAGCGGTATAAAGAAAAAGCCGGTGAAACTCGTGAAATGTATTCACTTATTGGCGAGACAATGCTAGCCAGAGGCTTTTATGACGGTGCCGTAAAAAATTATTCTGATGCCGTTAAAAGTTTTGCTGATGATGCTGATATGTATTTAGGTCTTGGCAAAGGCTGGTTAGGCATGGGGGAAACCGGTGCTGCTTTAAAGGCATTTTCTGAAGCAGATAATCTAAGGCCGAATAACATAAATATAATGCTAGAACTTGGTAAGCTTCAAAGCAAAATGGGTATGATTGAAAGCGCCGATGAAACTTTTAGCAAAATAGAAAAATCTAAACTACAAAATGGCGAATGTCTTCTTGATATTGCAAAACATTTTATTGAAGCTAAAAAGGATATGAGAGCTCTTCATTACCTCGAAGCAGCAAGAGCTTTAAGTCCTTTCCATTTAGAAATATTAAAGCTGACTGGTGAAACTTATCTTAAAATGAAGATGTTTGATAAGGCATTGGAAGTTTTTTCAAGTGCTGTAGCTGCTGATCCTACTCTGGTGTGGGCACATGAAGGAGTAATTGCTTCTGCAGATAAAACTGGTAATTTTTCAGTTAAAGCAGATTCTCAGAAAAGTCTGCTTTCTTTAAAAGAATCTTCAGCAGAAGACTGGTGTGATTACGGCGAAACTTTAATAAGATTGGGACAGTATGAACAGTCTCAAGATGCCTTTGATAAAGCAGCAAAGATAGATCCTACTTGCTTGAGAGCTTATCAGGCACCAGAAATCATTAAACTTGAAAAAGCCAGAGCAGAAGGTGAAAAATATGCAAAGCAGGGGAAAGAAGCCTTAGAAAAAAGATTTTACATGACTGCGGCAGAACGATTAGAAAAAGCGTTAGCCTTGGTTCCCAAGAACCCTGAATGGTCAAAAATACTTGCTAAGGTTGCTTTAAAAACTGCTGATATAGAAAAAGCCTCTCAATTACTATCTGTGGTTAGAAGTGCAGAGCCTTCTAATTTTGAAGTAAGCTATCAGTTGGCTAGAACCTATGAATTTTTAAATAATTTCCAGATGTCTATAGAACTTTTAACAGCTATAACCAAAGATTATCCTTTGGAATTAAAGGCTCATTTAATGCTTTTAAGACTTAAAAGATGCATGGTTAGAGGAACTAGAGTAAGTACCGATATGCTTGATTCTATAATTAAAAATATAGATTCTGATTTGGGTGATTTACAGAGTGAATCTGCTGTTCCTATGCTTGTTAAGGGGTATGCTTATTATATTTTCTCTTTCAAATCAAGTTTTCAGTTAGAAGGTCTGCGAAAAGCAGAGGAATGTTTTAAAAATGTTATGAATGGTTCTCACGATATTGCTGAAGCTATTCATGGTCTTGCTCTAATTGAACGTGTTAAAGGTAATATTGATAAAGCGGTTGATTATATGAAGACTTATGTTCATATTTCTTCTGATATTGAGAAGACTTCGGAACTGGCCAAATTGTATGAAAACTTTAACAGGTTTGAAGAAGCTAGAAAAATTTATGCAAATCTTAGAGAAAAATACCCTGAAAATGGATACTATAGAAGAAAATATGTTGAAATGACAGCTTCTTTACAGGGCCAGACAGGGAAAAATGAATTAACCAAGCTTCTTTCAGATGCTCATAAGAATATAATAGCTTCTGGCGGTTCTGTATGGCCTATCTATGAAAGCGCCATTGGCCAAGATTTGGCTGGTAGGGAAGGGGATCTTTCTGAAGAATGGATTAAGCGTTCTCTTTTAAGCTGGAGAAAAGCCGAAGATCATCCTGATACCAATTGCTGGGTTCTTTGGGAAATGACAAGATGTAGGCTTAAAAATGCCAAAGGTTCAGAAAAAACAAGGGTAGCTAATTCCCTAAAAAAACTTATTGAAAAAAATATTAGAGAAATGCCTGATTATTCCGGTAGTTACACTGCTATGGCAAGATGTCTTTTAGCTTTTAATGATTTGACAAATAATGATAAAGCGTTAGATTATCTTGAGAAGGCTTGGTTTTTAGATGAATCTTCAGCAGAAACCGGCGAAATGCTCGCGGAAACCGCTAAGGGACTCGGTAAATCTGTTATGGTAGACGTTGTGGGCTATAACGTGATATTATCAGAACCAGAATTAGCAGGTTGTATTTTTAAATTTCAATGATTGGCGGCGAAAAATTTGAGTAAAGATATTGAATATATGATAAAGCATCTGCCAGCGGACGCTACCTATATTAAGTTGCGGCTTAACGGTAACTCTGATACTCTGGCTCTTGTTAGAAAAATAATAGATGCTTCAGTAAATCATCTCTCTTTGAATGCTGCTTTGCTTAATGATTTGAAGTTGGCAACCACAGAGGCATGTACAAATGTAATCAGACATGCTTACAAATTCGATGCATTAAAGTATTATGATGTTGAAATGAGGGTTACTGATCGTTTTCTAATGATAGAACTCTTATATAGTGATCCTGGTTTTGAACCAGATAAAATTCCTGTGCCTGACCTTAAAAAAATGAATGAGGGGGGCTTAGGAGTTTTTATAATCAAGAATATTATGGATTATGTAAAATATACTACTAATCCAGAAAATGGGAACGTTTCTCTGAAAATGGTGAAGCTTTTAGATTCATTGCCAAAGGGTGAGGAGGCTTAAATGAAAATAGATTGCCGTATTGATAATAATGCAAAGACCAAAACTTTCGTTCTTGAAGGTGAACTTGACGTTCATAACGTTAAAAATCTCAAATCAGCAGTTTCAGAATCTTTAGAAAATGAAGAAGGCTGGACTTACATTCTTGATTTAGGCGATGTTACCTATCTTGATAGTTCTGGACTCGGCATGCTCGTTTATATTAAGAAAGAAATTACTCATGAAGAAGGAAATCTAAAAATAATCAATATTCAGTCTCAGGTATTCAATGTATTTAAGTTGACAAGACTGGATGAATTCTTTGATCTTTCTACTAAATAAATGGAAATAGATAAATGACTGGTCGATATTTTATAACCTTCGAAGGTCCCGAAGGCAGTGGTAAATCTACTCAAATTAAAAAATTGCAGAATTTTTTTGCTGAAAAGGGGTTTGAAACCTTAGTTTCAAGAGAGCCTGGCGGAACCAGACCAGGTGATGCTATCAGAGAAGTTCTTATAAGTAAGTCATCTGGTAAACTTGAAGCAGAAACAGAGATGTTTCTTATGCTTGCTCAACGTTGTGAACATTTGAGAAAAGTTATAAATCCTGCGTTGAAAGCAGGTAAAGTTGTTTTATGTGATAGATATTTTGATTCCAGCGTTGCTTATCAGGGATATGGCAGAGGTTTGGGAGCAGAAAAAGTTCGTAAGGCTCATGAAGAATTTTTAGGAGATTTTCTTCCTTCTTTGACCATTTTATTGCAAATTGCTCCAGCAGACGGTTTAAAGCGTGCTAATCACGGGGGCACCAAGCAACTCGACCGAATGGAATGTGAAGAACTAGCTTTTCATGAAAGAGTTTTCGATGGCTATAACCAGATGGCGGAAAAAGAACCGGAACGAATTGTAAAAATAGATGCTGTTGGTGAACCAGACGACATATCTAAACGAATCATTGCTGCTGTTCTAAAACGCTTTCCCGAACTAGCTTAAGTTTGTGTTGAAAGCGTTACGCTTTGCTGAGGTATTGTCAGCGGACAGTAGAGCTCGTCCGAAAAGTGAGAATTTGTTAAATTTTTAGCGTAGAGAGTAATGTTCTTGCCCCCTTTTGTATTACCGCCAAGGATGGCGGTATGCAAGCGAGCTGGCAAACAGGATGTTTGCTATATCGAATGTCCAGGATGGAATAACATTCGATAAAGGAGGTCAGCG
>JAEEGF011423891.1_pt1 | contig 10527 bp, 10 predicted proteins | sample 9134171 | NCBI WGS metagenome assembly JAEEGF01 (sample SAMN16246542, study PRJNA631951) | gut metagenome | biome: gut microbiome; feature: rumen; material: AP-attached | host: Bos | place: Iran: Karaj | collected 2018-10 | reverse complement strand
CACAATAGCGGCATACGACAAGCACATCAAAGAGGAGATGGAAACCGCGCTGTCAATTATCACCACTTCGTATATCCGTTCGGACGATATCGTAGGAGCGGTAAACGAGAACATCACGTACCTGAAGCCTCCGATCCGCGAGATCTTTCAGGGCTTTGTAGGCGACGCTACAATGATCTCGGCGGATATAAAAGACGCGATTAGAAACCTGAAAGAAAAGATCGACAACGCGATCTACCGCGAATGGTGCGACACGCTTATCGCGTGCCAGGACGACAGAACGCTGAAAGACACGCTGCTCCCGATCGTCGGCAAGCTCACGGACGTCAGAATCGTAAACAACGATCTGAAGACCATGCTCGGCGAGGTACGGAAGGAATACTGGATGATGGTCATCCTCGTGATTGCCAATATCCCGCTCCTCTACGTGCTGAACACCGACTGGTTCCGAGCGCTCATGTTTACGCTGCCCGGCAAGATTGTGCTGGCAATCTGCGCTCTGGTCATCCTCATCACGGCTCTGCTGATGATGAAGTACACGAAGCCCATCGAATACAAGAGATAAGGAGGAACTGAAACTATGCTACAGGCAATTATAGGCGCTCTTGTCGGCGTCGGTCTCTTCCTTATCCTCGCGGACGCTCTGCGCGTGCCTTTTTTCGCGACGTCAACGGCAGCCGGAAACCTTGCCAAACGGCAGAAACAGAAGACGGGAACCCTTGAGATCTGGCTGCACGATCTGGCCATGTGGATATCCAAACGGCTTCGCCTGAATGAATACAAGAGGATGCAGCTGGAGACAGACCTGAAATCCGCCGGCTTGAACATCTCCCCGGAGATGCATATTGCCAACAGTATCGTGAAATCAATGCTCGTTGGCATCTTCGCTGTTCCGGTGTTTTTCATCTTCCCGTTGCTGACTCCCGTCGTGATCGCGCTTGCGTTCTTCATGTATTTCCGCGAGAGCAAAGGCGTGGCCAACAGAATCAGGGAAAAGCGTAAAGCCATCGAATATGAACTGCCGAGGTTCGTCAGCCATATCGAGAAAACGCTGAAACACAACCGCGACGTGCTGTATATCTTGGACAACTACAAGGAAACGGCTGGCCCGGAACTGAAAAGCGAACTGGAGATCACCGTGGCGGACATGCGGTCAGGCAACTACGAGGCAGCACTGACGAGGCTTGAAAACCGCGTCGGTTCCTCGATGCTGTCCGACGTGTCCAGGGGCCTGATCGGCGTGCTCCGCGGAGACGAGACAGAAGTGTACTGGTCGAGTCTCGGCGTCAAATTCGCCGACTACCAGAGACAGCTGCTGAAGCAGGAAGCCCAGAAGGTGCCGAGAAAAGTCAAACGACTGTCCATGTGCCTCCTGTTCTGCTTCATGGCGATCTATATCGTGGTCATCGGTATAGAGATTGTTGATTCTCTGGGGGTGCTGTTCGGATGAGACACGGAAAAACACGAAAAAAAGTGATTGGCATCGTTCGAAACACTCGAGGCGAGGGCTATATCGATACAGTCGTAGGCGTTGTCGCGTCAATGATGATTATTGTTATAGCATTAAACATATTCTCGTTTCTCACAATAAAACAGGATCTTGACTATTACGCCAAAGAGATGATCGAGGTGTGCGCCTCTACCGGAAAGACCGGAATTGAGGCGACTGAGCGTGCCGCAGAATTAGATGACGAAGTCGGATTTTCCCCTACAGTTTCATACACCGGGACAGAGTACTTCAACACCTCGAACAAGACAGTTCAGTACGGAGAACTGATAGTTGTGACGGTAACCTATCAGACGACTGTGAAAGGACTCGGGGTGTTTGAAATACCGGTCACACTGACCGCTAAGCACAGCGGGCTGTCAAGGAGATACTGGAAATGAAAATCCTGAACAATACGCGCGGCGGCAGTTATGTCTATACCTGCGTCGTTGTCCTTGTGCTGGTTATGATCCTGTCGGTCGTGCTATTTTACGCTTCGGCAATGACGGTAATTGAAACTGCAAGAGACAACACCCGCAGAGTGCTCGATTCATACGTAATGAAGAACTCAATCGAGATCTACAACAGTATCAAACAGGGAAACGATTTCACGGAGGCCGTTGAAGATTCCTTTTATATTTCTTCGGTTTCTTTGGAATTGTCGCTGGACTTTGACGGAGAATATCTTTATACTGTTGGTGAAGACGGTGACGTCGTGTACCGAATGACTCCTCCGGACGTTTCGTTCAGGACAGACAGAACGCTGCAACTGCAGGCGGATTATGAACTCGAACTGCCGGTTAGATTCGCCGGAGAGATCATTTACTGGTTTACGGTACCCGTCACGGTCGGAAGCAGTCTCACGCTAAAACAATAAGCAGAAAGAAGGTAAAAAATGAAAAAGGCAAAGAATGAAGGCAGAGCTTTTTATGTGGTGATTGCGATCGTGGTCGCATTAACCCTGGGATTGGCAGCCATTGAGGTCATGATGTTCTTCGGAAAAAGGGCCAATCCTCCCGCGGTTCCAGACATCGGGACTTCAGTGATCTCCGGTATAATAACAGGCAATCCCGAAACTGCAGCAGTAACCGCACCCGATACCACGCCAGTCAGTACGCCGGTAACCGACGCCCCTGACACCGGCGACGATCCGATAGAAACCACTGCTCCGTTTAATCCCGGCGATCCGGTCGGGAACGGAGACGTTGCCCCCGACGAGATTCCGGAAGACACTCAGATTACTGTTCGTCAGACAGAAGTTAAAACTGAAATAAAAGAAGAAGTTACTGAGCCAGCGGCTCCGGCGGTAACCGAAATCAAAACGACCGAAGATAAAAAGGAGCCGGATGATGAAAAGCCGGCAAGCGTATCGGTCGAAGTCATAAACGATATAGTGATCGGAAAGAAAGAGGAAGCGGAGAAAAAGAAGGAGGAAAAAGATCCGGAGATTACCGCTCCCGCAACAGTTATCGACTCCGCGTCTGAAACAATCGACGAGCCGAAACCGGTTACGGTGATCACTGAGATCATCGAACAGAAGGACGATCCGGTTCAGAACGGGAACGCACCGGTATTCGTCAATCCGGCTCAGGGCGGTCCCAATCCCTTCGAAGAAGGAAACAAGACGCAGGTCGAGGATCACAATTCTGAGGAATATGTCGGAGAAGGCGGAGACAGACCCGGCGAGGGAATACACTTCTGACAAGGAAAAAAGAGAAAAACACCGGTCGTTCACATTGAGGTGGTATAATATTATTACCTTAAGAAACCGGGAACTGCTCGATGAAGATCAAATTTCAACTTGAGACCAGAGTCGTTGTTCGACAGGCGGGAAAGCCTGAAAAGCTGCTTCTGACCTGCGAGCTTAACGATGAGGAAAAGAGCCGGGCGTTCGAATCGTCACTGCCCGCGAATATCAGCGAAAGACAGAAGCTGCAAGATGCGGTGCTGTACACGCTGAAATACGGGCAGTGTCATCTGAAATACAAAAGGACGGGCGCCTGGGTTTTCTACAATCACGATTTCTTCATCGAGGATGACGGATCAACCATAAAGGTCGTATTCCCAAGAGGCAATGACGCAGTCTTTATTGTGAACGACGATTTATACAGCAGCCGGAAATTCAAATACTCGGAATAACTCTTAATCCAGGGAAAGCATCTGTCGAGAAAGGCAGGTGCTTTTCTATTTAAACAGGAGGATAAAACTTGAGCAAATCAGAAAAAATAACAGTCTTTTTTCTGCTGGCGGCAATTATACTGTCGGCATTTTCTTTTTCAGTATCAGCCGGAGACGACAACGCGACCGGAGGCGACGGATCCGCTCACTCAGCCGCGGAAGGATTCGGCTGGTACAATTACAACGAATATCTGTACAAGGTCACGCTGTACGCGGGAAAGAGCGATACAGCGTCGAAGCAGTCGTCCCTGCTTAACGATTTTTACAAGATCGGTACTGTGATTGTTAAGAAGACCGGCTGGACGATAAGCGAGTCGGTTCTTTTCGGAAGCGCGACCAAAGCGGAATACTACAGCGGGACGCCTATGACTCAGCTTGTAAATCCCCTGATTATATCCGACGCGAACTGCCCGAAAATACCTATAGTTACTTTCGGAGACATAGACGTCGTCAAGCAGTATTTCGGTTCGACCGGAACGATGAACACTCTGCTCAACGCTCTGGCTAACAATGCAGGAACCAGCGCATACGGACTGTTGAGAAACAAGACGTTTACCATCGGCGGAGTTACAAAGTCCGGATGGGCGGATTATTATCTTCTCCCCAACGGAACAACCAACCGCATTCCGTGGGCCATAATTTATGAACCTATGGTCGTACTGCATCTCAAGGACAAAGTCAATATGGTTGCTTTCACCGCCACTGAATTCGCTATAGCTTACGAAAACGGGTGGTACGACTGGTACTACAATTACGGGCACGGCCAGGCAGTTCAGAGCCTGACGTTCAAGCACCTTCCTTCCTCGATTCAGCTGGAGGAATCGTGGTTCGGTTATCCGGTTTACCCCACTTATGACGATTCGCACTTCTGGCCGACGCTGGATATAATAAAAGGCGGCGGATGGGGAATGCGCTGGCTCGGAGCCAACGGAAGCAACAGTATAGATCTGTCGTGCGAAATAATCCAATATGATCCTTCGCCTGTTATTGAAACCTCCGTAAAGCACGTGATCCGCTGGTACAACAACAAAAGCGTGCCTATGACCGCTCTTTGCGAGATATACAGCGGCGATTACCTTATAACCTCAAGAACATTGAGCATTCCCGGCAACTCCTACGTTACCACGACCCAGTACCTGACCTATCACGCAACTGTAACGCACAAGATAAACGCTCGGATCAATTACGCCAACAGAGACGTCGAAACCGATCCGAACAACAATATGTCGACCGTGACAGTTATTCCCAGATCTTCTTCAAATCCGGCCAAGGACTACGGGTGTTATTTCGGTACGGTCGAAACTCCGGAAGCCAACGGGCACGGGCTGGTAACGGTTACCTGGCGAAATTACAAGCGGGACTACGGAAACGTTCTTTGCGAACTGTACCGCGATGATACGCTTGTTTGGTCTGCTTATAAGTCTTTTGAAGGATATGAATCGATTACCGAAGCATACAGCGTTTACTATCCAGGGGCAGATGAGCGAACTCTTACCGCAAAGATCAATTACGAAGACAGATTCAGCGAGACTGATCCGAACGACAACATGCGGCAGACGAAAGTCAAGCCCGTGGTTCCTGTCGATAACACCTATGACTTATCGGTCGACTGGCTCTATGTTGATCATTCAGAGGTCGATCAGGGAGATACGGTGACGGTTGAATTCGTTTCAGACAACTGGAACAAAGATCTGGAATATGACGACATTCTTGTTGAACTTCTGGTAGACGATGTTGTGGTAAGTTCGGAACGCGTCCATTTTGACGCGTACGGGAGGAACTATCACTCGTGCACGCTGGCGCTCGAAGACGCAGGAACAAAGACGATAGCCGCCCGGATCAACTGGGAGAACAGATTTGAAGAGGACAACAGCACAAACAATTACACCAGCACCACGGCAGTCGTCAGACCCTACTATGAGTTTTCGGTAACCGGTCTCAAAGTTACACCGGCTGAAGTCAATAGTAGTGGAAGCATCGAAATATCGTTCAGAACCGACAACTGGGATCATTATAACGAATACAAAAATATCCCGGTTCAGCTTCTTTACGATAGCAAGGTGGTCTATACGGAGTACGTTGACTACGAGCCTTACAGCGGAAAAAACCACAAATTGAGTCTAAACGTTGGAAGCAATACCGGATCGCATGAGATATATGTTCGGATCAACTGGCAGGATCATCTGAACGAGATCAACGTCAACAACAACGAAACTGACACCGCTGTGATTACGGTTATCGATCCCGCTGATTTATGGATCGAGCCGGTAGAACCCAACAGCGATTATCGCGCAGGAACTCAGGTGATTACCAGTTTCATAATGCACAATGACAGCGCCTCCGACGTTATTCCTTCGGACAATAACACGGTCAGTTTCGAGGCGTATTATTACAGCGGACAGACCAAAGTCAGCATCAAAAAGCTCGCCTGGTACAATGCCGTAGTTCCCGCCAACGACGAGAATCTGGTTTATTTCAAGTGGACTGTCCCCGCGGATGCAGCCGGAAAGAAAGTCTATGCTGAAGCAACTGTCAATTCAGGAATGACGATCACAGAGGCAAATTACGAGAACAACACCGGAAAGGTGATAAAAACAGCAGCGCCGAAACTGTATTCGTCAACGCCTGACACAAGATACGAACGCGAAAAGCCTGCAGACTATACTGCGGCAACCGTTCCTTCGCCAACCACGGCTGAAATGAAGTGGACGATCTGGGAATACAAAAACGGAGCGTTCGTAAAAGCCAAATACGGCATTAAGATGTCCGCCTCCACTCCTGAAATAACACCAGATTCCAACAGTCCGTCCGCTGAAAAGAAAAACGGGCAGTGGGTTATGAAATCCGGATACGGAATTGAGATCGAATGCAATCCATCGCTCACATCTGTCGGGAACGGTTATTCGCTGCCCGCAACGAATTCATATACGGCGATTCAGACAGCTTACGCGACATTTCCGGAATTCGGATACAAGACGGTAACGAACAAGTACAAGACCCTCGAGAAAAACGGCATGGTATTCAACTTTGAGGAGAACCCGATCGCCGAAGGCAAAGGCAGAATCCACTTTACTCCCATATGGTATCCCGACGGAGACTACTGCGTCTCAGTCACTTATCTCGACTTCTGGACTCCGGCAGGTATGGCGACCGCAATAAGAACAAGCAACACAATTACAATTTCCGGATCAGCCTATGATGACTGGTTTCTTGGAAGATAAAACGGAGGTTTCAACTAATGAACAGAAAAACAAAAATCATTTTATCTCTGGGTATATGCGCCGTTATACTATGCGCTCTCTCAATAACCGCCTTTGCCGCGTCGGGCGACGTTGCCGGTGCAATTGAGAACACCTGGGGAGCGGCCAAAACGCAGATCAAAAAGGTTGTGAACAACGTCGTGTTCCCGGTAATCGATCTGGTTCTTGCCGTACTCTTTTTCGCGAAAGTCGGCCTGGCTTATATGGATTACCGCAAACATGGACAGTTCGAATTCACTGCTCCGGCCATACTGTTCGCAACGCTTGTCTTTACACTGAGCGCTCCTCTCTATATCTGGTCGATTATCGGGATGTAACCCGTTATATGCCCTGAGGATCTTTTTCCGCGGGGCATTGTAAAGCAGTTATCTCGCAAGCTTAGCACTAAGTCATACGGATTTTGTTCGCCGACTTTTTTGTGTACTTTTTTCGGTACACAATTTGTGATATAATATACTCAAATAAAGGAGGCTGGAAGATGACAGACAATATGCATACTGACGAGACGTATGAACTCGCGAAAAGACTGTTTGAAGAGCATTCATATTTCAAAGCGTATGAAATACTGATTGCGCTTCCGCTTAGATACGACCTGGAAACTAGAGCAATGTTTTCCGCGATGGGGACGATTTTCAAACTGAAAACCGAAAAAGGCCTCGGAGATTACTCGAAAGAAGCTTTTAGATGCTTCGAGGCGGCGTACGCGATTATCATGGAAAGGCAAAAAACCGAAATCGACACCATAAACGATTCGATTGCTACGTACGATATGGCTTATGCGTATCTTGAAGGATTCGGAACACTGCGCGACGCCGAAAAGGGACTTGTGATTCTGCGGGATATTGATAAGATGTTCCGCGACTCCGGCGGCAGCATCGCCGACGCGGACGACGATTTCGGGATAATCGAAAAATACTGGGTTCCGGAAAGTTAAGCACGCGATGAAACCAGACCTTTACGGAATACAAAGCACAATCGGATATGAATTCCGCGAGCCGGGGATTCTGCTGCAGGCGTTCGTCAGTCCCGACGCGAGCTGCAGACCCGACCGTACGCTGCCTGCGCTTATCGGAGGCGCGGCGCTCGATCTCGCGATTGCCTACGTCTTCTGCTCCATTTACGGCGGCAAAGCGCAGATTGGCGGATTTGACTGCCTCGGGCTAGAACATCATGAGTGGCGCGAAAGCAAACTCAGGGGCGGAGACATCAGTAAGATACGCCAAGCATTGTCGGAGAGCGGATATCTCACGCTCTGCCTGCGTTCTCTCGGATTTCACGAATATCTGAACGATGCGCACGGAGAAGACGCCTCCTCGGATGGAAACATCGAAAAACTGCTTGAAACAATCCTTGGCGCGGTCGCGATTGATTCGTGTTACGATATGCACGCGGTATTCCGCACTGCCGAACTTCTAATTGATTTCGATTCGTATATGTTTCAAAGCCGCATTGACGGAGAAAAGTATATCATTTCCCTGCGCGACCATGCTTTGCAAACCGGAATTCCGCTTCCAGTTTACTTATGCAAACCTGACGCGTTCGATCACTGCCTGTGCGAACTGACCCTCCCCGGAACCGGACTATCTTTCCACGCCGCAGGCAGAAGCGGAATCTCCGCAAGGCGCGCGGCAGCACGCGAAGCATATTTCGCTCTCCTTCAGTCCGGCGAGATAAAGAACGCCTTCCGCGACGCCGTTGGCGCCCCGGATCCCGAAGATCCCGCCGGGCAGCTCCGCAAGCTCGCCTCACTCGGTCTCGTCGGAGAACCGGTCTTTACTCTTTCACGGACCGACGGAAATCTGCCCTGCGGGTGCACGCTGACCGTACCCGGATGTGAAGTATCCGTCATCGTCGAAGCCGACAGCGATGAAGACGCTGTGCGCGAATGCGCCTTCGAACTAATGCGTTATTTGACGTGCGATTTTGATCCCGACGATTGACAGCAGGTCCCGTTTATGGTACAATAGTTCCATAAACAAATATGTGAGGAACGCCATGTCCGGACCCGAACCGAAAAAACTCGCGCTACTGCGCATTCTTCAGATTCTCGAAAAATACAGCGACTGCGATCATCCTCTAACGCAGGAAGATATTCTGAAATATCTTGAAAACGACTTCGGCATCGTCATAGAACGCAAAGCGGTTGGCAGAAATATCTCTCTGCTCAAAGAAGCGGGATACGATATCGAGAGCGGTCGAAGTGGATGTTATCTCGCTTCCAGAACATTTGATGACACGGAACTGCATATGCTCATTGATTCGGTTCTCGGATGCAAACACATTCCCGCAGCACAGTCCCGGGATCTCATTGAACGTCTCTGTTCCATGTCCAACAAGTATTTCAGGCGCCATGTCAAAAACATCCATACAGTTAACGAATGGGATAAAACCGAAAACAAGAATTTGTTTTATAACATCAGCATTATCGATGACGCTATCGACGCCGGTAAAATGGTGGAATACGATTATAACAAATACCGCGCGGACAAAAAACTCCACAAGACATCATTCCAGCGTATCAGTCCATATCAGCTTATTCTGCATAATCAACGGTATTATCTGATGGGGTACAGCAAGCATTGGGACGGAATTAGATATCACCGTCTCGACAGGATAACAAATATCCGTATTTCCGATCGAGATGCCGTGCCGTTAAGAACACTGCCTGGATATGAAGCGGGCATTGATTATTCAAGACTCACGACAGCGATGCCTTATATGTACTCAGACGAACCGGAGCGGATCACATTTTATGCCAATGAAAACGCAACAGATCAGATAGTGGATTGGTTTGGCAAAGGGGTGTCATTCTGCCGCGAAGGCGAACGTCTCGTCGCGACCGTTAAATCCAGCCCAATGGCAATGTTATTCTGGGCAGTTCAGTATGCAGATTGTACCGAAATAATTGAACCCGAGTATATGAGGGAAAGAGTAAAATCTTTTTTGGAAAGTGCTCTGGACAACTATAATAAAGATAATCAAGGATAATTCAAAAACAGGGAGAGAGAAATACATGCATTATGAAAATAGAATCTTTAAAAAACAAAGCACTGACTGAACAGGAGAAAGCGTGTGTTATTAAGTTTTTTTCGGATATTTGGAAAAAATCAGAACAGTATACTGAATCTACGATATTGACGATCCTGATGGAATTATTAAAGATTTTACAAGCTGGATTTATTAGAAAATGCCATGACATCTACTGAAAAACTATTAACTGAAGTTAAATCTTTGATTATCGAAAAAGGAGATATGGGAGGGACTGATTCCTGCCAGAATCTCATTGAACTCTTAGGTAAAGGACACGATGAGGTGTCCATGTGCAAGATTCTTTGGTTTATTCTAAATTACAAGATTAATAATCACAAGCCTTTCCTTTTGAGTTTTACTACGACAGTATTAGGGATTTCAAGCATAACCAGCGGCGAACTGGATAATGCCTTTGTTTATCGGGAATACCACATTCCGAAAACAGGACGAAGAATTGATCTTGTCATAAGAACTGCCAATCACTTTATTCCAATTGAAGCCAAGATTTATTCAGATGAACATGATAATCAATGCTGCGAGTATCTTTCGTATGCCCATTCTATTGATTCTAAA
>JAEEGF010312576.1_pt1 | contig 10527 bp, 9 predicted proteins | sample 9134171 | NCBI WGS metagenome assembly JAEEGF01 (sample SAMN16246542, study PRJNA631951) | gut metagenome | biome: gut microbiome; feature: rumen; material: AP-attached | host: Bos | place: Iran: Karaj | collected 2018-10 | reverse complement strand
AATAAGAAACTTGTTAATAAGTATGCTAGTTTATTAATTCCGGTTATAGGAGCTGGTACAATTATTTCTTCTTTTGCATTAACATTCGTAAAAGTAACTTTAATATCTCCTTTTATTTCACCAGTACTACCACCATCTATTCTCTTTTCATAATCTGAATCATTTGTAATAGTATACTTTGAATAAGTAGGTATCTTAATACTTATTTCTTCATTAGGTATTAAAGTAAATGAACTATCACCATTTTTAAATATTAAGTCCCCTTTTGATGAAGTCAAAATACCATTATAATTATCAATATGAATATTATAGTTAAATACTTCTTTATTACTTATTCCTTCTTCTATCTTATTTTCAATAGTTAAATGATAGAAAGCTGGACGAACAACAAGTACTACTCTATTTGTATTTTGTACAGTATCATTAATAACAATATTGTTATCTTTATCAAATTTAAATAAAACATCTTCAGCATTTAAATACTCAAACGCTTCTTTTAATTGGGTTAACTTATATTCACCATCAACATCTAATTCTTTATTAACATTGATATCATTTGTATTACTAAATGTTGTTTTAGTTATATTACCATCATATAAATTAATTAGTTCAATCTTAATATCAGGGATTACTTCATTATATTCATTAACTAAATTTATCTTTATATTAAGATCATCTTTAGTAATCGTAAATCGATTTTTAATAGAACCATCAATTTTTAATGTACCATCATCTAATAAAGTAAATTTAATATCTTTAAATCTTTTATAGCCCTTTGGTGAATTCTTTTCTGTTAATGTATATTGACCTCTTAGTAATTTAATAGTTGTTGTTTTAATAGAAGTCGTTGTTGTTAATATTTCTTTTCCACTCGAATCAATTACTGCAATAACAGAATCTACTATTCTATTATTATCTTTATCAAATAGATCAATATTAACATCTTTCATATTAACATCATTAATTATTCTTGTTTCTTGATAAGTTACATTATATCCATAGTCACCTATTTCTCTTACAATGTAATGAATAGGGTTACCATTATCATCATTTTCTCTTACATTTTGAAAGGTTATATTACATACTTTTCTTCTACATCTATTCTTTTCTAAAGTATTAATAATGATAGGTGTATCATTATTATCTTCATATAAACCTATTTTCATTGATTCAGGCCTATTATATTCATAACCTTCATCATTAAATTCAATAACATAAGTTAAATTAGTAGTTTCATAAGTATCTGCAAGTAATACTTCGTTATTATTACTACTCTCATTACCAAAAATCATAAATAAACTTGCAATAAGAATAGTAGACATCATAATAGTACTTATTTTTAGTTTGTTTCGATTATTTAATTTTATTCTGTTCATAATATCACCTACTATTATTTAACAATTATAGTATATCATTTATTAATAAAAAAAGAAAAGATAACTTTTCTTTTTTATTCTCCCCATTTCCAATTTCTTACTTCTTCTATATCTTGACCATATTCTCTTATATATTCTTTATGCTTAACTAGTTGATCTTTACAATATTGATATAGGTAAGCAGTCTTATCACCATATTGAGGTAAATACTTAATAGCATCCATAACTAAATGATATCTATCGATATGGTTTTGTACTCTCATATCAAATGGTGTTGTAATAGTACCTTCTTCATTATAACCACGTACATGAAGATTCTTATTAACTCTATTATATGTTAATTCATGAATTAAGTTTGGATAACCATGGTATACAAAGACAATAGGTTTATCCTTAGTAAATAATGAATTATAATCTGTATTTGATAATCCATGTGGATGATTTTCTTTTGATTGTAATTTCATTAAGTCTACAACGTTAACTACTCTTACTTTTACATCTGGTAAATTCTTATGAAGAATATCAACAGCTGCTAGTACTTCAAGAGTTGGTGTTTCACCAGCACAGCCATAAACTATATCAGGTTCAGTTCCTTCATCATTACTTGCAAATTGCCAAATACCAATACCTTCTGTACAATGTTTAACGGCTTCTTCCATACTTAACCATTGAGGTCTTGGATGCTTTGATGCAATAATTACATTTATATAATTTTTACTCTTAATACAGTGATCAAAACAAGAGATTAAACAGTTTGCATCTGGAGGTAAATATACTCTTGTAATATCTGCTTTCTTTGTTACCAAGTGATTAATAAATCCTGGATCTTGATGCGTAAACCCATTATGATCTTGTTGCCATACATGACTTGCTAATATAAAGTTTAATGATGCTATTGGTCTACGCCATGGAAGTTCACTTGTTACTTTTAACCATTTAGCATGTTGACTAGCCATTGAATCTATTATTCTAACAAAGGCTTCATAAGAATGAATAAAACCATGTCTTCCTGTTAATAAATAACCTTCTAACATACCTTCACACATATGTTCAGATAGATATGAATCGATTATTCTTCCTTCTCTTGATAAATATTCATCATTAGGAATCATTGTTGCATTCCATTGTCTATTTGTTTCTTCAAAGGCATAATTTAGTCTATTAGATAATGCTTCATCTGGACCAAATATTCTAAAGTTATTAGGATTTAGTTTAATAACATCTCTTACGTATTTACCTAATTCCATCATGTCTTGAGCCATTACTGAACCTGGTTTATCTATTTTAACACCATATTCTTTAAAGTTAGGAATACGAAGTTCTCTTAATAATACTCCTCCATTAGCATGAAGATTAGAACCCATTCTCAAGTTTCCTTGTGGTAACAGGTCTTTAAGTTCTGGAATTAATCTACCTTTTTCATCAAATAATTCTTCTGGATGATAACTCTTTAACCATTGTTCTAACATTTCCAAACTTCCTGGATTATTTTTATTAACAACAAATGGTATTTGATGAGATCTAAATGATCCTTCAAATTGTTTACCATCGATTACCTTTGGTCCTGTCCATCCCTTTGGTGTTCTAAATATTATCATTGGCCAACGAGGTCTTTCAGTACTATTATTTTCTCTTGCTTCTTTTTGAATTCTCTTAATAGATGAAATAGCTTTTTCCATTGCTTCTGCCATTAATTCTTGCATTAAGCTAATATCATCACCTTCTACATATAAAGGTTCATAACCACAGCCTAAAAAGTAATTTATTAATTCTTCATGAGGTATACGAGCGAATATAGTTGGATTAGCAATCTTGTATCCATTTAAATGTAATATAGGTAGTACTGCTCCATCTGTCTTTGGATTAATTAATTTGTTTCCGTGCCAACTAGTAGCAAGAGGGCCTGTTTCAGCTTCACCATCACCTACTACACAAGCAACCATTAAATCAGGATTATCTAGTACAGCTCCAAAAGCATGCGATAAACTATAACCTAATTCTCCACCTTCATTAATACTTCCTGGAGTTTCTGGTGCTACGTGACTAGATATTCCTCCTGGGAATGAGAATTGTTTAAATAAATGTTTTAATCCTTCTTCATCTTCTGTAATATTTGGATAAACTTCAGAGTATGTTCCTTCAAGATAAACATTAGCTACCATAGCTTCTCCACCATGACCTGGACCTGATACATATAACATATTTAAATTATGTTCTTTAATAACTCTATTTAAATGCATATAAATAAAGTTTTGCCCTGGTGCTGTTCCCCAGTGACCTACTAAGTTAGGTTTAACATCTTTGTAATCTAATGGTCTACGTAGTAACGGATTATCAAGTAAGTATAATTGACCTACTGATAAATAGTTAAGAGCATTAAAATACATATTCATTTTTCTTATTTCTTCATTAGTTAAAATTTGTTCTTTCATTTTACCTTCCTATTCTATTAATAGTATAACAATTTTATAATTAATTATCTATAAAAAAATAACTATTTCTAGTTATTTCTTTTTTTCTCTGCTATTTGGATTAATTTGTCATCAAAATCATCATTTTGGATAACATCTACTTCTTCCATTGAAGAACTATATAATAAATGTTCATTACCACTCCACAAGTTAACAGTAAATTTAGCAAAAGCTTGTCTTTGTTTTAATTCTTGAATTATTTTAATAACAATTCTTAATATTTTTAATTGAAATTTATTATTAACTGGTGGAACAGCAATATCTAATAGAAAATCATCTTTTGAAGCTGAAAATCTAAAGTTATAAGCTTGCTCACGAAGTTCTTTTTGTTCACTTCTATATATAAAAGGATTATTCATATCTTCTTCGGATAAATAATCATTATCATTGTTTTTATATCGTAATATATTAATAGCTGATTGTGTATGAGATGCATATCCATTTCTTTCACATACTTTGGCATATCCTATATTATCGAATACTACTATTACTGATCGAAAGTCATTAGTAAACATTACTCCTCTTTTATTAGCATAAATATCATTAAAGAAAGGTATTAGGGATTTAATAATATCTTTATCAGTCATACTATCTTCAAAAACAATTAATTTTTCTTTCATAAGAACCTCTAAATATATTATAACAAATTTATGTATAATTATAAAAAAATAATGACATCATTTTTATATTATAGTAAAATAAATTTTAGGAGAATAGCCATGGAAATAGGATTTGATAATAAAAAATATGTAAAAATACAAAGTGCTAAAATTAAAGAAAGAATAGATATGTTTGATAAACTATATCTAGAAATTGGTGGTAAACTTTTTGATGATACTCATGCTGAAAGAGTATTACCAGGATTTGACTTAAATGCAAAAGTTAAAATGTTTCAAGAATTAAAAGATGATCTTGAAATAATACTATGTATTAATGCCAATTCAATATCACAAAACAAACGTCGTGAAGAATATAATATATCATATAGTTCTGAGGTATTAAGATTAATTGATAATTTAAGAAAACTAGGTTTTACTATTAACTCAGTAGTAGTAACTCTATTTGATAACCAAAATGGTGTTGATAAATTTATAAAAAAACTTGAACTTAATAAAGTAAAAGCTTATATTCATAGACCAACTAAAGGTTATCCTGCTGATGTTGATACAATTGTTAGTGATGAAGGTTATGGTGCTAATCCATATATTAAAACAACTAAGAAATTAATCTTAGTTAATGCACCTGGTCCAGGATCAGGTAAACTTGCTACATGCCTATCTCAACTATATCATGAACATAAAATGGGTGTTAATGCTGGTTATGCTAAGTATGAAACTTTCCCAGTATGGGATTTACCACTAAATCATCCAGTTAATGTTGCTTATGAAGCCGCTACTGCTGACTTACATGATATTAATATGATTGATCCATTCCATTTAGAAAAATATAATGTTCAAGCTGTTAACTATAATCGTGATATTGAATTATTCCCAGTATTAAGAGCTATTCTTAAGAAAATAGTAAAGAAAGATATATATTTCTCACCTACAGATATGGGTGTTAATAAAATAGGTGAATGTATTACTGATGATAAAGTACTTCAAGAAGCTGCTAAAAAAGAAATAGTAAGAAGATACTTTAATGCAATGAAAGAATATAAATTAGGTACAGGAAGTTTAGAAGTAGCTACAAGAATTAAATTATTAATGAATAATATGCATATTGATGAAGACTTATTTGATATCCGTAAGGTAGCTCAAAAGAAAGCTAAAGTTAAGAATTCACATATTGCTTCTATGAAATTACCTAATGGAACTATTGTAACAGGTAAAGAATCTACATTATTAAGTCCTGTTGCTAGTTGTATTATAAATGCTATTAAAGAATTATCTGATATCCCAGATAAAATCAAATTATTACCAGAAAATGTTTTAAAACCAATTAAGAAGATTAAAAAGAATGAATTACAACTTAATAATACTAGATTAGAGTTATCTGAATTATTAATTACTTTATCAATTTGTTCAGTAACTAATCCAATGGTAGAGAATGCTTTAACACATTTAAGTGATTTTAAAGGATTAGATATGTATATTACTTATATTCTACCTTCTAGTGAATTATCTATGATTAAAAAATTAGGTATTAATGTTATTTGTGAACCAGTATACTATTCTGATAATACTTTCATATATTAGGTGAAATATGAAGTATATTGTAATAATTATATTATTAATTACAATGACTGGTTGCAAAAATAGTAGATCTAATGAAATAAGGAAAATAGATAAAATAGAAGTTATTGATAATACAGGATATGAAGATAATTACAAAGATAATAACCCCATTAAAGTAGGTTTATATCAAAATAATAAACTAGTTAAAGAGGTAACATTTACAAAAGCTAATCATAAAGAAGTAGGTACATATAATGCATACTATACAAATAAAGACAAAGTAGAAAGTAATTCTGTTAAAGATAATTGGTATAGATATTATAAACAATATGATGATATAAAGGACTATAAAACAGGGTTTTATGTATCATTTGAAGTTGATGGTAAGAAATATGAAGAAACAGTATTAGATCCTTCTAGTAAACATAAGTTAACACCATATCTATATATTTATCTATATGATAGTTATAATTATAAACCAGGTACTACATATACTCATTTAGAAACAAATGATGTTAAAGATAATACTGTTTATACCTCAATAAAGCTTTATTTAGCGCAAGAAGGAAGTAAGATAACATCTCCTATTACTTTAGAAGTTTTTACTTATAAAGATGGAGATATTAATGAATCAGGCTATTATCGAGGTAATAGTAAATATACAATGACTATTAAATTAAAATAAAAAAGGGAATTAATCATTCCCTTTTATTGTGTCTTTAATTGTATTTATTGTATCATTACCCTTCTCTTTTACTTCTTTTTCAATTAATTTAGGTAATTCATTAACAACATAATTATATCCATAGAAGATACCAAATACTAAGGCTCCAATCATTAATAAAGTAATTAATAACTTAATACCACTTTTAACTCTTCTTGTTGCCTCATGTTTTTCAAGTTTATAAACTCTATCTTCTAGTTCCCTAACTTGTTCTTGTAATTCTAATACTTCTTCATTACTTTCCATACTATCACCTAAATTTATTATATCATTAATTACTTAAAAATATGTTATAATAATCATTGTGATAGATATGAAAAAGAAATTAAAAGATTTTTTTAGTGATTTTTTAAATAGAAAGTTTCTAATATCAATAATTGCTTTAATGCTAGTACAAGCAATATTCTATTGGGGAGTTAAATTATTCCAAGTAGATTATCATTATATTAATGCTGTTATTGATAGTAAAATACCTTTTATTCCTCACTTTGTATATGTATATGATATGTTTTATCCTATGGTCTTACTTACGATGTATTATATCTATTGTAAGGACAGAAAGAGTTATTATAAAGGTGTTTTAGCAGGAATAATAGGATACTTAATATGTGATATTATCTTTATATCATATCCAACTATTATGAATAGACCTATTGTTGATTATAATAGTTTAGATTGGTTAACAGGATTAGTTCTTAAAATAACTTATCTTGCTGATACTCCAGCACTTAATTGTTGTCCATCTATACACTGTTTATTCTGTTATCAAGCTATATTTAGTTTATGTATTAGTAAAAAGATTAAATGGAAAGTTAAAGTACCGGCATCATTATTCTTACTTGCAATAGTTATATCAACGATGCTAGTTAAACAACATTATTTCTATGATGTTATATTTGCCTTAGTAATCTTTATTATAACCAATATTTTTGTTTACAAGTTAAAACTATATCCTAGGTTCACTAATAAACTAAAAAAGAAATACAATGAAGAGAAAGAAAAACAAACAAAAAGAAGAGAAAATAAGAAAAATAAAAAGATCAACACAAACTAGTTGATCTTTTTTGCTACCTTCTCACCAATATTAACTTTTGTTTCTTTATAGTTCTTAGAGTTTTCTAAAATATCTTTATCTATTTCTATGATACCTTGTTTAACAAATAAAATAATAGTTGAACCACCAAACTCGAAGTTACCCTTTTCGTCACCTTTTTTAAATATTGTAGTATCATTATTAGCGATTCTTCCAATATTCATAGCTCCTACTTCCATATGAATTACATCATCAAAGTTCTCCGTATGAAGTATTGTCCACTCTCTTGTATTCTCATGGAATACTTTATATTTCTTGTAAGCAATTGGTTGAACTGTATGAAGTTTTCCTCTTATATGATGATATTCATCACGATATCCATCATCAATATAAATATAACGATGATAATCAGTTTCTTCTAATCTAAAAATAAGCGCATAGCCATTTTTATATTCTTTATAAATATCATCTTCTAATATTTCCTCTAGAGTATAACTAGATCCTTTGATATCTAATTTAGTATCATCATCTAATTTAAGTACTAATAACTTAGATTCAGCTGGTGATATAAAACTATTTTTATCTTTATCAAATGATACTTCTTTCATTCTTCTAACAAAGAAAGTATTATAACTTAAATATTTCTTGTCTTCAAATAAATCCATATCAATATTATTCTTTTTAATTATTCTACTTTTATATGGTACTGAAAAGAATGATTTCATAAATCCTCTTACAACATTAGCTACTACCCTAGTACTTAATACTTTAAGTAAAGCTCTACCTGTTTTCTTTTCATACATATATTTAATAATAGCCTTTTCTTTAGGGTCTATTACTTCTTTTGTTTCTCTATTAACTATTTGCATAAATACTCCTTATTTAACTTCTTTGAAATTAGCCATTTCCCAATTTCTTAGATTAATCTTTTTAACTTCACTACCACAATATGTACAAGTAAGATCTCCTAATCCTTTAACAGGAGCTCCACAGTTAGGACAATGAACTCCAAATGACTTTTGTTTTTCTTTAAACTTTTCTTCATCATAAATATAGATAAATTCACATTCATATTTAGTTTCACATCTTAAATCATTATATTTTCTTTCATCTAAGTTAGATTCATAATTATAACTTACGGAACTGGTAGTTGTTATTGTTGCTGTTCCATTATTCTTTTTATAAGATTTAAGGGCATGATCATTAAAACGAATATTAGTATATTTCTGTATGATATCTTCCTCTTTCATATCATTTATTTCTTTTACTATTTTACCTTTAATAAGAGATAATCCTTTTTTCAAATAACTAGGATCTAATTTAGATTTTGCATTTAAAATACTTGTTAAATTAGTTTCAATATTTGAATATAGGTGAGATAAATTAAAATCAGGGAAATCTTTTACTATTATTGGTTCCAATATTCTAGTCATACCTGATATTGATTTCTTAGTACTATAATTATTACGATCATTTTGTTTAACTTCATCTAGGAAACTATTTAAATTAGATATTCCTAAAGTCTTCTTAAATTTATAATAAACACTTAGTACTAATAATATAATAACTATCATTAAGGCAACTATACTTATTAATAATATTAATAATGGGCTCATATATATCACCATAATAATTATAACATAAAAAAAGAACTATTTAGTTCTTTTATCTAATTCATCGGCAATATCTATAAAGACATCTAAACTTAATTGTTCTGCTCTAACAGTTAAATCATAATTATATTTTTTAAGTACTTCTTCAATTACTTTTAAATCAAAACTTTTAAGATTATTTCTTATGTTCTTTCTTTTATATTGAAATGCTGATCTTACTACTTTAAAGAACAAATCTTCATTATTAGCACGTCTATCTTTTTTCAAAGTGAGGGTTATTACGATACTATCAACATTAGGTCTAGGAGTAAATAAGTTTCTACTTACTTCAAACTGTTTTTTAATATCAAAATAGTAATTTAGGAATACCGTAATTGATCCATAAGACTTACTACCTGGTTTTGCTGAAAAACGTTCTCCTACCTCTTTTTGCATCATTAAAGTGATATTTTCGAAATTAAGTTTAGTTTTAATTATCTTTTCAATAATTGGTGTAGTTATATAATATGGTATATTTGCAGTTATATATAAATGTTCATAATTATATTCTTTAATATCATCATTAATATTAGATTGTAAGAAATCTTGAAAGATAATTGTTACATTATCACAACCTACTAATTTTTCATCTAATATTTCTTCTAATCTATCATCTATTTCGTAAGCAAGTACATTCTTACATACTTTAGATAATTCTTTTGTTAGATTACCAGATCCAGGACCTATCTCTATTACTAAACTGTTTTCTTTAATATTACTACAATCTATTATTTTATTAATTATATTTTTATCATTAATAAAATTTTGGCCAAATGATTTTTTATAATTGAAATCTTCCATTAATACCACCCAATAAATTATATCATTTATTTAATAATAAAAAAATAAAAAGTAGTCAAACTACTTTTTATTATTTTCTTTTTTTGGTTCTTCTTTTTCAAGTTTTTCTACAGCACCTTTAGCTACTTCTAATGCTTTTTCACGAACAGATTCAGCAGCATCTTCTAGTACTGGAGTTCCTTTTTCTTTAGCTGTTTTAACTAATTCATTAGCTTTTTCTTTTACAGCTTGTGCTTTTTCTTTAGCAAATTTAAGAATTTTTTCTTTGTCTAGATCTTGAAGATCTTTCTTTA
>JAEEGF011178100.1_pt1 | contig 10528 bp, 9 predicted proteins | sample 9134171 | NCBI WGS metagenome assembly JAEEGF01 (sample SAMN16246542, study PRJNA631951) | gut metagenome | biome: gut microbiome; feature: rumen; material: AP-attached | host: Bos | place: Iran: Karaj | collected 2018-10 | reverse complement strand
ATGTGGTCGCTCACCACAGGCCACCGGCCCTCGCCTTTCATGATGATGCTGTCACGGTCCACTATCGACCGCAGGGTGGCCATCGACTGCTGGGGCTTGAGGTATGCCAGCGACAGGTAGATGGAGCAATACAAGCGGCTGATGTTGTGGGACACGCTGAAGTGGCCGTTGCCGTCAATGGCATCGGCAATGCGCTCGACAGACATGTTATAGAGGGCGTCGACCAGGGGTTGTTCACTCTCGAATTCGGGAATCTTGGCCGGACGCTCCTTGCGCATGCGCCAGGGACTGCCGTGAACGAATTGCACCCGCTCGGGATCCACATGGCCGTACAAGCTGTCAAGGCGGCTCATGGTGATGTTGGTCTCGATGCGGTCAGGCTTTGTCACTGCGGCAAACACCGTGTCCTCGATGATGCTGTCGCCGGTGAGGGTGAAGGTCTCGTTCTGGTCAATCACGCTGTTGCTCATTTCATGATGTTTGTTGCAAGAACACAACAAACTAAGGCCCACGGCGAAAACCGCAAGCATCAGAAACATGCTAAACGTCCTATTTCTCAACATTCAATTGGCAAAGATAATGTAAATTGTGGGGAAAGCAAAGAAATGGCCGTTTTTTGTGTTATGCCATCACCAGTTTTAGCATTATTTCGCAAATGGATGATGTCTGGCACATTTGTTGCCCGATACAATTACTGAGATTGTTTTGCCATATCACGTATGGCACCCATAGAGTAATGATTTATGGGTTTAACCCATTGAGAAAGAGTTAAGTATTAAGTGTTTTATTATTCAAGTATGATTATGGAAGAGTCAATGAGGAACAACAGAACTATGACAAAACGTCACCTCCCGCCACATGCCCATCATCCTAACCCTTCACTGGATTTTCATCGCCGAGCCTACATTGCTTATCCCAAGTAAAACAGAACTGTGGGCAACAGCCTGTTACGGTCTGCGCCCACAGTGTAGAGTTGGGATGGGAGAGCGGTAATCACGCCCTCGTCATGCCTGGCAATTATGCTTTGGTCAAGGCCTCGGCCATGTTGAGAGCGGCACGGCGACCGTCGCCCATGGCTAGAATCACGGTAGCGCCGCCACGCACGATGTCACCGCCGGCATACAGGTCGCCCACCGACGACTGCATGGTCTCCTCGTTGACAACGATGGTGTTGCGCTTGCTGATGTCCAGTCCGGGAATCGAACGGGGTACGAGCTGGTTGGGCGATACGCCAACTGCCACGATAACCAGGTCAACGGGGATTTCCTCGATGGCACCCTCGATGGGCACAGGGCTGCGACGACCCGAAGCATCGGGCTCGCCCAGTTCCATTTTCTGTACCTTCATGGCTACCACACGACCCTTGTCGTCACCGATATACTCGATGGGATTGTGAAGCGTCTTGAACTCGACGCCCTCTTCCTTGGCATGACCGACCTCCTCACGACGGGCGGGCATCTCCTCCTCGCTGCGGCGATAGATGAGGATGACGCGCTCGGTGCCCATGCGCAAGGCCGTACGAGTCGAGTCCATAGCAGTGTTACCGCCACCGATCACAGCGATGGTCTTGCCACGCAGCACGGGGGTATCGCCACCGCGACCGGCTTCCATCAGGTTGATGCGAGTCAGGTATTCGTTGCTCGACATGATGCCGTTGAGGTTCTCGCCGGGAATGTTCATGAAGCGCGGGAAACCGGCACCACTGCCGACAAACACGCCCTTGAAGCCCATCTCGTGCAGGTCATCATAGGTGATGGTCTTGCCAACGAGGCAGTCCTTAACGAACTCAACGCCCATCTTCCTCAAGCCCTCGATCTCATAGTCAACGATGTTGTTGGGCAGACGGAACTCGGGGATACCATACTTCAACACGCCACCAATCTCGTGCAAAGCTTCGAAGACGGTCACGCTGAAGCCCTTCTTGGCCATGTCACCGGCAAACGACAGTCCTGAGGGACCGCTGCCGATAACGGCGACCTTGATGCCGTTGGCGGGAGCCATGGCAGGCACCTCCTGAGGCAGATTGTCACGCTGCCAGTCAGCTGCAAAGCGCTCCAGATAGCCGATAGCCACAGCGGGGTGACCCATCTTGGTGTGGATGCAACGCGACTCGCACTGCTTCTCTTGCGGACAAACTCGGCCACACACGGCGGGCAGCGAGCTGGTCTCCTTCAGGGTAGCGGCAGCCTCGCCGAACTCGCCACGCTCGATGTTCTTGATGAACTTGGGGATATTGATGTTCACGGGGCAACCGGTCACACACTGCGGGTTAGCGCAGTCCAGGCAGCGGCTGGCCTCAACAACGGCCTGCTCGGCGCTGATGCCCTGGTTCACCTCCTCGTTGCAGGTGATGCGGTACTTGGGATCGAGCTGCGGCATCTCCACGCGGGGGATGGCGGTGCGCTCTTTGGGAGTCTTGGAGTTGCGCAAGTCGATGCGCCACTGTTCGTTACGGGAATCCATATTATTCTGTTCCATTTTATTTCTGTTTTTTCTCCTTAGTCCTTAGCTTCTAGAATGGCTAGAGTATCTAGAACATCTAGTAATTCCTAATTCCTAACTTCTAATTCCTAACTGATTACTGAGCCCCCTTGAGGCGCATCATCAACTCGTCAAAATCAATCTCATGGGCATTAAACTCGGGACCCTCGACGCAGACGAAGCGCGTCTTGCCGCCCACAGTCACGCGGCAAGCGCCGCACATGCCGGTACCGTCAACCATGATGGCGTTGAGCGAAGCCTCGGTGGGCACCTCATACTTCTTGGTCAACAGGGCACAGAACTTCATCATGATGGCGGGACCGATGGTCACGCAGTAGTCCACGTGTTCGCGTTTGAGCACCTCTTCCATGCCGACGGTGACAACACCCTGGTTGCCATAGCTGCCGTCATCGGTCATGATGATGACCTCGTCGCTCGATGCACGCACCTCGTCCTCGAGGATGATGAGGTCCTTGGTGCGACCTGCCAGCACGCTGATAACACGGTTGCCGGCCTCTTTCATGGCACGGATGATGGGGAGTAGGGGAGCGGTACCTACACCGCCGCCTGCGCAAAGCACGGTGCCATACTTCTCGATGTGAGTGGCTTGACCCAGAGGACCGACCACGTCGTGCAAGAATTCACCTGGCTCCAAAGCGCAAATCTTGCGTGTGCTGTCTCCGACAGATTGAATTACCAAGGTGATGGTTCCGGCCTTGGGATCGCTGTCAGCGATGGTCAAGGGTATGCGTTCACCTTTTTCGCCGCAACGCACGATCACAAAGTGACCTGCACGGCGTGACTTGGCGATGAGGGGAGCCTCAACGACAAGCTTCGTCACGTTAGCAGAAAACTGCTCTTTACTAACGACTTTGTTCATTTGTTTTAAGTGAATTAGTTATTAAGTTGTTAATTGTTTTCTTTTGTTTTTAAAGTCCTTAAAGCTGAGACATGAACTCTTTGCCGAACTGGCGGCTCTGCTCCAGGGCGTCTTTATCGGGTACCCACTGGGCACGGATGCCGTCGTTCACGGGCTCGATGCCTGCGGCCTTCAGGTGCTCGGTGATGAGTTTGGCGGCCTCACCGCTCCAGCCGAAGCTACCGAAGGCGGCACCTTTTTTCTTCTTCAGCTTCATGCCCTTGAGCATCTCCAGGATGCCCGCAATGGCATAGCTGTAGCCGTTGTTGATGGTGGGAGAACCCACGAGCACGGCGCGTGAGTGGAACACCTCGGTGAGGATGTCGTTCTTGTCATTCAGCGCTGCGTTGTAAATCTTGACAGTGGTCGTGGGCGACTGCTCACGGATTCCCTCTGCTATGGCCTGGGCCATCAGGCGGGTGCTCTGCCACATCGTGTCATAGACGATGGTCACCTGATCCTCCTGATAGTTGTCGCTCCATTGCAGGTATTTCTCGATAATCAGTCCCGGGTTGTTGCGCCAGATGATGCCGTGGCTCGGGCATATCATCTTCAGCGGCAGGTTCATCCCCACGACTTCCTTCACCTTGCGGTTACAGAGCGGGCTGAAGGGAGCCAGGATGTTGGCATAGTACTTTTTGGCCTCCTGCAGGACCTCGGCCATGCACACCTGGTCGTCATAGAGCGACTCGGTGGCATAGTGCTGACCGAAACCGTCGTTGCTGAACAGGATTTCCTCACCGCTCAGGTAGCAGAACATCGTGTCGGGCCAGTGCAGCATCGTCGCCTCGATAAAGGTCAGGGTAGTGTCACCTAGCTCCAGTTTGTCGCCGGTCTTGACATTCACGAAGTTCCAATCCTGGTGATAGTGGCCACGGATGATGGCCTCGCCCTTGGCGGTGCAGTAGATGGGCGTGTCAGGGATTTCGCGCATGAGGTCAACGAGAGCGCCGCTGTGGTCGATCTCGTTGTGACACATCACGATATAGTCAATCTCGTTAAGGTCGATTTCCTTCTTGAGATTGGCTACAAACTCACGGCTGTAGGGCAGCCACGACGTGTCGATCAGCACATTTTTCTGGTCACGAATCAAGTAGGAATTATAGCTTGAGCCGCGGTGAGTGGACAACTCGTCGCCATGGAACGTCTTCAGTTCCCAATCCACCTTTCCAACCCAAGTCACTCTCTCGGTCAGTTTCTTAGCCATTTGTCTATAGTATAGTCAGTTAATAGTGTTATGTCCAAAATATCCCGCAAAATTACTGCTTTTTATTCACAATGGCCTAAAAAATCCAATAATTTTCTTTTTTAATGATGTGTTCAGAGCCTTGTTGACAAAGAGCAGTTCATGGATTTTGAAGAGAAAATCGCTAATTTACTGAATCAGTAAAACCGTTTGACAATTCAAAAAAAAAGTGGAAGGACTAATCCCTCCCCTCATGAGGCTTAAGCAAGCCCAGGAAACTGTAATAAAATATGGTTTAGAATCAGTTGCCACAGTAGGTGCCGATGAAGAAGATGCTACGGGTGCTCTCCTCGAGTATGAAATACAGGAAGGGGCGGGTAGCGTGGAACTCGGCTTTTTCATATAGCTGTGGTCCAGGGGATGTATCACCAGCCATCGCAATGGTTACTGCCGAGGCTTTGGCTCCGTCCTCGTCAACTTCAATCTTGGCCTTCTGCTTCATCATGGATACAAACAGCCTCGTGTCAGACATGTTTGAGAAGTCGGCGCTGGTGGTGAACGCTGATTTGATGCCCATGGGTTCGAGGACATCTATCAGGTCGATGTCGCTCACGATTTCAAACCGAGGCATGAGAATATCCACCTCGTGGGGCGTCATGTCGATGGCATCCAGATGGTCGGTCAATTCCTGCTGGCTCATCTCGCGGATGAGGTCGCCCGTGGTCTTCCCCTCGGCAGGCAGCATGACATACATGCTGTAGCCGCCACTGCCAAAGGGTATGCGCAGCATGGAACACAACTCGCTCTCGCAGCCCTGTGCGATGGCCTTGCGGTGCATGAGTTCACGCGTCACGATAGATCCGTCAGGCAAGGTAAAGCTCGAGTTACGGGTGTCGTTCAGGTCAAATTTCTCGGTCCAGTCAGCATTGAAATAGATGGCGTTTAACAGACACATCGCAGCATTGGGATTCAACTCGTCAAGGATGCTGGGAATCATCCCGGCTGTGTTCTTTGAGCACCACTTATTGATTTTCTCCAAGGTACTGCTCTTGGTGAAGTCCAAATCTTCGACTTGAGCGCTATAATAGTTCTTCATGTCGTTGACATACTGTTTGAGCAGGCTTAATCCCTTGGCCGAATTGACGTTAATGCAGTTAGCGATTTTCACGGTCGCGGCCGGATCGACATTGGGCGCTTCTTCAATCATTTTCTTGCAGTATTCGTTCACCGCCGTCGGGTCTGAGCCGAATCCTAACGTTGCCGTGATTTCGTCGCGTGTGGTTCCTGCCGCACCGGCGTTAAGCATCCCCAGCATATAGGTCACGCTGATGGGTGACACCACAGTGCTGACCTCGCCTTGCTGCTCCTGCATGGTCTGGAACAGCCGCCATGCAAACTCATTGTTGTTGTCACGCATTTGCTTTTGTTCAGCGCTCAATTGGATGGGCTTTTTATCGGGAAGCATATAAACAACCTCACCGTCATCTTTACAGGCCGTCAGTGCCAGCATCACCAGCAGCAGTGCCATCAGTTTCTTTGTCGTGTTCATGATCTTATCTCTTTATTAGTTTTATTTCATGGATTCATCTATCCACAAGTCATATTTCCATGTTTCGCCAAAGGCTATACCATGCCCATCATGTTTCTTCTGCCATGCTGTTTCGTGATTCCACAACTCAGGCTCAAGGGACTTTTCGCCAATGGTTATTGATTTGATGTAGTACCAGAATGGGGTAACACCATCTTCCTCAAATGTGGAAAGATATTGGTTGAAAAGCCAGATTTCTGCCAAAAAGTCTTCTCCTGGAGCGAGGAAAACTAGAGTGTCTCGATCATCCTGTAAACGACGAGTATACAACTTGTCTATCAGCACTTCCCCATTTTTCTCATATCCGTATTGAAGAGTCAAGGTCATTTCTATCAAGACGGTATCTTGAGTTTCGTTATGGACTTTGAATTTATAGGATGATCCGAAGTCACAGGAGCAAAGCATCGCCAAGCAACATGCCAGCAGCAGTGCCATCATTTTCTTAATCGTGTTCATAATTCTATGCGTTATTTCAGATGCAAAAATACTATTGTTAAGTTACAATGCCAATACCCAAAAGGGTGTTTATCTCATCTCACAACCCGGCTGTTATGATTAGAAGCGGTAGCCGATTGAAAGTTGGGCGTTGCCGTTCCTGGCGTTACCGTCTTTATAAAGCGGCACCAAGCCCAGGGTGTAGCGGAGCTGAACAAAGACCTTTTCATTGAAATTGTAGGTCGCGCCAAGTCCGAGGCCGAAATCAAAGTTTCTATGATACATGTTGTGCTTTGCTTTCATCTTTTTGCCATCCTCTTCCCACTTATCGGTGTACTTGTCATAGACTTTAAAACCAAACTGCGGACCCAGGTCAATACTCAACGATGGTGTCACATAATACTTAAGCATGACTGGAATGTTAATGTAATTAGTGTGATAAGTCGTGGTCACATCACGAGCAGGATACTCGTTCATCCACGAGTGCCATTCCATCTTGGGGCGATTATGAGCAGCGAAAACCACCTCAGGGGCGATTGCGAACTTATTGTTCAAGCGGTATTCCATGAACACACCGGCCTGATAGCTCAAAGCGCTTTCGTCGTTGATGTTTTTACCCCACCAGTGGGTATAGTCCACACCGACTTTGGGGCCAAAAGTGAAATTCTTCTGCGCCATGGCCGTTCCAGAGGCCATCAGCATGCACACGAGTGCAATCATTGTCTTCTTCATGATCAATCAATTATTTAGGTTGGTTAATTAAAGAGGTTGCCACTGAACTCGTGACGACTCACTTTTGTGCTAAATGAACCGGAAAAATGGGTGCAGTCACTATCGATAGTAATATCCACGTCGGTGAGGTCGTAATAGCTGTCATGAGTGGCCTTGGCTTCGTCGGCCTTGATTAGGTAGCCCTGATCGGTAAGCGTCACGTTCAAGCCCTTGTATTCAACAACTGCCGCCTGTACAGCACCATTGACGCCTGGAACAAAATTGCTGATCTGCATGATACAAGTCTTGGCATTGCTGTCCAGCATGAACAGATAGGATGACATGTTGGTATTAATGGTCGCGCCCGACACGTCGCTGATGTTTGTAATTACATTGTTGAACAGCAGATTGGTGGTGCAGACCATGGTGTAATCTTTCTGCTGGAAAGCGTATCGCATCATGCCAGTTTGAATGTCAATGGTACCTTTCAGGTTTCTTACTCCGTCACCCAGGTCTTCGGTCGTGGAGAAAGAATAGACTCCAATGGGACTGCCATAGGGTGAGGGCATTTCCAACTCGGGTGTGGTGAGCGTGCGTGATTATCCATCAATATCCTTGTAGGTGCTTGTGATTTTGATGGTGCGCATCGCCGTGCGAGCATCAAAGTTGATTTCGACCTCAGCAGTGCCTTGTGAGAAGATTACCACGCCATCCTTGCATGCCCGGTTATTGATGGCAGTAGTAAATTTTTGTTTGTTTTCATGCTCGTCATCGTTGTTGCAAGCAGTGAGTAAATATATCGTCAGCATCGCCAGCAGCAGGGCCATCAGTTTTTTTATCGTGTTCATGATTATTTGTTTTTATTATCGATGTTGAATTCATGATTGTTACTACATGGCGAGGCGCAGGCCAAGATCACTTCCTTTTACATTTTGCGTTGCACGGTCACGATACCATACAAAGCACTTCTGGTAATATGAACCTCCGCGAACTATGCGGTATGCATAGCTTGTCCCATCAGCCATTCTAAATGAGATACGATCAAGGCACCATTCACGCACGTTGCCACTCATGTCATAGAGGCCCAATTCATTAGGCTTTTTCTGGCCGACAGGATGCGTCATGTTGTCGGTGTTTCCAAGACACCAAGCCACATCATCAATGTTATCACTTCCCGCATAGGGGTAGCCGTGCGTCTTGTTTCCTCCACGGGCTGCAAACTCCCACTCGGCTTCGGTTGGAATCCTGAAGTGTCGCCCCGTGAGTTCGTTCAGCTTTTCAATAAACGCTTGACAGTCATCCCACGATACCCATTCGACAGGTCGGTTCAGGTCATCCTCAAACTCCCCCTCTTTCTCAACCATAAAGATTTCGTTGCTTGAGAAATAACTGGGATTATTGCCCATTACGGCTTGCCACAAAGCTTGTGTGACCTCGGTCTGGCCGATACTGTAGTCGGCAAGGGTGACATCAAGGGTTGAGTCCTGATATAGTACGACTGTCGGGGTTAACGGCAATTCCATGTTCATCGTCAAACTGCCGCCCTTGAGTTTTACCATGTTGAACGACACGCCATTGACCGTGAATGACTCGATCGCGTTCTTGTCGGGTGTGGGCTCGTTTTTTTCATCGCAGGCTGAGAGCGTCAACAGCCCCATAAACAATAAATAAAGTATCTTTTTCATGATGATTTCTATCTAAACTTGTTATTCCCCGGCGAGGCGGTTCATGCTTGCCTCGATGATGGTAGAGATGCGGTCATCAGGCTTATTGACAGGAGGGAACTGACAGGCAAAACGTATATATGTCTTGAGGAGATACAGTTGCTCGTCGGGCAGTGTGGAGTCATAGTGATAGGCAATAAAACCGCCCAGCAGATAGGAGAATGCGAGATTAATCCTCTCGGTCCCATCGCTGAATCTTGAAGTTACCACTCGCGCTAAACGGGCTACCTGCTCAGTGGATAGCACCTTGTGATCCACGGCAGAGCAGACAAAGAATGTCCAAGGCTGAAAGCGCGTGAACGAGATGTCCTGTACGTGGCCGTCCAATTCAGCATACAGGTCCAGCGTGGCCTGCAGACCGCCCTTGCGTTTCATGAGTTCGGCATAGCCGTTGAAGTCTGCAATGGTTCCCAGAAAGCCTTTGTAAGCATCGTTGTAAGCCATGAATGTTGCATTATACGGGTAATTTGAGCAGGTTATGGCCAAATTACGGGTTGACATGGCCTTCAACAAATCCTTGGGAATGTTACACATGGCCGTCAGTGCTTCAACATTCTCAGCCACGGCCTTGTGCTCTTGCCAGTATGCGAAGTCATAGCCACCGCCTTGCAGCCCGCTGTCATCAATTGTAGGCGTGGGCCAGAAGGCAAAATCTTTAGTCCTGTCGTATTCGAACATGGGCAAATCCTGGTTGTTGTCAAAATCCATGGGCTGTTGATCCGGCTCATCTTTCGTGCAAGCCGTTAGAGCCATCATGGCCATCATTGCCAAAAATAACATTTTCGTTTTCATAATTCTCTTGATATTTTATTTGTTGGTTGTCAAAATAACTCCTAACTCCTAACTCCTAACTGCTAGTTGACTGTTTCTTGGGTGCGTTGCAGTGTGGCGTCGTTGCCGCTGCGGCGCTTGAACGGGTTGTTGATGGTGTTGAACGTCCACCTGACCATGAGCGAGACACTGCGCGAGTCGTTGTGGATGTCGGTGCGGTTGAACACGTTGCCATATTGCGTCTCGTTGCGGGTACTCATGCTGCGGTTGAATACGTCATTGAAGTTGGCGCCCAGGGTTAGTCTGTCGCCAAGCAGGCGGGCCATCACGCTCAGGTTCAACCCCAGCCTTGAATTGCAGCGTGTGCTGCAGCCCGAGGTCCAGGGCGTGGAATACAGCAGGTCGCACCCCAGCATCACATGCTGCGAGATGTTGTACTGTAGGTTGCCATGCAGCAAGGCAAACGGCCTGCTCTCGATTTCTTTCTTGCCCAACGATGGCACAGGGATGCGGGGCCATGTGCCCGATGCCAACAAGAAGACGTTGAAATATCTGTTGCTGTAGGAATAATCCAGGTCGAGGCTCAGGGCATGAATTCGGCCGATGTTGATGGGGCTCTGGAGCAAGGCTCCTGAACTCAACAACTGATGTACGGTCTGGATGGCATTGTCCACACGGCTGTAGGATAGTTGGGCCGCAAAGTGCCGATACTG
>JAEEGF010254996.1_pt1 | contig 10528 bp, 7 predicted proteins | sample 9134171 | NCBI WGS metagenome assembly JAEEGF01 (sample SAMN16246542, study PRJNA631951) | gut metagenome | biome: gut microbiome; feature: rumen; material: AP-attached | host: Bos | place: Iran: Karaj | collected 2018-10 | reverse complement strand
CATCGCTCTTAAGTACCACATTACCCTGGTTTGTGTTTCCGGATATTACGTATGCTCCGGCGTCATCTATGCCAAACCAGCCAATGATCCCTGCTGCGAAGCGGGGAGTTTCGGAAGTGGCACAATCCGGTGTGTAGTATAAAGAAACATCGCCGCTGTTCTCACAGTCCTTTACAGTGAAAGAAGCTCCTTCGACATTCATAAGCTGAGCCCATCCAATAATACCGGCCTCTGCAGCGCAGCTTCCGTCAATAGTTCCTCTGTTCACACAGCCTTCAACTGTAATGTTATTAGGGGTGCCATTTTCTGACCTTGAGCAGGTCAGCATATTTATGACTCCGCCAAGGCTTCCTTCATTATCAGATGAAGAAATGTTTCCACTGTTTTCACAGTTTTTTACAGAAAGACGTCCACCGCCATATACAACGGCCATGTTTGTTATTCCTGCGCCGTTTCCGGTAATGTTTCCTGTATTTGTGCAGTTCTCAATGGAAAGCTCCTGTCCATCTTCAAGCTCCAGATAGCCAAACACTCCTCCGATGCTGTTATTCTCTCCCGACTCATTTTTTACACTTACCAGGTCGCTGTGGTTTTCAGCTGCGCTTACAGTTGTCAAACTCTCGTCGTTTACCCACTTGCGGATGAGCAATGAGCCTATTACACCACCTGCATATTTATCCGCTGCACTTAATTCTCCATCATTTACAAGTCCTGAAATTACCAGCCTGTCTCCTCCATTAGCTATAGAACCTGCCACGCCCGCACTAGAATAAACGGAGCTGCCTTCAGTCCTTTTTACGCTTCCGGCATTGTACAGATTTGTAACAGTACATTCATTTGCAGTGATATTAGCGCCATAATCAAAATCTGCCCTGGTTCCATCAAGGTTTTTAATATTTTTTTCAAAGTATACAGCGGGAGAAATCTCGCCTACTACACCGCCAATATCTCCACTATCGCTTCCTGTGATATTTCCATGGTTTTCGCAGTCTGACATTCTATAGCCCTTAAAGCTTCCTGCCACGCCGCCAAGGTATCCGCCGCCTTTACTCTGAACATTGCCAAAATTCCTGCAGTTTTCAAGTACAGCGCCTTTATTTACTGCGCCAACAACACCACCGGTAAGGCCGTTCTCAGACTCAATATCCGCATAGTTCTCGCAGTTTCTGATAACTGCATTACTGAGGATATCAGTCTCACCTACTATACCGCCGATACCTTTTTCGGCCTCAGTTGCTGCAATGATCTTTGAATACTTTAAAACCACGTTCTCGATCACGGCATTTTCGCCAACTATTCCAAATAATCCTGCAGCATAGCTGCTGCTACCTGTCAGCTCCTTGCTGCTTCCCTTGTAGTAAAGGCCGCTTATCGTATGTCCCTGACCATCAAAATGGCCCATAAACTTGCAGTAATCCTGTCCGTTTCCAATAACCGTCCAGTTGTACTCAGGAGCTGTAGTCTCCCAGCTTTCAATATCATCCACCGGATTTATAAGTACATCATTGTTCAGGACATAAAACGCAGTGACATACTCTTTTTCATTGTTATTTACCTTATCTGCAAGGAGCCTTAGCTGCTCCTTTGTTGCAATCTGATAAGGATCAGCTTCCGTTCCGCTTCCGCCCTCGAAGCTGTCAGCTGCCGGTATCCCGGATAAAGAGCTTTCGGGTGCTGTATCATTTTCGACAGCCTGCGCAGCTTCTTTCTGAGTATCCTGAACAGCCTGCTGATCTGCATCAACCGCATTTCCGGACTTGGAGCCTCCACAGGCAGTAAGAACGAGCACTGACATTGTTCCGACAATAAGACGGGCTAAATTTTTCTTTTTCATATTATGTTTCCTTTCTTTAATTACCACAAAAAATCTTGTAGATTGTAGCACAAAACACTTCTAATTACACTTAAAAATTTTAGATATCACATTTTCCCGCTGGATACTACTTTTCTTTTCCTAAAAAAGGTCCGCATCCGGTCTTAGAAGCTGGATGTGGACCTTTCTTATATTTCAATAATCAGTCAAAAACAAATTTACTATATATTTTTTCTATAGGCTTAAGATAATCATTTTCATTTATCTTATTTGAGAAGCAGGTCTGGCTGACAGGCAGTTGTCCTTCATTATTGTAACTGATCATTAGGTAGTTCTGATCAACCTCTTCAAACATCCACTCCAACAATCTTTTAGCCGCAGTGGTCTGATCCTCATCGCCGGCTCCCAAACTCCACTGATACGTGTAATTACAGAAAATCTTATCGGCATCATAGAACACAAATTTCTTTGTTACCATAGGAAGCGCATTGATGATCCTGTTGATATCTCTGGTTGATGTAATGAGCACTGCTGTAGTATTGTTCTCATTAAAGAAAGTACTCTCATCTACAAAAGAATTGTCAGGGAAATTCTTACTAACAAGTCCTTCATAATCTGCAGCTACGGCTATGGCAGTGCCACTTCCAAAATCACTTAAGCTGCTGAAATAATCCTTGCTGTAATCAATACAGGTGTTTCCATTTGTAATTACACATGCAACGGGAGCCTCGATTCCGAGAGCTGCCTTATGGGTATTGGTCAAAGCTCCATCTTTGACAAAGTAGGTATTGTCAAGGTGATGTGACGAATAGATTTCTCCAACACTTTTGGTCCTGCTTATAATATCCTCAGTAGCATCGGTACTTTCAAATAAAGTCGGAAGCCTTCCTGCATCAGCTGCTGCCTGTAGCTGAGTCAGATACTCATCCCTTGCATACCCCTTAAGCTCGATTCTGACATTATCGAAACTTGATACAAAGTTCTTTTTTACTTCCTCCATTGCTTTTTCTTCATTGGAACCATCTTCAATGCAATACCACACACTTATGGAGGCGTCATTTAACACTGCTTCCTCTTCTACGGCCTTATCACGAACGTAGTTATACGTGTAATTTGTCATTATTGCAAGAATGGCCAAAGCAGCAAACGCGCTCATAAGGCGTACAAATCTTCTATGTTTCTTCTCATTTTTGGGCGCTCGGATTTTTTTGTTGCCACCCAGAGCTCTAAGGAATGAATCCACATTCTGGAATCTTAAGTGCCTCTCTAACGCAATTGAACGCATGACTATATTAGAAAGATTCTGAGGGACTGCCGGATTAACAACATTAACATCCCTGACAGTATCCTCCATCTTTCTGTTAGTGGACTCATCAGGATGGGCGCCTGTGAGCATATGATAAAGAGTTGCACCAAGTGCATAGATATCACTCCATGGCCCGATGTTTTCAAGGTCATTGTACAGTTCCTCCGGAGAATACCCCGGCTTCATTATTTTGTCTATGACTTCCTGTTCACACCCGGCGATCTTGGCCGCGCCTAGATCCATAAGTACTATCTTTATCTCTTTCCCTGAACATATAAAGATATTGTCCGGTGCCACATCAAGATGAAGGATTTTCTGGGCATGGAGCGATCGCAGGGCATTTCCCACCTGTCTTGTTACCATCAACGCAAAATCCACATCCATGACTCTGTTCTTACTCTTCAGATACTGACTTAACGTCATTCCTTCCAGGAGTTCCATGGCAATATACGCAGTTCCGTTGCCCTCAAAGTACTCATAAACATCCGGAATGTTATCATTGGATATGAACATAGCCATGGTCCTGGCTTCAGCAAGAAATCGTGACTTTCTGTATGCAAACTCATCCTGCTGCTCTCTGGAATGAAATACAATAACATTCTGCTCTCCGACAGCCCTGGTCATCAGGCGTGATACAAAGAACTCTTTAACAGCCACTATACGTTTGAGTTTCTGATCATAAGCCTTATAAACTATACCAAATCCGCCTTCTCCCACAACTTTGCCCAGGAAATACCTTTTGTTCAAAACAGTACCGGGTCTTAAATGTATTGGTTCAATAGGCTCATCAGAATAGTGGGCGGAACAATAGGGACAGGTATCAAGTTCGTCATCGAAATTCTTAAAACAATCAAAGCATATTTTCATATAAGCCTCGCTAAATTATTTACTGATATATTTTACATAATGAACAACATCCGAGATAGTATCGCTTTCACGGACTTCACTTCCGGATTCCTTCTGTTGCCTTTTATACAGGTGGTAGGTGTATTCAGTGTTGACGTTTTTATCCATATACCTGTAGTAAGTCACATCAGAATAGGTTGTCTCATAATTGACATTATAGACAAACATGATCACTGATCCATCTATGTTTGGATGATCAACTACATATCCGGTATCCGAACAGTCATTGTATCCACCGTTTCTTCCGCCCATGTATCCTCCGGGACCAACCGTTGCACAGTAGCTCAGATCAGCCGCACTCAATGTGTGCCATCTGCTAAATTTCCCGTAGCTGCTTGAATAACCATAGGCAGAATAGTTAGAACCGATATCATCTATTCTGTAATACCTGTTTCCGTTTGTTCCCATGTAGTTGTACTCAACCAGATCATAGCTGGATGGCTGCTGACCGGTAGCAACTGTCTCTGTCTTAGTCTCAACAGTCCTTGTGTCTGATCCATAAACAGGATCTGTGGACCAATCACTCCAGCTTCCTGATGATTCACTGGTTTTTGTCTCAGTTTTTGAATCGTCAACGGTATAACCTGATACATCAGGCGTTGAGGAAGTAATCCATTCAGTCTCGTAGTATACCCACTTCTCTGCAGTTACCCTTGCATCACTCGGCATGGAAGAAGCTTCTACCCAGGAAGATTCAGAATTATCCGACCACTGGGCATAAACGGTAACATCTGCCGCCTCCATAACTGTAGATTCAGAAACCCTGCTGCCTGATGATGTATACCATCCTGCAAAAGAATAATAGCTTCTTGTAGGTGTTGGAAGTGATCCGTAGCTTTCACCTTTCTTAAGACTCTTTGAAGATAGAGGCGTAGAACCTCCGTTAGGGTCAAATGTAAGAGTATACATAGCCTCCTGAGCCTTGCCTTCACTCACCGTGATGGTCACGGCACTTCCTTTCTCCAAGGAACTTCCGGATTCAGGTGTCTGACTTATTACATATCCCTTAGCCACGTTGTTGTCTTTAGTCGTATAGACATTCACCATAAATCCAAGGCTCTCAAGTTTACTTACTGCCTCTGACTGCTTGAGCCCTGTAACCGAAGGAACACTGACAAGTGAACTTCCTTCACTGACAATAATTGTCACAGTACTTCCCTTTTCAAGAGAGCTTCCCGATCTGGGAGTCTGACTGATCACGTAGTCCTTTTCAACCTTGTTGTCTTTATTAGTAAGAACATTTACAACAAAGCCAAGACTCTCCAACGTATTTTCAGCCTCTGACTGCTTGAGACCTGTAACCGCGGGAACACTTACAAGTGAAGAAGCCTTTTCTGAAACCACGCTTAGAGTGACGGTATCACCCTTTTTCACTGAACTTCCTGATGCTATGCTCTGAGCTGCAACACAACCAACGCTGTATTTTGTCGATTCTACCCCTGTCTGTATAACAGATATTCCATACTCCTTCAGAAGCACACGTGCTTCGTCATAGGTCATACCGAGAACATTCGGCATTGACACCGATTTTGGGCCTTTTGACACATAGAGAGTAATCAGTGTTCCTTTCTCAAGTTCAGTGTTCTCACTTATCTGCTTGCCGGATGCATATATTCCGCATACCAGCCCCTTGTCCATATACTCATCTTCAACATCTTCTCTCTCACAGATAAGCCCTGCAGTTTCCAGCCTCTGTCTGGCTGCATCATAGTCAAGACTCAAAACGTAAGGAACTGTGGACATTCCGTTTACAGCCTCTTTTACTTCATCGGAATATGCAGTATGTATTACTATATTGCTGCTGTATTCAACATAATAGCCGGCCATTGGCTCCTGCAGGACCACCAGTCCCTCTTCTACATAGGAAGTTTTCTCACCTGCTCCCTGTATGACAATAAGTCCGGCATCTTCAAGTGTATCCGTAGCGCTTCCCAGATCCTTATTCAATACATTGGGAACTTGAACAATTCCATCAGGAATCTCTATCTTTCCGGCATCAAGACCGGAAATCTTGATGATTCCTGTGGCGAGCATAACTATAAGAGCAAGCAAAACACAGCCAACAGCCGGAACAGCTACTCTGAGCCAAGTCGGCCAGTTATATAGGTCTATCTTCTTGATCCTGCCATATACCCTCTTTGCAGGCGGATCAGCCTCAAGCTCTTCAATGAAGGTCCCTACATCCGGAGTACGACTCTCTATCTCCACATTCATGGCATTGAGTATAGCAACTTCCCTGTTTCTGGAGATATTGCGATTGATGGTGTGAGGATCCTTAAGAATGTCTTTATTGCGGTTCTCGTACATGGCCCTGCGTTCCATGGCATCAGGCGGTGTCACACCTGTTATCATCTTGTAAAGAGTCGCCGCCAAAGAATACACATCTGTGTATTTGCCCTGATCACCACGGCTTCTGTACTGCTCCTCAGGGGAGTATCCCGGTTTAACCAAAACCGTAAGACTCCTTGAGTGGGATGTGGTTGCATATCTGGAAGCACCAAAATCTATCAGCTTCACATCACCTTTTTTTGTTATGAAAATATTGTCAGGAGAAATATCCCTGTGGAGCAGAGGAACGTTCTCCTCTTCCCCTGTCTCAGGATTTCTGACCATCAGAGAGTGCAGATTTTCCAAAGACTTCATCACCGGCATGAGCAGTTCAACTGCATCATCCTCCGGAATTGTTCCCACATGCTTTAAATATGTATCCAGGGTCTCACCATCCAGATACTCCATTACAATATATGCGGTGTCATTCTCTTCAAAGCTGTCAAAAACAGTAACCACACCATCTTCATGACTAAACTCAGCAAGTCTTCTGGCTTCATCAAGGAACTTCTTTTTGCCATCTCCAAACTGCTCATCCTTGTCTCCGCCATAGAAAGTCAGCTGAGTGTCATTGGGCATTCTTGTTGAAAACTCAGATGGCATATACTCCTTGATAGCAACTCTGCATTCCAGCTGTCCATCCCAGGCCAGATAAGTCACGCCAAAACCGCCGTATCCGATAACTCTGCCGATGATATATCTGTTATTAAGTATTGTTCCATGCTTAAGATGGATAAGTTCTCCGATATCATTGCCTTCAGTGTATCCACAATGTGGGCATACCTGATATTTGCTGTCATCATATAATTCCATGCAACCAAAACATCTTTTCATAACAATCCCCTTTAAATATTAAATATATTCCTCCCATGAGAAATCATCCCCGCACAGCCTTACAAACATAAGTGTGCTGGCGCCTATCTCAAGTAAATCCCTGTCCTTAAGGGAGCTCTTCCCTTCCGTATACTCCTTGTTGAGATATACGAGGTTATTACCATCAAAACGAGGAACAAGGAAAAAATCTCTTCTCTGAGGCTCATAAACAATGCTTGCCTGAGGCTGTCTTGAAACAGTATTATCTTTGGAAAGTATAATATCATTGTCCTCGCCTCTGCCTATGGTATTTTTGCCCATGTGAAGGGGAAAACTCTGTCCAAGATGTGCACCTTTGACACATACCAGCCAGCCCACTACGGGGCCGTTTTCTACAGCTGGGCCGGGTACAGGTTCAGGCGAAGCAGCTACTTCCCCTGCCTCTGCCTTCTTTTCCATCCTTCTTGCTGACATGGTTGCATCAAAAAAGCTTACCGTCTTCTCTACACTGCTTGCAGAAAGCCCTTCTATCTCTCTGCTTAAAGTACCGCTCTGCCTGGGTTGTTCTCTGTCATTATTTTTCTCCTGCACAGACTCATATTCAGTTTCCGATTCAGGCTGCGGTTTAGTGTCTTCCACAGCAAAAGAGTTGCCTCTGTTCTCTGATAACTGCTCCTGTTCAGGCTCATCTCCATAGTCATAATCAGTACTCAGGCCGTCTCTGTGATCATATTCATCACGAGGTTCCTTAGAAAAGTTATTCCCTCCGCCTGACACGGTGGTCCCACTATGCTCCCACATGGACACTGTTCCGCTTCCGACCTTTGTTGGCCCGCTCACGGTCTGCTTCCTCTCAGGTTCCGGATTTTCAAAGGAGACAGGTTTTTCTTCAGGCGTAACTGTATGCCCGGCAGGAACTGTTCTTGCATGCTCACGATACCCATCATTCTTTTGCTTTTTGCGTTTAAAAAGACCAAAACCTGTCTTCTGCTGTGTTGTATTTTTAGCTGCAGCCCCTCCACAGTTGGGGCATACAGGATAAGTCTCAATATCAAAATGTTTTCCACACGACTCACACTTAACTATTTCCATATTATTCTCCCGATTTCACATTTCTGCTTTATAGCTTTTTGATAATAGCAACGGTCATGTTGTCTCTGTCTGTTCTATTTCGCCTGCTGCCACGTTCCACAAGATTTTCTAAAGCTCCGATAGCATCATTTATGTTTTTAAAGTTTTTAAGGATCTCAAATATAGATTCCTCTTCAAGGAATTTATAGAGGCCATCGGTCATAACGATGATCTCATCGTCCTGTTCAAGAACAAGAGGTCTCACATTGTAATCTATCAGCTCAAGTGGCTCTATCCCCAGATAGTTTATGAGTGCTTCACCTCTGACAATGTCTCTATCATATTCTTCCTGACTTATAGCCCCCTGGGAGAGCTTCTGTTCCAGCACAGTCTTAAGATTATGATCCTGGGTCAGCTGTGTATACCTGCTCCCTCTAAACAAATATGCCCTGCTGTCACCTACAGAATTCCAGTACAATTCACTACCCTTAATGTAGATGATCACCATGGTCGTCCCGGCAAGGTTATCGGAATCAATAGTACACACCTCATCATTGGCATTCATGGTAAGCTCATGAAGCATAGTAACGGGGTCCAAAGTGCCCTCTCTGTCCTCATACATATCCAGAATAGCCTTGACCGCTATGTTGCTGGCCATCTTACCCTTGTCATGTCCGCCCATTCCATCACAAATGACTGTCAGGCTCTCCTCTTCCTCCAAAAGAAAACCATAACAGTCCTGTTGCTCACTTCTACCACCTAAAGCGGTGGTAATTGCCACTTCCACATTGTCATTTAGGGCAAATGACTGTTCATTATCATCTCTTGATTGCATTAACACTACACCTGCCTATTTACACCATACAGCTATTGCTGAATTGTTATCCATTTCTCTGTCACGACCATTCTGTCTGACGACAGCTGCCATTTTGTTTATCCAGTCTGCCGGGCTTGAGGATTCATTCAGAAGTCTGCACATTTCCTCATCTTCTATAAGTTCCCAGAATCCGTCACTACACAAAAGAAGAGCCTGACATTTATCCAAAGAGATGGGTTTCATGAGCTCAAACTGCTCATTTTCCCATTCTACCCCCATAACTCTCAGGACAATATTTCTGTCAGGATGATTTCTTATCTGATCCTCCCCTATCTCATGGGAAAGAACCAGCATCTGAGGTATACTGTGATCCAAAGTACGTTTCAAAACTTTGCCTCCGTTAAAGACATAAAGCCTTGAATCTCCCACATGCCCTATATATACTTTGTTTTTATCGATAGCGGCAGCAACTGCCGTTGTTTTCATTTTTTTGTAGGCATTCAGTCTCTTCTGCTCGTCCATCAGAAGATCCTGTCCTGCACTGAATGCGGTGGGCAAAAAGTCCTTAATCGAATCTGCCTTATTAAAACAGCTTTCAAAAACCTCTGTCACAAGACCCGAAGCCACATCTCCCATTCCATGGCCGCCAAGACCATCACATAATACAAAGCAGTATCTGTCACCTTTTCGCATCGCCTTTACGCTGTCCTCATTGACCGCTCTGCCCCCGATATCGGTGTACACTGCATACTCTATAGTTTTCTTTTTCCAAAACATAACAGCCCCGCTAAATCAGAAGTAACGTATCACCATTCTTGACGTCGTAGTCCTTAAGTGTGTGATCTGTTCCAAGGACAATCCTGTTCTCACTGTGACACAGGACTTCTTCCCCTGAAGAGACATACTGATTGCCCGACATCTCGGATGCTATATCCGTAAGAAGGGAAATAATAGTCTCTACCTTCTCGAAATCGGGGATGAGCATGTCATACTCACCGCTTATTGCCGGAATTTTTACGTTGACCAGAATTTTCATATCAGTCCTCTATACCCTGTCTGCCAAGAAGCATATTCATGTCAGCTATCAGGTCGTCCACCTGACCACCTATATGCCTGAATTCACTTACAGCAGTCTCCATGAGCTCAGTTCTGAATCTTATGCTCTCTCGTAAAAGATTAAGCTCTCTGACTATCTCTATGTAGCTCTCCATGGAACCGCTATCCTGCAGACTGTATTTAAGTGCTCCCATATCAGTCAGGAGCTGCCTTACCATTGCATCCTGCTCCGCTATATAGGCCCTGTGGGCATTCACCCTGTCAAAATTTATATCTATATACACGTGTTGCTCCATTTTCCCGGGCGGGAAATTTTTTCCTGCCCGGGGAATAATAATGATTAAGTCTGTCAGTCTGTGATGTCCAGGGCATCAGTTATTTTCTTGATCTCTTCTATTTTGTCTGATGTCTGCTTTAC
>JAEEGF011605757.1_pt1 | contig 10530 bp, 8 predicted proteins | sample 9134171 | NCBI WGS metagenome assembly JAEEGF01 (sample SAMN16246542, study PRJNA631951) | gut metagenome | biome: gut microbiome; feature: rumen; material: AP-attached | host: Bos | place: Iran: Karaj | collected 2018-10 | reverse complement strand
AGCTGACCGCTGAAACCGTTACCCAGATCTGGCTCACCAAGTCTGGCAACGACAACGTCCTCTGGGCTCAGAATGCAAAGGGTGTCTACAAGTATGTTGATACCTTCAACACTCACGGTGATGGTCTCACTGGTGAAGTTATTGGCAAGAGTGAAGAAGATCCCGATTTCTATGGCATTGATTTCTCCTGGAATGCAATGGACAATGCATATGAATACATCTTCATCGCATCCGATGCCGAAGAACTGGTCACTCTTTTCAGCAGTGATATAATTGATCCTACGCAGGATTTTGATTATTACAGTGCTGCAACTTTGTATGGTGATCAGTATCTGTTGAACACAATCTTTGCAACCAAGACTGATTTGACTTCTGTTAGGATGTATGCTGCTGCTTCAGCTAAGATCTACTACAATGTTTGGGCTGTAGTCGGCGGTTCCGATGACAGCATGTTCAACAACACCACTCACGATGTTGTTTCCTTCGCATATGCCAATCCTTGTAAAATGATTGGCACCCCTATGGCAGCTCCTGTCTTCCTGACACCTAACTCCTACGTCAATGGCAACCTTGCATGGGGTGCTGCTGATGTCCAGGCTGACAATGCTCAGATTACTTGGGCAGACCATGTTTATCAAAACGGAGAACCCTACTTCTCCAAGTATCCTCATGAACTCAAGATAGTCAAATATACTGATAATCAGGATTACTTAGCTCTTCTTGACATGGCATCCACAATCACTATTCCTGCTGGTTGTTTCTCCTACTCACCTGTACTCGAATACAACACTGCCTATGCAGTCGCTATCCGAGCAGTCTCTGAAAGTGCTGATGGTGAATGGGGCTACCTGGTCTTCTCCACTGTCGAGAATTCACCTTACGCTGGTGGCAAAGATGGCGGTGCTAATGTAGTCATCACCAATACCACCATCGACTTCCCTGCTCCTGTCACTGTTACCGAAAACACTATTTCCTGCGAACCTGATACCCTCACTGTCACCGTTCCTGCACCTATCACCAATACTCTTGTTCCTGCAGAAGCCGGTGCCTCCTCCACTCCTATCTACATCTGGGTCATCATCGCAATCGGTGCAATCCTCTGCATCGCAGTCATCGTTCTCATCGTTCGAACCCGACGCGTAGCATAGTAACTGCACTTAAAGTTGTGTAACTGAAAGAGAGCCTCCTCGTGAGGCTCTCTTTTTTATTGATGTCGCTTATCAAAACTGCAACAGTTCGACATTTTTGATAGAATAGATAACAATCAAAGCAAAACGCCTTTCGGAGGAACAGTTCATTGATCGACGACCTCTTTTTAGATAAACCATCAACGTACGAAAAGTATGACAGTCTCGGAATGCGCACCCACCTCGATAACATCGTCTCCATGGCAAAAGATGCCTGGGAGAACAATAAGACTTTCAAACTCCCTGAAGAATATAAAAAAGCTGACAGCATCGTCGTCATGGGTATGGGCGGTTCTGCCATCAGTGGGAATCTTATCGAAGGTCTGGTAAGAGAAAAATGCAAACGCCCCATCAGCGTCTTCAGACAGTATGACCTGCCCGCTTTTGTTAACGAAAATACGCTCGTTAGCTTCTCAAGTTATAGTGGTAATACAGAAGAGACGCTTTCAGCCCTCAATCAGGCTCTCGGCAGTCCTTGCATGAAGTTGGTGTTCACTTCCGGTGGCAAGATGATGGATATCGCCAAGACAAACGGGGTTCCATATATCGAGAACAAGTACAAATCCCCTCCCAGGGCAGCAGTTCCCCACAGCATGTTTGCTCTTCTCAGAGTACTTAGCAATCTCGGATACATCGACTGCACCAGTGATGAAGTTGAGGAAGTGCTCGAAAAGGCAGAGGCATACCGTAAGACCGTCGAAGTCGCAGTTCCGACATCAAAGAACCCTGTAAAGCAGCTTGCATTAAAGCTCGCAGGAAAAGTGATTGTAGTATACGGTGCTGAATTCATGTACTTCCCTGCCATGCGGTTAAAGAGCCAGATCAATGAGAATTCCAAAAACTGGGCATTCTGTGCCGAAATTCCAGAAGTCGATCATATCGATGTCCAGGAATACCCCCATCCCAAAGAGTTCAAAAAGACTTTAAGTGTCGTCATGTTCAAATCAGATCTCAATAATCCAAGGATTCAGAAAAGATTCGATATCACAGAAGCGATCCTCGGTAACGAAAAGATCGATACCCACGTCATTGAATTCAATAAAGGATCAAAACTGATGCAGCTTATGAGATCGATGATATTTGGCGACTATCTGAGTTTCTATATAGCTGAAACTAATCATGAAGAACCCATCCTCAACGAGATCATAAACTACGTAAAGAGCGAGATGGGCGACTATTAATCGGCTGAATCTTTCAGATATTTACCATAATTGGACGACTGCTGTTCCTGCGCTCTCCTAAGCAGAATCGCTCTATCGATCCAGCCTTTTTCATACGCGATAGCTTCTGGAACTCCGAAGAGTTTTCCTGTATTCTTTTCCAGTTTCTGGACGAAAACGCTTGCTTCAAGCATGGAATCAGCTGTTCCGGCATCAAACCATGAACAACTCTCATCTAAGATGTTTACAGAGAGCTGACCGGCATCCAGATAAAGCTTGTTGATATCAGTGATCTCCAGTTCTCCGCGCTTTGATGGAGTGAGAGATTCAGCATATCCGCAGACTTTTTTGTCATAGAAATAAAGACCTGTCACACAGAGGTTGGATTTAGGATGCAGCGGCTTTTCTTCCAAAGAGATAGCTTTACCGGATGCATCGATCTCAACGATACCGAAACGCTTCGGATCTTTGACCGGATAACCGAATATCGTTGCGCCCGCTCCATTATGCTGGGCTTTTTCAAGTTTTGAGACAAGAGTCTCTCCATAAAAGATATTGTCTCCCAGTATGAGACAACAAGAGTCATCACCGATAAAATCTCTGCCGATAATGAAAGCTTCAGCAATGCCCTTGGGCGAAGGCTGGATCTCATATGAAAGATCGATCCCGAACGAGGAACCATCCCCAAGGAGAGCTTTATACTGCTCCTGATCCATAGGAGAAGTGATCAGCATGATCTCTCTGATATTGGCCTGCATCAATGTTGATAAAGGATAGTACAGAAGAGGTTTATCGTAGACAGGCAAAAGTAATTTTGAAGTTACGAGAGTGGAAGGATATAGACGGGTGCCTTTGCCTGCGGCCAGGATGATACCTTTCATTTATTTGATACTCTCATTTCTGCAGTTTTGCTGCCAGCGCCATGAATCGCGGCACATATCTACAATATCCTTATCAGCCTTCCAACCTAAAATGTCATTGGCTTTTGAGGGATCCGCCACACAGAATGGTACGTCACCCGCACGTCGTTCTGCGATCTCATAAGGAATCCTCAGACCGTTTGCTTCCTCAAATGCATGGATCATCTCCAGTACACTGGTACCTTTACCTGTACCGAGATTAAAGATGCCACATCCGGTGTGGACGAAAGCATATTCAAGAGCAGCGACATGTCCTCTGGCAAGATCGACGACATGGATATAATCCCGGATACAGGTGCCATCCGGGGTATCATAGTCACTTCCGAAGACTTTCAGTTTAGGAAGGATGCCGGCAGCGACCTGGGTGATAAAAGGCATGAGATTATTTGGAATGCCGTTGGGCTCTTCACCAATGAGCCCAGATTCATGAGCTCCGACTGGATTGAAATATCTCAGAAGAATAGATGTAAAACCTTCATCAGCCTTTGAAACATCAGACAGGATATCTTCGATCATGCTCTTGGTACGTCCATAAGGATTCGAACAGTTGCCTGTCTCATCTTCCTCATTGAACTTATGTGAATCAACAGATACACCATAAACTGTTGCCGAAGAACTGAAGATGATCTTTTCACATCCGTAGGCTTTCATAACTTCAAGCAGTGAAAGGGTGGCGTCTAAATTATTGCGATAGTATTTGAGAGGTTCTCGTACAGATTCGGATACTGACTTAAACCCGGCAAAGTGGATAACAGCATCGATATGATGGGAACTGAATACTTTTCTAAGATCATCTTTATCAGCAACATCAATCTCATAGAAAGAGGGTTTCTTACCCGATATTTGTGCGATTCTGTCGACAACATTTTTGGAACTATTGGATAGATCATCAGCGATAACGACCTCATACCCTGCAGCAATCAGCTCGACTGCAGTATGCGATCCGATATACCCTGTTCCACCGGTCAATAAAATCGTCGTCATAATTACCTCATTATCTATGATGCCTTATTTTAGCATTATGCCTTTAAGAGTTTTTTTCTCATTAATGACTGTATCGGTTTTTCAAATAGTTCATGGCCCAGAATACTGATGACAAGACATAGTGTGAAACAAATCATGATAGTAAGGATATTATTTGTATTATTTATAAGACCATTAATCTTCATGACCAATGGCCAGACAAAATACTGAGCCAAGAAAAATGCATAAGAAATCTTGACCAAATAGCTGAAGATTTTAGTATCACCTAAAGGCACTTTGTTCATTGAAGACATTGAAATAGTGATCAGCGAGAACATCGGCAGAGCAATCAGGTTGTAGAGCATATAATCGCCTACTCCTTTACCTGATCTTACCCCCAAAGTCACACCCGCAATCAAAACAGCAAATTCAAGAAGAACAAGTATTGGATTTCCCCACAACTTGGAAGAGAAACATTTTTCATCTTCTTTTAATGAGCAAAGCAAAATCCCGATAAAGAATTCAAGACAACGAAAGAACGGATTTGAATAGATATTACTTATCTTGAACCCCCGTACAATGAACGGAGAATACAACAGAATGAAGATGCATACACAAAGGATTATGATCTTATCTTTCCTTTTGAGCTGTTTCATGATTTCCTGAATGAATGGATAAAGAAGATAACAGATCAGGATACATGAGACAAACCAAGTTCCGCCGTTGTGCGAGATATTGAAAAGTGAATTGAATACCGATTGGATTCCCAGTGTTTCGATTGGGAAAAGCAGAAGATCCTGCGACCATGTTTCTTTGCCGAGAAACAAGATATAAAAGATTGCCGTAAGAAAATAAAGAGGAAGAATAACGATTAGCCGCTTCAGATAGTATTTTTTGATATCAACAATTGAAGTTAAGGAAATGTTTTTATATGTGTGAAACAAGACAAATCCGGACAGGATGAAGAATCCTGTCATATAGATTGCACCCATATTGACGTAATCATTCAGGAATCCATAATCACACTTGGTAACATGAATATGCGAATGGAATAAAAAGACCGTCAGGACAGCTATCACTCTGAAAAGGTCCAACCCAACTAGTCTACTGATTGATTGTTTATTACTCTTCATATCAAATAGCTCCAACAATCGGGCTAATTATAGGTAATAGGACAAACTAAGACAAAGATTCATGGTGTTTTTTATTAGTTATATGAAAAACATTATAATAATTAGCAAATTAAACACGTGTGAATCATACCTAAGCAATAATATTCTATGACTAGGCTGAAAACAACAATCTTAAGGTTGCTCAAATTCATCAATCCGGTTTTGATGACGGCACCTTTTGGCTACGCATGGTATGAATTCTACAGAGAAACCCTTTACTACGAACCCTTCTACCGCCGCGGCAACTATGCTCTTTTGATTCTCTTCTTAGTTATTTATGCATATTTGGCTCACATTTATGAAGGCTATTCAGTATCTACATCCAAGAAGAACGATATTGTGTTGAGCCAAACTCTTTCGATTTTTATAACTGACTGTTTGATGTATGTTTTGACATATATGCTGGCTCGACATCTTCCCAATCCACTGCCGCTTTTAGGTGTTTTTATTTCACAGATCATTATTTCGTTCATATGGACATGGCTCGTCAGCGGCTGGTATTTCGCGGCATTCCCCAAAAAGAAAACTACAATCATTTTTGACGACCGGCCAGAACTGGATCTGTTGATTCAAAAATACGGTCTCGATGTGGTATACGATGTACATCGAAAGATAAACGTTAAGGATGTGATTTCAAATCTTCGAATTCTCGATGACAGCGATGTTATTTTCTTCAGCGGAGTTCACAGTCACGACCGAAATGTAATCATAAAATATACCCTCAACAAGAAAACCGAGAACTTCATCATTCCCAGGATTGGAGATGTTCTCATGCATGGTGCCAAAAAGGTCCATATGCTGCATCTTCCGATGCTTATGGTTCAAAGATATAATCCTACGATCGAATACACATTCATTAAGAGATTATTTGACCTGGTGGTATCGCTGATTTGCCTGATTGTCTTCAGTCCTTTAATGATCATAACTGCAATAGCAATCAGGATTTCAGATGGAGGTCCGGCTCTTTATAAACAAGTCAGACTCACAAAGAATGGAAAGAAATTTAAGATATACAAATTCAGAAGCATGCGAATGGATGCCGAAAAGGATGGAGTAGCCAGATTATCAACAGGAGATTCCGATACACGCATCACTCCAGTCGGCAGGATCATCAGACGTTTCAGGATCGATGAATTCCCGCAGTTATTCAATGTCATTGCAGGCGATATGAGCTTGATCGGTCCCCGACCGGAAAGACCAGAGATTGCTGAAGAGTATATGAAAAAATTGCCTGAATACAATCTAAGATTGCAGACTAAAGCTGGTATGACCGGTTATGCCCAAATATATGGAAAGTATAATTCAACTCCATATGATAAACTGCAACTCGATCTCTTCTATACGATCAATCCCAGTTTCATCGAAGATATCCGTATCATCTTCTCAACAATAAAGATCCTCTTCATAAAAGAATCAACAGATGGCATCGAAGAAGGAAAGACCAATGCGGCCCGATAATGACAGTTCAAATGAACTGGTCAGCGTCGTAATGCCGGCATACAATGCTACCAAAACAATCCGCCAGTCGATCGAATCCGTTCTTACTCAAACATATACTAACTTCGAACTGATAATCGCAGATGACTGTTCCAGAGATGATACTTTCGCATTGCTACAGGAGATATCAAAAGAGGACGACCGAATCGTCTGCTATCAAAATGAGACCAACCTGGGCGCTTCACTCAACAGACATACTCTTATCTCCAAAGCCAAAGGAAACATCATCGCATTTCTGGACTGCGATGATATCTGGGAACCAACAAAGCTTGAGAAACAGATCGTACTGATCAATAAAGCTGATATCGTCTATACAGGTTCAGCATTCATGGACAGCGATGGAAACAGATTCGACTGGACGATGCATGTACCCGCCACTGTCACATTCAAAAAACTCCTTAAGCAAAACATCATATCGAATTCCTCTGCCATGACAAAAAAAGACCTGTTTTTGGCAAATGAGACCGTAAAGAATGGAATACATGAGGACTTTGCCTGCTGGCTTGGAATGCTGAAGAACGGCGCAAAAGCAGTCGGAATCGATGAGCCGCTTCTGATTTACCGGCTCTCTCCGAAATCGAAATCAGGAAATAAATTCAAATCAGCAATCATGAACTATAAAACTTACAGAACAGTCGGTATTAACATGTTTTCTGCTCTGTTTTACGAAATCGTCTATCTCTTCAACGGGATCAGAAAATATAAACATCTTGTGAAGTAGCCATGAATGAATCGATCTTAAAAAAACTGAAGATGGTTAAGCTGTCCGATATAGGTCAGCTCTTCGTTTTTTTTGTAATGATCATTCCCGGTCTTGTCTATAAACTGTTTAGACCTCATATTTGGTTGGTCTGTGAAAAAAGGAACGAAGCACGAGATAACGGCTACTGGTTCTTCAGATTCCTAAGAGAAAAAGAACCCTCTACAGATGCAGTTTACGCCATCGATAAAAAGGCTGATGATTATGAAAAAGTTAAAGAACTTGGAAATACTGTTCAATTCGGAAGCATAAAACACTGGCTCTATTACATCGCAGCCGAAGCCAATATCAGCAGCCAAAAAGACGGTAACCCCAATGCTGCGGTCTGTCACTTATTCGAAAATATCCTTGGACTATTCAAATCAAACCGTGTGTTCCTTCAGCATGGGATAGCAGAGAAAGATCTTCCGTTTGTACATTATGGTAATGCCAGGTTCAGGATGTTCTGTTGCGGAGCAAAACCTGAATATGAATTCATAAAAACTACATTCGGTTATCCTGAAGGAGCTGTCAGGTACACTGGCCTCTGCCGTTTCGATAGCTATGTCACGGATGAAAAAGATGAATCACTGATCTTTATTGCACCAACATGGCGTATGCAGCTGAACCGCAGTGCAACAGAAGAGGAATTCTTGAAAAGCGCTTACTATACTAACTGGAGCAGTGTTCTTTCCCATGAACTAGGAGACATATTAAAAGCAAACAATGCCCATGCAGTCTTCTGCGTCCACAGGAACATGTCTAGGTTCAAACATCTCTTTATATCAGATTCGCCCTATATCGAAGTCGTCGAATGGGACGCCATCGACATCAACAAGATGTTAAGGACAGCGGGATTACTGATCACCGACTATTCCAGTATCGCGGTGGATTTCGCATTCCAGTTCAAGAATATGATCTATTTCCAATTCGATCTTGAGGATTTCCAGAAGAATCATCTTCCCAAAGCATATTTTGATTATGAAAGAGATGGTTTTGGTCCGGTATGCAATACCCAAGAAGAACTGTTTGCCGAAATCAATAATTATCTGAGAAACAGAGTTCTGTTAGGAAAATACAAGGAACGTATATTACAATTTTATGAGTTGCATGACAGTTCAAACTGTCGGAGGACATTTGACTCGATCAAAGAGATCCTTTGCACAAAGAAGAAGTAGGAGCTGAATATGAAAGGAATCATTCTTGCTGGCGGGTCTGGAACAAGACTATATCCATTGACCATGATCACATCGAAACAGTTACTACCTGTTTACGACAAGCCTATGATTTATTATCCTCTCTCGACTCTGATGCTCGCAGGAATCAAAGATATCCTTCTAATCTCCACTCCGACCGATCTTCCGAATTATAAAAAGCTTTTGGGTGATGGTTCGAATTACGGAATAAAACTCTCGTATAAAGAACAACCTTCTCCCGATGGTCTTGCACAAGCTTTTATCATTGGCGAAGAATTCATTGGTGATGAACCGTGTGCAATGATACTGGGTGACAACATTTTTTACGGTAAATCATTCAGCGTTCATTTGAATGAAGCAGTTAATAATGCATTGGACGGAAACGCCACGATATTTGGATATTACGTCGATGATCCTCAGCGATTCGGTATCATGGAATTCGATGATGATTTGAACATCCTTTCCGTTGAAGAAAAGCCCGCAAATCCGAAGTCTAATTACTGCATCACTGGGCTCTATTTCTATCCGTCCGGAGTCGCAAAAAAAGCTAAGACAGTAAAGCCATCGGCCAGAGGTGAACTTGAAATCACTACACTCAATGACATTTATTTGAAAGAATCGAAACTTAAATGTCAGATCTTGGGACGTGGTTTTGCCTGGCTCGATACCGGCACCGTCGATTCGCTCCTGGATGCATCTGACTTTGTAAGGATTATCGAAAAGAGACAGGGCATGAAAATATCTGCTCCAGAAGAAATAGCATATAGAAAAGGTTGGATCACAAAAGAGGAACTATTGTCAGCAGCAGATAAATATGGAAAGAATTCACAGTACGGCAATCATCTCCATAATGTAGCGTTAGGCAAATTCCGTTTCTAGTAAGAAGTATTTTGGAGTCATATCTATGAAAAGAGTACTTATCACCGGGGGAGCCGGATTTATTGGATCAAATTTTGTTTACTACATGCTTGATAAGCATCCTGATTATGAGCTCATCTGTGTAGACAGTTTTACTTATGCTGCCAATCCCCACACTCTTTCAAAAGCATTGACTCATAAGAATTTCAAACTCTTCAAAGAAGATATCAGAAACCGAGCGGGAATCTTCGAGATTTTTGAACAGACTAAACCTCAAGTCGTTGTTAACTTTGCAGCTGAATCGCATGTAGACAGGTCCATCGAAAATCCGGGAATCTTCCTTGAAACCAATATCATAGGTACCCAGGTCATGATGGATGCGTGTCGTAAATATGGCATCGAAAGGTTCCATCAGATCGGTACCGATGAGGTATATGGAGACCTGCCATTGGATAGACCTGATCTCTTCTTTCATGAAGACACTCCCATCAAAACCAGCAGTCCCTACAGCACATCTAAAGCATCAGCTGACCTGTTAACGATGGCATATTATCGAACATATGGATTGCCAGTTACGATTAGCCGATGCTCAAATAATTACGGTCCTTATCAGTTTCCAGAAAAGCTCATTCCATTGATGATCGACCATGCACAGAAAGACATGGCTCTTCCTGTCTATGGTAACGGTCTAAATGTCCGCGACTGGCTCTATGTAGAAGATCACTGCAGAGCAATCGATCTAATCCTCGAAAAAGGTAAAGTCGGCGAAGTATACAATGTCGGTGGACACAATGAAAAAGCAAATATCGACATCGTAAAAATAATTCTGAAAGAACTT
>JAEEGF012464021.1_pt1 | contig 10532 bp, 9 predicted proteins | sample 9134171 | NCBI WGS metagenome assembly JAEEGF01 (sample SAMN16246542, study PRJNA631951) | gut metagenome | biome: gut microbiome; feature: rumen; material: AP-attached | host: Bos | place: Iran: Karaj | collected 2018-10 | reverse complement strand
TGATGAGTCTTTACTCAATTGTTTTTCAAGATGTTACATTGTTTAACAACACCGTTTTGGAAAACATCCGCATTGGCGACAAAAACGCCACCGACGAACAGGTAAAAGCCGCAGCCGAACTTGCCAACTGCACCGAATTTGTTGAAAATCTGCCTGATAAGTGGAATACAATTATTGGCGAAAACGGCAAAAAACTCTCCGGCGGCGAACGTCAGCGAATTTCTATTGCCCGTGCATTTCTCAAAAACGCTCCAATAATTCTTCTCGACGAAGCATCAGCCTCATTAGACGTTGAAAACGAGACACTTATTCAACAATCGCTTTCAAAACTAATCAAAGGCAAAACCGTCCTCGTAATCGCTCATCGTATGCGCACCGTCCAAGGCGCAAACAAGATTATCACGATTAAGGATGGAAAAGCGACTGTCTCAAAATCTGAGGAGTTTTTCGACAATCCATCGAAAAATAACATTTGCAACTCGATTGCAGGATAAAATGCATACTTTTGCACCGTCAACAATATAAAGCATCAATATGAGCGCGATTATAATTACACTTCTTATTCCGCTTGCCGGAACGATTTTCGGCTCTGCATTCGTATTTCTGATGAAGAACGAGATGCCAGAGCTGTTTCAGAAGATTCAGCTCGGCTTTGCGTCGGGAGTCATGGTGGCAGCATCGGTCTGGTCGCTGCTGCTTCCGGCTCTCGGAATGGGAAACGTGTGGCAGGTTGCCGGCGGACTGCTGGGCGGATTTGCCTTTCTGCTGCTTATCGACAACATCACGCCGCACATGCACCCGATAATAGGGCAAGAAGGTCCTAAAAGCCGATTGTCGCGCACTACGATGCTTGCTCTGGCGGTTACAATCCACAACTTTCCCGAGGGAATGGCTGTGGGCGTGGCAATAGCCGGCGCAACAACCGCCAACTTCAGTCTTTCGGGCGCGCTGGCACTCTCGCTCGGCATCGCCATACAGAACATTCCCGAGGGGGCAATCATCTCAATGCCTCTGCGCAGCGCAGGCAACAGCCGTCTGAAAGCCTTCGTCGTGGGCAGTCTGAGCGGCATTGTCGAGCCAATAGGCAGCGTTTTGGTTCTCTTCCTTGCATCCGAGGCAACCGCCACGATGCCCTACCTTCTGCCGTTTGCCGCCGGAGCGATGCTTTATGTAGTTATCGAGGAACTGATTCCCGAGGCATCGCAGGGCAAGCACTCAAACGTAGCAACAATAGGTTTTGCCATCGGCTTTGCCTTGATGATGGTGCTCGATGTCGTTATGGGATAGAATCTTTAAAACAAAACTGATATGAAAACCACCGTCTGGGACTTTTTCGCACCCGTTTACGAACGTTCAATGCGCTCACAAAAAGGCATTTACGATTATATGTACAACCGAATCTCGCAAGTCGTTGCCGAGAAAGAGGTTCTCGAACTCGCCACCGGACCGGGAATGATTGCCAAGCACATTGCGGCATCTGCCAAAAACGTTATTGCCACAGATTTTGCGCCTAAAATGATTGCAACGGCAAAGAAAGGCTACGTTCCGCAAAATGTGCGTTTTGAAGTAGCAGATGCCACCAACCTGCACTTTAAAGAACATTCGTTCGATGTCGTGATAATTGCCAACGCGCTTCACATCATGCCTAATCCCGAGAAGGCTCTGTCCGAAATAGACCGCGTTCTGAAATCTGGCGGCACGCTCATCGCCCCAAACTTCATCTTTAACGGACGGAAAAATCTGTGGCAGAGGTTTCTGACCCTCATCGGCATAAAATTCGCCCACGAATGGACGGCGGAGCAATTCTCGTCATTCCTGCAATCCAACGGATGGAAAATAGAGAAATCAGAAACCGTGAAAGGCAGGATAGACTTGCTTTACACAGAATGTAAAAGAGCATAAAAATCACAATTCATCATATTTATACAAGTAGAAGATTATATTCTTTTTCCAGCCCGGCTCTGCAGCGATTGCACGGTCGGGATTTTTTATTCAGTCTGAAGCAACAAATCACCAATAGTGATTACTGGATAGCACTTTTCACTAATTTTAGTGATTGAAAAACATATACAAACAGAATAATTTTGCAGAACAAAACAAGACAACAAATTCAAAGCTTTATTATTAATTCTATTGAAAAAAGAGTAAAAAGATGAAAAAACATTTTCTGTTTTCAGTTTTTGCAGCAGTTGCAATCTGCACAGGCTGCACAATGGCAAGTTGCAGCAGCGACGACAAAGAGGAATCTACAATTCTCAGCAATCACGAACTTGACGGCACTTATGTCGAGTTTTTCGAAAGCGAGAGCGCAACAAACAGCAAGTACGATGCCTTGTGGCTGTCAGAAGCAGCCAAGTGCGTTGGCAACGAAAAGGCTGCCGAGTCGGTACAGATGCTAAAAGGCTGCATGGCTGGCAACATTCACGGAGCAGAAGCCGTGAAAATTTATGGCGAAGGTATAAACAACGAGTTTCCTAACGGATATCAGTTCGACTGCCACTTCTCTAATGGCATAAAGAAAATGGTCATCAACGGCAGCAACATCAAAGGTCTCGACAGCAACGGAAAGACGGTTTTCTCTCACAACTACAAGTACATCGGCACCGACGAGACTATGGGATTCGTGAAGTATCAGACAACCGACGACAATAACGACGAGTTCAAATACTTCTTCTTTATGCCCGACACTCCAGAAAAGACTTACCACACCGAATTCCGCTACGGAAGCGACCCTTCGGCCCTTCTCGAGTTCTACAAAGGCAACTACGGATACTGGATGTGCGCCGGCGTAAGAGAGGGCTACGGCACGGAGTGCGAGAACGCCATTAAGTTGTTTGTTTCTGAAAATTTGGGAGGTGAAGAATAAAATAAAGCCTAACTCTCTATAAGCATCTGCAATGAGGCGGCTGTATAGGCTACAGTCGTCTCTTTTCATTTTCCATCACATTCGGTTTTTACTACCCGAAAAACTACGCAGTTATATGTTCTTCAACACAAGTGGCAAAGCTACATTATACAAAATAGTATTTTATTTTACAAAATTACTATATTTGCAGCACTAACTATTTAAATTCAATTACTTATGGTATGCCCATTTCAGTACGGCACGACAGCAAACCACCACAGATTCATAGATCGCACTTCTGATATTGCGCAACTCAAAGACTTACTCTGCAATGGCAAAAACGTAGTCCTAATGTCGCCCAGAGGATGGGGAAAGACATCGCTCATCAAGAGCGTGGCGGAGGAGATTGCGAAAGAAAACAACGACACAAAAATCTGTTTTGTCGATGCCTTCGGAATTAAGACCGAAGAAAACTTCTACATCAGGCTTCAGGAAACAGTCAGGAAAATTCTGCCCGACACCGACGACACGCCGCCGCAATGCACGCGCGATGACATCTTCAGGATAATAGAAGAAAAAGCCGCCGCGAAAAACCTAAGACTGATAATCTGCATCAAAGAGTTTCAGCAACTCACCTACATTCAGAACTTCGATAAACTGGAGAAGGTTCTGCACACAGCACAAAAAGAACAAAAGAACGTGGTTTTCTGCATTAGCGGAAATGATAATGTGCTGATGATACAAACATTCGACACTTACAAGAAAGGGCTTTACAAATTCGGGCAACTGATTAAAATGCCACGGATTGACAAAACGGAATGGATAAAATACATTACAAGCCACTTTAAGAAAAGCGGAAAATACATTACCGAACAACAAGCCGAACTTATCTGCAACACTACCGAATGTAACTCGTACTATGTGCAGCAACTGTGCTTCTTTGTGTGGACATCGACAACAATGAACGTCGAAGACTTTACCATCGAACAGTCAATACAACAACTTGTAGATACCAACGCCCCTACATTCTACAATCTAACCGAAACACTGACTTCGGCTCAGGTTGCCATGCTCAAGGCGGTGATGCACGGCGAATATCAGTTTAACGCCGCAAAAATCGTTGAACAATATAACTTGGGAAACGCCCAAACCATAACGCGAAACAAGCGCGCAATGGTAGAACGCGGCTACATAGAGAAGTCGGACGACCATTATTCGTTCTGCGACCCTGTCTATGCCGTTTGGTTTAGGCATAATATGATGTAAGCATCGGCAATGCGCCTGTTATTCGGCATTCAGACAGGATAACAGATATAATCGTACAACCTTATCGTATGCAAAAAGAGTGTGGAAACCGTCTGGAATCCACACTCTTTTGATTTTATTTTCTGATAAAGACTTTTACTTTACAATTTCAAGAAGTTCCTCTGCCGAAACAAGCTTCTGCTCGCCAGTCTCCATGTTCTTCAGAGTGAGTTTGTTCTCGTTCATCTCGTTCTCGCCTACCAGGACGACATAGGCAATGCCCTTTGCGTTGGCATAACTCATCTGCTTCTTCATCTTGGCCGAATCAGGGAAAATCTCGCTCGAAATGCCTGCTGCACGAAGCTTGGCAAGCACTGGCAAGCAGTAAGCAGCCTCCTTGTCGCCAAAGTTTACAAACAGAACCTTTGTACTGTTTACAGCCTCCTTTGGATAGAGCTCAAGCTGGTTCAGAACATCGAAGATGCGGTCAACACCGAAACTGATGCCCACGCCGCTGATGCCCGGCATTCCGAAGATGCCAGTAAGATTGTCGTAGCGGCCGCCGCCGGTTATTGAGCCAATCTGAACGTCGAGAGCCTTGACCTCGAAGATGCAGCCTGTGTAGTAGTTCAGACCGCGGGCAAGGGTAAGGTCGAGTTCCACCTCGTTCTTCAGACTGAAGCCTGCAAGGGTATTCAGAACAAACTCGCACTCCTCGATACCCTTCAAACCTGTTTCCGACCCGGCAAGAACCTGCTTCATCGTTGCAAGTTTCTCGGCATTAAAGCCGCTAAGTTTGATAATAGGCTGAAGTTTCTCGATAGCCTCAGCACTTATTCCGTCTTCTGCCAACTCGGCATTTACGGCATCAAGACCTATTTTGTCGAGTTTGTCGATGGCAACGGTTATGTCAACAATCTTATCGGCTGCGCCAATCATCTCGGCAATGCCAGTAAGAATCTTGCGGTTGTTAATCTTTATGCACACTCTTGCGCCAAGGCGGGTGAACACGGTATCGACAATCTGCATAAGTTCAACCTCGTTGAGCAGAGAGTCTGAGCCTACCACATCGCCGTCGAACTGATAGAACTCGCGGTAGCGTCCCTTCTGCGGACGGTCGGCACGCCATACTGGCTGAACCTGATAACGCTTGAAAGGCAACGTAAGTTCGTCGCGGTGCTGCACAACGTAGCGCGCGAAAGGCACAGTAAGGTCGTAGCGCAATCCCTTCTCACAAAACTTCGATGCCAGTTTAAGGGTGCTTGTGTTGGCAACCTCGTCGGCTGTCATTCCGTGCAGGAAATCGCCCGAGTTAAGAATCTTGAACAGCAGTTTGTCGCCCTCTTCGCCATACTTTCCCATAAGTGTTGAGAGATTCTCCATGGCAGGAGTCTCAATCTGCTGAAAACCGTAAAGTGAATATACCTCGCGAATGGTGTTGAATATATAGTTGCGCTTTGCCATCTCTACCGGAGAGAAGTCGCGCGTGCCTTTTGGAATACTTGGTTTCTGTGCCATTATATCGTTTATTAAAATTTCGTGCAAAGTTAATAAAAAATAGCATAAACATTTGTTTTATTGAATAAATTCGTATATTTGCGAAGAGTTGATTTACACTATGCTGACTAACTATGAGATGATAACTTAATTAACATAACCTTTAATCAAAAACTTTACCTTATGCAAATCTATAGTTCAAAAGAAATCAAGAACATTGCGTTGCTTGGTAATGACGGCTCGGGTAAGACTACCCTTACAGAAGCCCTCTTGTTTGAAAGCGGACAAATTAAGCGCCGCGGTCGCATAACTCAGCAGAACACCGTTTCTGACTATTTCCCGGTTGAGCAGGAATACGGATACTCGGTTTTCTCCACCGTCTTCCACGTTGAGTGGAAGGGCAAGAAACTGAATATCATAGACTGTCCCGGTTCTGACGACTTCGTCGGCGCAGCCCTCACAGCAATGAATGTTACCGACACGGTGGTGATGCTCATAAACGGACGCTTCGGTGCCGAAGTCGGTACTCAGAATCACTTCAGATACACAGAAAAACTGTCTAAACCTGCCATTTTCCTCATCAACCAACTCGATGACGAAAAATGCGACTACGATGCCATTCTGGAAGAACTCCAGACTATATATGGCACAAAGTGCGTGCCAGTACAGTACCCTATAAAGACAGGTCCCGACTTTAACTCGCTCATCGATGTAATATTGATGAAGAAACTTACATGGGGACCCGACGGCGGCTCTCCTACCATCGAGGATATTCCGGCAGAAGAGCAGGAAAAGGCGCAGATGATGCACAAGACTCTCGTAGAGGCTGCTGCCGAGAACGACGAAGGACTGATGGAGAAGTTCTTCGAGACAGAACAACTTACCGAAGACGAGATGCGCGAGGGCATACGCAAGGGCATGGTTACGCGCAGCATCTTCCCTGTGTTCTGCGTTTGCGCAGGAAAGAACATGGGTGTAGGCCGTCTGATGGAATTCCTCGGAAACGTAGTGCCTCATGTTGACGAGATGCCTACGGTTCACAACACACGAGGCGTTGAAGTTCCGCTTACCGACGACGCTCCTACATCAATATATTTCTTCAAGACCGGAATAGAGCCTCACATCGGCGAGGTTCAGTACTTCAAGGTTATGAGCGGTGTGCTGAAGGAAGGTATGGACTTGACAAATGCCGACCGCGGAAGCAAGGAACGATTGGCGCAGATTTTCGTCTGCTCGGGAGCAAACCGCGAGAAAGTAACCGAACTGCACGCCGGCGACATTGGCTGTTGCGTAAAACTGAAGGATGTGCGCACGGGCAACACCCTTAACGACAAGGATTGCGACAACCGCTTCAACTTCATCAAATATCCAAACCCTAAATATACACGCGCCATCAAGGCAACCAACGAGGGCGACACCGAAAAGATGATGGCTGCACTCATCAGAATGCAGCAGGAAGACCCAACATGGATGGTTGAGCAGAGCAAGGAACTGCGTCAGACTCTCGTTCACGGTCAGGGCGAATTCCATCTGCGCACGCTTAAATGGCGCATCGAGAATATCGACAAGATTCCTGTTACATTCTATCAGCAGAGAATTCCGTACAGAGAGACTATCACGAAGGCAGCAAGAGCCGACTATCGCCACAAGAAACAGTCGGGCGGAGCAGGTCAGTTTGGCGAGGTTCACCTCATTGTTGAGCCTTATAGCGAGGGAATGCCAGACCCTGTTTCATACAACTTCAACGGTCAGGAGATACGCGTAACGATGAAGGGCAAGGAGGAGGTAACCCTCGACTGGGGCGGCAAGCTCGTATTCATCAACAGCGTCGTTGGCGGTGCAATCGACACACGCTTCATGCCTGCCATCATGAAGGGTATCATGAGCCGTCTGGAACAAGGACCGCTAACAGGTTCGGCAGCCTGCAACGTTCGCGTTGTTGTGTACGACGGAAAGATGCACCCGGTTGACAGTAACGAACTCTCGTTCATGCTGGCGGCTCGTCAGGCATTCAGCGAGGCGTTCAAGAATGCCGGTCCTAAGATTCTTGAGCCTATCTACGATGTCGAAGTCTTCGTGCCTTCAGACAAGATGGGCGACGTGATGAGCGACCTTCAGGGACGACGCGGAATGATTATAGGCATGAGTTCGGAGAACGGCTACGAGAAGATTCAGGCAAAAGTTCCGTTGAACGAGATGTCAACCTACTCTACTTCGCTCAGTTCGTTGAGCGGCGGCCGCGCCTCTTTCATCATGAAGTTTGCAAGCTACGAGCTCGTTCCTAACGACATTCAGCAGCAGCTTATTGCCGAACACGCAAAAGAGGAAGAAGAATAAGATTACAACGAAGGAGAAAGTTGGAAAGCCTCACCTGTTGGCAGAAATGCCGCAGGGAGGCTTTTTTTTGTGTCTATACGCTGGCTCGGCATAAGAATCACCGTTTTTTTAGGAAATGTGTTTTTCGGAATGATGCTGAAAGCACTTTCTATTAAGCCTGCATTTTGAAAAACAAGAGCGGAAAAACAGAAGAGTTGATTCTCCGTTTTTCCGCTCTGTTGCTTATTTTGCAAGGCTTGCCTTGGGGGCGTTACAAAAGGCTTTATCTAAAAAAGGAAGCATCAGATATTGATGAATTTAAAATTCTGCTGCATAATAGCGAATTTGTGGAGATACGTAAGTAAAAACAAGCCTAATATCCCCAAACGGTAAAGTTATGTTTTTACCACATTCTACTATTTACAATTGTTACAATATTATCAGATAAAAAATCGCGTAAGTATGGATAAAAATAGTATTTGTCTTTCCCCGTGACTGAATCATGTATTTTTGCAACCCCATTGTCATATATTGTGTACACTCTATAATGGCGTTCTTTTAAGAACTCTCCACTTTTATTTTTTAGATATTTTCTTTTTACTACCATAAACTTCAACAGCGTCAAATCCGTGGATTCACGTTGTTGCTCATAGCAAAATTTACGCTGTTCTTTGGTTGCTTTTTTTCGTGCCATCATATGTCTCAATATTTCTGAAGACATAATTGAATCTATAGGAATATACTTTGTTTCAAACTCAAAGAAGTGGACATTTTTAGAAAATCCATATTCAATTCCATATTTGTCGATATTCTTTTGAGATATATTCTGCCCTTCCGTAATTATACCTATCAGTAGAAATACAATAAATATTACTATTTTTTTCATTGCTGATTGTTTTTAATCTTCTATATATTCTTCTACATAAGGAACTTTTTTTCCAGTCCACGGGAATTTTATAATCATCACACATCCAATTAAATGTCAACAGGTTCAAATTCAAGTCCTGTTAACCTTCTCTTATTATATTCCTCAACGAATCTTTCACTGACGAACCAATCATGATTGCATTTGTCTAACATAAATAGGTCTAATTTTTTCTTATAAAATGCTTCTGTCATTTTAATTGTTCTAGAATATATTATGTGATAATCCTCTTCGTCAGCCAGAAATTCAGTCCACTTTTTAATAAATTCTTCGGAAGATCCGATTTCTACAGGAATGATATCGTCTGTATCGGCATCCGAAATGTAAAATTCACAGTTTGGGAAATCCAAATATTGCCAATTTTCTGACACTAGTTTCATTACATAATAGTCTTCTACTATCTTTTTTCTTAAACTAGTTACTTTTCCTTTGTAGAAACGATGGACATCAAGATTTTGATCCTCCATAAATCTTTTCGCATTTTCATTAAGGAAAAATAATTCATTTCCAAATCCACTACTTAAAAAATCAGTATATTTTGCACCACTAGCCAACTTAAAACCTGACAGATTGGGTTCTACCAGTGGAAACAAAGGATTGTAGTCATAATACAAAGAATAAACGCCATTATCTTCATTCTTTGGCGAATATCCTTTTATAAAATCCCAGACTTGTGGGTATTGTGATCCAACTTCTTTATTATCACACCCATTTTCTAATTTATAATATCTCATACATTAATCAATAATGTTTACTAATATATCGTTCAAATAATATATCAAGCGTTTCCTCTGCCGTCAATTCAATATTATTACGTTCTCCATATTCATTAATACTATGAAATATCGTTGGAAACATAACATAAAATATTGGTATCTGCAAATCTATGTATCCTTTCTTCTTGTAAATCTCTGAAATAGACTCTTTTTGCAAAAATATTTCTCGACATTTTGTACTATAGCCCGTAAACGAACATGGAAATACAAATTTGACCCTATTGTTTATTAGGATATTTCTGATATTATCACCATTTTCAGACAAAAAAGAACTTGATTTCTTAAATATCCTATATTTCTCAAATTCCAAAATCATGCCTGATGAATCTACACGGCATAAAATTAAAGATCGCCCATCCTGCTGAGCCCATTTAATTAAGCTATCAGCAGGATAATAATTTCTCAATGTTTTTAACAACATAATAGAATTATCCAATGGCGCATTTTCTGCCAACGTAATTCTTTCTTGAGCAGAAACAACACTAGAAATCATAAAACATACAAAGAAGCTTATATCTCTAAGAAAAACACTAATCGTCATATTCTATTTTTTATATGTCAAATTAATTACATTTATTAAATTTTGAGGTTTACAAGTTGTTGCTCGACAGTTGATTCTCCGTTTTTCCGACAGAGATTTCCAGTCCACGGGAATTTTATAATCATCACACATCCAATTAAATGTCAACAGGTTCAAATTCAAGCCCTGTTAACTTTCTCTTATTATATTCCCCAACGAATCTTTCACTGACGAACCAATCATGATTGCATTTGTCTAACATAAATAGGTCTAGTTTTTTCTTATAAAATGCTTCTGTCATTTTAATTGTTCTAGAATATATTATGTGATAATCCTCTTCGTCAGCCAGAAATTCATTCCACTTCTTAATAAATTCTTCGGAAGATTCGAATTCTACCGGAATGATAT
>JAEEGF011916420.1_pt1 | contig 10533 bp, 5 predicted proteins | sample 9134171 | NCBI WGS metagenome assembly JAEEGF01 (sample SAMN16246542, study PRJNA631951) | gut metagenome | biome: gut microbiome; feature: rumen; material: AP-attached | host: Bos | place: Iran: Karaj | collected 2018-10 | reverse complement strand
ATTCATCATTTCGGGTGCAAAGGTATTACAATACTTTTACGCTCGCAATCCTCATTTTTTAGGATTTTGAACAAAATTCTGAACCCAGCGGTAACCTTGAGGTAAATATGAGGTAAACATGAGGCACTCCTTGGGTGATTACGGCATTTTTTTTCGTATCGTTGATAGAGATATGCCGTTTTACTGCGAGAGAAACGGCATGTTACTCATAGAGAAAGGCCGTATTGCTATGAGAATAAAAATATATGCCTATTTCTTTTGTATTCCGCTCAATTAATCGTACCTTTGCGTAAAGGAAGTCAAAATTCATAACAAAAATACAGACTATTATGGAAAATCAAGAATTTCATTATCAGAGAAACTACGATGAAAGGACAATTGGATTGTCGGAGACATTTCCCGTCCTCATGCGTAAAGTTTATGTATGGATGGCATTGGCTCTGCTCATTACGGGTATGACGGCTTACTATGTCGCTTCGAGTGAGGTGCTTATGTACGCTATCCTCACAAACAGAATATTGTTCTGGGGCTTGCTCATTGCTGAATTCGCGCTGGTCATGGGCGTCAGCGCAGCCATCAATCGCTTGTCCCTGCTGACGGCAACCCTGATGTTCCTGCTCTACTCCGTCATCAACGGAGCCACAATGTCCGTCATCTTCCTCATCTACCAGATGTCGTCTATCGCTACCGTCTTCTTCATCACAGCCGGCACGTTCGGCACGATGGCCCTGATAGGCTATACCACCAAGAAGGACCTAACATCTATGGGAAGAATCCTCTTTATGGCGCTCATCGGCATCATCATAGCCACCATCGGCAATATCTTCATTAAGAGCGACGGCCTGACAATGATATTGAGCTACATAGGCGTGCTGGTCTTTGTAGGACTCACGGCCTATGACTCACAGAAGATTAAGCAGATGCTGCTGCAGGCAACAGATGTAGACGAAGGCACAAAGAAGATGGCTCTCTTGGGAGCTCTTACGCTTTATCTGGATTTCATCAACCTGTTCCTTTATCTGCTCCGCATCTTCGGAAAGAGAAGATAAAGATGGTTTCTAAGCAAAAATCCCATATTTTGGGGTATTGCACGCATCATGAAATCAGCGTACCTTTGCATCAGTTCTTTTGACCATAATAGAAATGATAAAATCACAGAATTGAATTCAGCTAACATTAGTTATTAATTGAGCTTGCCGCGAGGCAGGCTCTTTTTTATTTGATATTTCCCTCACTTACTCGTAACTTTGAGACTACATCTCGAAATTACTATCGTTCGACAATAAAAATAAAAACGTTTTTATTTTGTATTGTTCTCGCTTACTCGTAACTTTGCAAACAGAAAACCAAAAAATAACTATAATGAAAAGAATTATCAGAACCATTCTCTGCTGTATGATGCTCTGCGTGGGAGCCTCATCTGCATGGGCAGACGTTGTGTACAAGGATGCCAACGTGCGCTTCACACTGATTGACGAAGGAACACTGCGTCTGGAGTACGCTCCCGACGGTCAGTTTGTCGACAACAAGAGCTTTATGGCTGTTATCCGCGAGTACCCCAAGGTGCTCTATACCATTAAGGATAACCCCAAGCAGGTTACCATCAGCACCGCTAAACTGAAGCTGGTTTACAAGAAAGGCGCAGCACCCCTGAGTGCCGAGAACCTGACCATCAGCAGCACCAAGGCCATCTCTACCCCATTCACATGGAAGCCCGGCATGCAGCAGAAGGGCAACCTGAAGGGTACGTACCGTACTCTGGACGGCTACGACGGCTCGGAATACCAGTACAGCAACCCCAAGCGTGAGATGCCTATAGAGGACGGACTGCTGGCAACGGACGGATGGAGTTTGATAGACGACAGCAAAAGTCTGCTATTTGACGGGGCAAAGGACTGGGACTGGGTAACGGAGCGCAAGAGCGCTGAAGGGGCTCAGGACTGGTACTTCATGGCCTACGGACACGACTACAAGGGTGCGCTGCTCTCATATACAAAGTTCGCCGGCAAGGTGCCTCTGCCTCCCCGCTATACCTTCGGTTACTGGTGGAGCCGCTATTGGAGCTACAGCGATCAGGACCTCAGAAACCTCATCGGCAACTTCCAGCGTCTGGACCTTCCCCTTGACGTATTGGTAATAGATATGGACTGGCACCCCATCAGCGAACAGGCTGGCGGTGGCTGGACCGGTTGGGACTGGAACGAGCGTCTCTTCCCCGACTACAAGGCATTCCTGAAATACCTGGACGAGCAGGGCGTGAAGACTACCATGAACCTGCATCCTGCAGACGGTGTACGTCCCTACGAGAAGAAATACAACGAGTTTATGCAACGCCTGGGCAAGAACGACGGTAAGACATACACTTGGGTAGGCTCGGACAAGAAATATGTGAAGGCGCTTTTCGACACCTATCTGCATCCCTACATAGACGAGGGTGTTGACTTCTGGTGGCTGGACTGGCAGCAGTGGGAGAAGGACCGTGCCATCAAGAGTCTGGACAATGTGTTCTGGTGCAACTACATCTGGTTTACGGATATGGAACGTAACGGTACCAAGCGTCCTATGCTCTATCACCGCTGGGGCGGACTGGGTAACCATAGATACCAGATAGGCTTCTCGGGCGACTCATACATCACCTGGAAGAGCCTGAAGTTCCTACCCTACTTCAACTCTACAGCCTCTAACGTACTATACGGCTACTGGAGCCACGACATTGGCGGTCACCAGAGCAAGCGCTACGGCACACCCGTGGAACCACAGCTCTACACCCGTGCTATGCAGATGGGCGAGTATCTGCCTATCATCCGCAGCCACAGTACCAAGGACCCCAGCCTGAACAAGGAGCCTTGGGCCTTTGACCAACCCACACAGCAGCGACTGGCCAACGTTATCAATGGTCGTTACGCCCTGGTACCTTATATATATACTATGGCGCGTAAGGCATACGAGACGGGTATCTCGCTCTGCCGTCCCCTCTACTACGACAGTCCCGATGCCAAGGAGGCCTACGAATACAAGGAGGAGTATATGTTTGGCGACAACATGCTGATTGCCCCCGTTACTGAGGAAGTGGACAAGGAGAGCGGCTACGCCACTGTGAAGCTGTGGCTGCCCGAAGGACAATGGCTGGAGTATGAGACAGGCGAGATGCTGCAAGGCGGCAAGACCTACGAGCGCCACTTCACTATGGACGAATACCCCGTATATGTAAAGGCAGGCAGCATTCTACCCTACTACGGCAAGCTGAAGAACCTATCAGGTACAGAGCAGGCTGTAACGGTACGTGTGTTCCCCGGAGCTGACAAGGGCGACTTCCAACTCTATGAGGATAACGGTGAGGACAAGAACTATGTGACGGAATATGCCACTACTCCCCTCTCCTACACCCGCAACGGCAATAAGCTGAACATCACAATCGGTGCCCGAAAAGGTCAGTATAAGGATATGCCCGCCAAGCGTCAGTACTACGTGGCACTGCCCTGCCAGAAGGCTCCCTCCAGTGTTAGCTGCCAAGGCAAACAACTGCCCTTTACATATGACGGCATGAACCTGGAGGCTACCATCGACCTGGGTCAGATTGACTGCGCCAACGGTGCTAATCTGGAGATAGAGATGCCTCAGGAATCAGCTCTAGTAGCAGGCACAAAGGCTGCCTTCCGACACATACAGACCGTAGTGCAGGACTTCAAGCAGCACGATGCCGGAATGGTATATACCGCCGACTTCGGTTACTTGGAAGCCACCCCACTGCGACTCTCATATCATCCTGAAAATCAAGAAGAGACACTTAATCAATTCTTCCAGAAGTACAACAACATCAACAAGGTACTTATGGAGCAGATGGGCATAGGCAATAACTACCAACGTGCCGTAAAACTACTGAACTTAAAGAATGCTCTGACAGATGTTCCGGCAGAGGCATTCCAAGCCAACGGAAAGACAGGATTCAGTGCCCGCTACTACAACAACAAGACCCTGAACGATGATGTGGTAGCAACAGCCCAGATGGAGAAAGTTGATATGTTTGAGAGCCAGAGTCCACGCGAAGGCGTGAAGGCCGACGGATGGAGTATGATTCTGGAGAGTGAGCTAACCTCACCCGAAGACGGAGAACTTGTCTTCTCCATCACAGGCGATGACGGCTACCGACTGATTGTTGACGGCAAGGAGCTCTGTGGCGATTGGGGCGACCATGCAGAGACCTCTCGCCTGGCTACCATCAAGACCACCAAGGGTCAGAAGCACAGCATACGCATTGACTACTTCGATAATGAGTACAATGGAATACTGAGGCTAAAGACGATGGTAATCCCCAATTAGAGATAAGGGAATTGAGGATTGAGAATTTAGATTAGGGATTAGAGATTAAAGATTAGAATAGAAAAGGGAAGAGACTTTTGCCTCTTCCCTTTATTTTTCCGAGTAATCTGAATTAAAGACTTTAGGCTTTAGTTCTTTCGCTAAACGGTAAAATGTAAACCGTAAACTAAATTCAATAACCGATAACCAATCAAATCTCAATCTCCAAAAGACCAGTGACTTTCTGAAGCTCTATCCATGCAGTCATGCATTGGCTTAGAGCTTCAGCATAGTTTTTACGCACGTCGTTATATGTTTCCTGGGCTGCCAGAACCTCTATCAGAGAGGTCTCGCCTCGCTGATAGGCATAGATTCTGCCTTGCAGAATCTTTTCTGCATCATGTATCAGCTCCTCTGTATAAGTCTTAGCATTGCGTTGTGCCATATGATAGTTGTTGAGGGCCTGCATGATTTCTGATACCATCTGATTCTCTAATGCCTCTGCCTGCAGTTGTGACTGCTGTATGGAAAGCTGCGAAGCCTTGATATTGCCCTTGTTGGCATTAGAGAACGGTAGGGGCAAAGATATACCTGCTGTATATCCAACATATCTAGGTGCTGGTGCTATCTCATTACGCACCTCAGAGTTGATGGACATTCCCAAAGACACTTCAACCTCCGGTAAACGTTCACGCTTTACCAGGCGAGCCTGACTCTCTGCAAGAGATACAGACTGCTGGGCACTCTTTAGGTCGGGGCGATACTTCAGGGCAATTCCCGTCAGCTCAGCTATGGTGTAATCCCTGTTAGGATTGCTGAGCTGTCCTTCTATAGCCTTGGTACCACGGGTGGGATTACCGGCGAACAGGTCCAAGGTAACAAGATTATTATGGTATGCCGCCACAGCAGAGAGATAATCCTGCTGGGCCATTCGGGCCTCTATACGTGTCTGCAGCATATCGTATTCCGAGATGTCACCCTTCACAAAGCGCAGGCTGTCTCCTGAGGCAAGGCGCTGCATGTTCTGATACGTCTGATAGGCAATCTGCGAGAGATCCCTTGCCAACAAAGCTTCTACGAAGCTAACGGTAGCCTCTGCCTTGAGGTTAAGCAGATAGTCGTCCAAATTGGTAGAGGCAATCTTAGCCTCGTTCCTTGCCACCTGTTTGCGGGCCGAGATAACACCAAAGGTAATGGGCTGTGCCACTTCCAGTTCAACAGACTGTCCCATCTGCTTCTTCCATTCGCTGTTGTTGCCGTAGGTGGCAGAAAGGGATGGATTCTGTATAGCCTTAGAGGCTTTGTACAACGCCTCGCTGATAGGCACATTCAGTTTCTCTGCACAATAGGCCTGGTTATTGTTCATTACCGAATCTATGAACGGCCTGTAGGTAAGGGACTGTGCGAATAATCCCTGTATGCTTAGAAGCAATACGGATATGACGAATGTCTTTCTCATAATGTTTCTTTCCTTTTCTCTATAAAGTAATATATGGTGGGAAGTATAAAGAGCGTAATCACAGTGGCGAAGAGCAGACCATAGACAATGACGGTAGCAAGCGGACGCTGTACATCGCTACCGATGCCAGTGGAGACAGAGGCAGGGAACAGTCCCAGGATGGCCACAGAAGCTGTCAGGAGTACGGGCCTCATACGATGGGAAGCACCGGATACCACAGCATCGCGTAAGGATCTGCCCTCGTTACGCAGATTATTGATGTGGGTAATCATGATAACTCCGTTCTGGATGGCCACACCGATAAGGGCTATAAATCCTACGGCAGAAGAAACGTTGAGCGTCATCTGGCGAATGTTCAGCGCCAGCATACCACCAAAGAGAGCCAAAGGTACTACACACATCAGCAGACCTGCCTGTCTGACATTTCCAAACGCCAGAATAAGCAGTATAAACATCACAATAAGTGTGAGAGGAATCACCAGCATGAGTCGGCTGAAGGCTCTGTTGCGATTGTCGAACTGTCCTGCCCACTGCAGGTGAACAGCCTCGTGGTCATAGTCGATGTTCTTCTCTATCATACTATTGGCCTTATCCACAAAGGTAGTCAGGTCAGAGCCGCGCAGATTGAGACGTACAAGTGTGTAACGCTGGCTTGTCTCGCGCATGATGGTGCTGGCACCAAGAGATGTCTTGACCGTTGCAACAGCAGAGAGAGGTACCTTTACCCCACTCTCTGTGGTGAGGGTCAGTGCAGCAATCTTCTCGGGCGTATCACGGTATTTCTCGGCATAACGGCAGGTTATATCATACACCTTACTACCCGAGAATATCTGGGAAACAGCCTTACCGCCAATAGCAATCTCTATAAGGTCAGCCACATCAGATGCATTGAGTCCGTATTGCGCTATACGCTGGCGGTCGATAGAGATCTGCAGCTGTGGTGAAGGAGGCTCCTGATCTATTGCCACATCGCTGGCACCCGGTATCAGGGAAAGCAGATTCACTATCTGGTCAGCTATGTTGCGTGTTGTCTCTAAATCATCAGAGTAAATCTTGAGTGCCAGGTCGCTATGAGTACCGGCAATCTGGTCCATAACCATATCAATAATAGGCTGAGAGAAACCTGCCGTATAACCCGGCATAGTGGCTATGGTGTCTGACATGGCTGCCACCAACTCAGCCTTGGTACGTTTGGACTTCCAGGTGTTGTACGGCTTAAGGCCTACACCCACCTCAATATGTGAGAGCGAGAAGCACTCTGCCCCCTCGTCGTCACGACCTAACTGCGTCATAACGTATGAAGTCTCGTCGAATGCCTTCAGCTTGTTTCTCATCTCGTCGGCCATCTGCTTAGATTGCTCGATAGAAAGACCTGAAGGCAACTGCACCTGTACCCAGATAGAACCCTCATCGAGTGTAGGCAGGAAGTCCTTGCCCACTGTTATGGAAAGTACCACAGCTCCGAGGAGGATAACAGCCAGAACAGTCATTACAAGACGTGTCTTGGTAAGTATTTTCTCAGTTATGCCCTTATACCATACCGTCAGTTTCTCGAGCCAGATATTACGACGCATCTTACTGGGCATGTGATAAGCCACGTATGAGAGTGTAGGCGTAAGCAGCAATGCCGTCAGCAGTGCACCCAACAAGGCATAACCAACGGTAAACGCCATAGGGGTGAAGAGACGACGCTCGATATGTTCGAAGGCGAACAGCGGCATATAAGCCGTAATGATGATAATGGTAGAGAAGAAGATGGAACGGGCCACATCCTTGGCACGCTTCTTCACCTGATCTACCGTCAGCTCCTCATCGGGATGACGCTCACGCTTCTTCAGGATAGTCTCCATCATCACGATGGAACCGTCCACCAGGATACCAAAGTCTATGGCACCTAATGAAAGCAGGTTGGCAGGCATGCCGGTTAACTTCATCAGGATAAAGGCTATCAACAACGAAATGGGGATGGTGATAGCCACAATTACGGCTCCACGAAGATTGCCGAGGAAGACAAAGAGAACCACAATTACCAGCAACATACCCACCAGCAGCGTATGGCTGACGGTGTTCAACGTCTGGTTGACCAAGTTGGTACGGTCTAGGAACGGATGTATCTCTACTCCCTTGGGCAGGATTCCGTTGTTCAGTTCATCTACAGCCTGATGCACTTTCTCCAGGACATCAGAAGGATTCTCACCACGCAGCATCTGCACAATGCCCTCCACGGCATCATCGTACGCACATTCATCATCGATGTAACCCAGTACACCCTTCCTCTCCAGATTACCGTATTTCAGCTCACCAAGGTCCTTCAGATATACAGGAATACCGTTGGAGCTCTTTACCACAATATCTCCGAGTGCGTCAAGGTCGCTCACCAAGCCAATACCCCTGACCACATAGCCCAGGCTACCCTCGGACAGCAGACTACCACCAGCGTTAATGTTGTTCTGTTCGATCTTCTCAACAACATCGTTGAGTGAGACACCGTATTCAGTAAGTTTGTCAGGCGACAGTTCCACCTGATACTGCGTGGTGATACCGCCATAGTTGCTGACATCAGCAATGCCCTGAATCTTCCTAAGGTAAGGAATAACCGTCCACTTGTGAATATCGGTAAGGCTACGCAAATCATGTGACCCATCAGTGCTCTTGAGCACATAGCGATAAATCTCGCCTGTAGGTGCTGTCAGCGGATTCAGTTCAGGTACCGCATCATAAGGCAGCTCCAGACCGCTCAGACGCTCGGTCACACGCTGGCGTGCCCAGTAGTCGTCCACCTTATCGTCAAACACCAGGATTACCGTTGATATACCAAACGAGTTCTTGCTACGCAGGATATTAACGTCAGGGATACCTGCTACAGCACGTTCCACGGGTATGGTTATCTGCTGCTCTATCTCCTCGGTAGCGAGGCCCGGCACCTGTGTTACGATCTGTACCGTAGTATCGGAAATATCGGGGTAGGCATCAATGGAGAGTCCTCTCCAGGCTATTACTCCTATGCCACACAGGGCACCGAAGATAACCGACATGAGTACTCTGTGATCCAGTGCCCAGTTTACTATCTTGTTTATCATTCTGTATTGGAATTAGACAAGTGATAAGTTGATTCTTCTCTTTATTCGGAAAGGTAGAACACACCCTTGGTGATTATCTCGTCTCCTACCTTCAGACCATCCAGCACCATCAGACGTCCGTCGGAGGTAGAATGAACGGTCACATAAGTGCGGCAATAAAGTCTCTCGCCCACCTTACGCATCACAAAACGACCCTCGTTGCTCTGCAGAACAGCCTCCTTGGGAATGATGATACAATCCTTCTGAGCCTGATAGAGTGTCAGATCGGCATACATGTTAGGCATCAGTTCACCCTTACGGTTATCACATTCTATGACAGTCTGTAAGGTACGGGTCTCAGGATCCAACATGCCGCCTACATATACTATCTTGCCGTGTAACACGCTGTCGGCATTTGCTACGGTACGGATATCCACACTCTGGATGTCCTTAACCAACGGAGCCTCTTTCTCGCTGATATTAGCTTTAAGCCATACCTTGTCAAGATTGGCTATTATCACTTTGGCTTCAGCATCCTCCTTGAGGTATTCACCTATCACGATATCATTCTTCAGCACCTTACCATGAATGGGCGACTTAACCGTCATAGGATGACCCACCGTCAGGTTAGCCGTGTTAATCTGATATTCCTTGGCGACGGACAATGCGTGATTATATTCGCCACGAGCTATGTTCAGGGCAGTCTGAGCTTCCTCAACCTCCTTACTAGATGCTACATGGTTGTCATAAAGGTCTTTCACACGGTTCAGTGCACGCTCAGCCTGTTGCATTTCGGTATGCGTTCTGGTATATTCCTTTGCTACCTCTGAATATTCAGAAGAGGCAATATCAAAAAGCGGAGTGCCCACCTTTACCACCTGACCCAGATGGATATGGGTTTTCACCACGCGACCTGGCAAGGGTGCAGCTATCTCGGCATACTCGGTAGGTATGGGAGTTATCACACCGGTAGTCTTTATGGTTGCCGCATGAGGCGACAATGTTACCTTCCCGGTCTTTAATTTGCCTATGAGATTAGAACCCTCAGGGATTTCTATTGTGTCGCTTGCCGACAGGATACCCCCACTCTCTTCTGAACTCTGACTGCCATTGTTACTACAGGCAACAACGGTAAAGAAAGATGTAACTAAAACCGCTTTTACACAGATGCTGTTTATCCTCATAATAAAAAAAGTAAGCTACCACAAGAGTAGCTTTAGTTTTATTCAGTCCTCTGCTTATGGTGAGACCATACATCAGCAGAGGACCATTGTTATATACTCCGTTTTTTGTTTTTCGGGTGCAAAGATAGTGATTTTTTATAAAAAAATTACTATTTCCAAGAAAAATCACTATTATTAGGTGTTACCCTTAGAACATATAGGTAAGCGCTAACTTCGCCGTATTGGGATTATGGTGACGAGCATAGATGCTGCCCGTATAGGCACCCTGAGTAATCTCTATAACAGGAAGCTTCTTGTATTCATATCCTAAGTTGGCTGTGAGCTTGCTGTCAAGGAAAGAACGCATTACGTTAGCACCAAAGGTGTAGTTCAGTCCCTCGTGTGAATATACATCTACGGTATTGCCCTTGGAAATCATTGCGTTAACGCCTAACTGGATGCCACAAGGCAGACCCTGCTCAAGGCCGGCCTTACCGGTAAAGCCCCAGTTGGGATTCCTCAGGTTAATGGCATAGGCAATACGCTCGTCCCA
>JAEEGF011457169.1_pt1 | contig 10534 bp, 10 predicted proteins | sample 9134171 | NCBI WGS metagenome assembly JAEEGF01 (sample SAMN16246542, study PRJNA631951) | gut metagenome | biome: gut microbiome; feature: rumen; material: AP-attached | host: Bos | place: Iran: Karaj | collected 2018-10 | reverse complement strand
ATCTCGTAGTGTTTCATCTTGTTGGCGAAGTTGCGGCGGTCGAACTTCACCTCCAGGATCGACTCATACAGGTTCTGCAACTGCGGCAGCGTAAAGATTTCCGGCAGGAGGTCGAAGCCCACGGGCCAGAAATGGATGGCTTGCTTCAGGCGCGTGAAGGCGTCGCGCAGGATCTTGTCGTGGTCGAACGCCAGCGCCGGGACGTCCGAAACCGGGAACCACTCCGCCTTCTCGGCGTCCGTGTCTGCCTGGACCTCGGACAATTTGACCAGGGCGTAATGGGCGACCGTGATCACACGCTCGCGCGGGTCGCGCCCCTTGTCGCTGTAGGTGCCCACTTCCTTGAAATCCCAGCGCGACAGCTTCAGCCCCGTCTCCTCTTTCAGTTCGCGCGCCGCGGTGTGGGCGATCGTCTTGTCCTTGTCCACGTCCAGGAATCCTCCCGGCAGGGCCCACGAACCGACGAAAGCCGTCTTGCTCGCCTCTTTCTCCTGTCCGCGCTTGATCAGCAGGACCTTCAGCTCCTTGCCGTCATACCCGAAAACCACGCAATCCGCCGTGACCGCCGGATGGGGATATTCATAGACATATCGACCTTTCTTTGCCATAACTTGCAGTGTTTGCGCAAAGATACGAAAATTTTATGTAAAAATCACACACGCCCGCCCCGAAGCCGGTCGCCCGTCTCCACGCGCCAGAGCAGCAGCGGCATCATACGGCGGTAGGCCTTCTGGCGGAACTTGCGCTTGGCCCAGATGTTCCAGTCGCCGTTGCAGCAGTGGATGGCCCGGCAGTCCCGCGGGACGTTGAACAGGGAACTGTGGATGGCGGAAGAAGGCAGGATCAGCATGCCGTCCCGCAACTCCTGCTGCCGGTCCGCCCGCTCGAAGCCGAACGAGCCTGAGGCGACCTGCGCGTACCAGCCTGGGGCGGTCATCTTCTGGATGGCGTAAGAGCCGTCCGGCAGGAAGAAGGGGCTTTCTTCGTAATACTTCATGCAAGCCGCGAGGAAGGGGTGGCCGGGGACGCTGCCCAGCACGGCCGCCTGGATGCCGACCTGCGTCGGCTCGGGGCCGAGTCGCTCGACGGCGGTGAAGAAGTCCCGGTCCAGGAGGTCGTCGAAGGTGCGCCGGACGAAGACGTCGCTGTCCATATAGATGCCGCCATAGCGCTTGAGGGCCCAGAGCCGGATGTAATCGGCCGCCGGAGCCCATTGCCGGACGGAGACGGCGTCCCGGACGAAGGGGACGGAATCGACGTCGAAAGTCTCGCGGTTCCAGAGCTTGACTTCATACTCGGGCAGGACTCGTTCCCAGGAACGCAGGCAGCGCCGGATCAATCCGGGGTAGGGGTCGCCGCCGAGCCAGCAGAGGTGGATGATTTTCGGTATCATGATATCAAATATCGCAATTATTTCGGTTATTTGTTCGATAAAAATGTATATTTGTGGAAGAAGAAACAAACCAATAACCATATTTTACCATGAGCGAAGAGAATGTGAAAAACCCTATGGATCTCAACGGAGATGGCAAGGTGACCCTCGAAGAAAGGGTGAAGTACGCGGCCGGCAAGGCCGGTGAAAAGATCGACCAGGCGATGGGTCAGCTCAAGGAGGAGGCCGTGAAGGCCAAGGCCGAAGCGAAGGAGCTGTATGCCAAGGCCAGCGAGAAAGCCAAGGTCGTCGCGGCCGAGGCCGGTGTCAAGGCCAAGGAAGTGGCCGGCAAGGCGGCCTGCAAGGCCAAGGAAGTCTATGCCGAGGCCAAGGAAGACGTCGCCGAAGCGGCTGAGAAGGCCAAGTGCAAGATCAAGGAGATGAAGGACAAGAAAGCCGAGAGCTAGTTCTTCACTTCGAGTTTGAGAACGGCGGACCGCTTGCTGAGGCGGCCCGCCGTTTTTGCATCTAAAGTACGACTTTTTCAGCGAGGTTTGCTATCTTTGCAAATTGTTTATAAAGAATATGTCAGATCTCTTCACAGGCACCGGCATTGCCCACAGCGTCCTCCTTTTCGCCGTCGTGATCGCGTCCGGCCTTTGGCTAGGCCGATTCAGGATCAAGGGGGTCTCGATCGGTTCGACCTGGATCCTCTTCCTGGGCATCCTGGTCAGCCATTTCGGCTTCCGCGTGGATCCGACCGTCCAGGCCTTCATGAAGGATTTCGGCTTGATTCTTTTCGTCTTTTCCATCGGCCTGCAAGTGGGGCCCGGCTTCTTCCACTCTTTCCGCGCCAGCGGCATCAAACTCAATCTCCTCGCCGCCGGCGGGGTCCTGCTCGCCGTCCTGACGACGCTCGCGATCCACTGGGTGACGGGGGAGGAGCTCGGCACGATGGTCGGCGTCATGTCTGGCGCCGTCACCAACACCCCGGGCCTCGGTGCCGCGCAGCAGACGATGACCAACGTCCTGCAGGCGAAAGGCGCCGCGCCCGAAATGGCGATGCTCGACGCCGCCTCCCTGGCTTCGTCCTACGCCATCGCTTACCCGCTGGGCGTGCTGGGCGTCATCCTCGTCCTGATCCTGCTCAAGCCCCTCTTCCGAGTCGACCTGGAAAAGGAAAGGGCCCGGCTGGACGCCGAGGACGAGACAGCCGCCGCATCGGCGCGCCGCATGCACTGCGAGGTCGAGAATCCCGCCATCTTCGGCAAGACCCTGGAAGAAGTGATGCGGGGACATACGGACGAATTCGTGGTTACCCGACTGATGCGCGACGGGGAAATCCTCATCCCACACTCCGGCACCATCCTCGAAAAGGGCGACAAGGTCCTGGTTGTGACCTCCCAGCCCTGCGTGGATGAGGTCCGCATCATTTTCGGCGAGGAAGTGCCTCTCCACCTGCAAGACTGGAAGGCGATCCAGAGCCAGCTGGTCAGCCGCCGCCTGCTGGTCTCCAGCAGCAAGATTACCGGCAAGACCCTGCGGGACCTGGGTTTCCGCGCGAAATACGGCGTCCAGGTTTCCCGCATCCTCCGTACCGGCCTCGAGCTCGTGGCCAGTCCGGGCATGATCCTCCAGACGGGCGACATCCTCCAGGTCCTGGGCCCGGAAGACGGGGTCAAGCACGTCGAAGAGGTGGTCGGCAACAACCCCGACACCCTTCGCCGCCCCAACCTCGTCTTCATCTTCTTCGGCATTGCGCTGGGTGTGATTGTCGGCTCGATCCCCATCCGTTTCCCCGGCATCCCGCAGCCCGTCAAGCTGGGCCTGGCCGGCGGTCCGCTGATCGTCGCCATCATCCTGGGGGCCTTCGGCTCCCGCTGGAAGATCAGCACCTACACCACCGTCAGCGCCAATATGATGATACGCGAGATCGGCATCAGCTTCTTCCTCGCCGCCGTCGGACTCGGAGCGGGGGAGACCTTCGTTTCCTCGCTGATGGCCGGTGGCTGGTGGTGGATCCTGTACGGCTTCCTGATCACGGTCATCCCCTGCCTGCTGGTCGCGGTCATCGCGCGCCTGATGAAGGTCGGTTTCTTCCAGATCTGCGGCCTGGTCGCCGGCGGCATGACCAACCCGGCCGCCCTCGCCTACGCGCAGGACGCCTACGGCTCCGACCCTGTTTCCGTCCACTATGCGACGGTCTACCCGCTGACCATGTTCCTGCGGGTGCTCGCCGCCCAACTGCTGATACTTTTCGCCTTCGCCTGACGGGGGCGCTGAATGGATAATGAATGAAAAACGATACAAGATTATGAAGAAAATCCTCTTTCCCCTCCTTTGTCTGGCCGTGGCGGCCGGATGTTCCTCCCAGGGAGACCCGGTGAAGGAACAGTTGGATGAGTTCGCTCCCATCCAGATCGGTTCCTCCTTCTTCGAGGGCATCTCCGACAACGGCCGCGAGGTCCTCAACTATTTCAAGCAGGCCTCCGCGGAAGTGGACAACATCTACTGGGACCAAAGCTTCGGCGACAAGAAAGAGCTGAACAAGCTTTCCCGCGTCCAGCGCGAGTGGGCCGAGGTCAACTACGGCCCTTGGAACCGTACCGACGGCCAGGCCTTCGCCGAAGGCTGGCAGGCCCGTCCGCTTGGCGCCAACTTCTATCCCGCCGACATGAGCGAGGAGGAGTTCCTCGCCTGCACGGACCCCGAGAAGGAGAATCCCTACACGCTGCTCCGCCGCGACGACCAGGGCGAACTGAAGGCCGTCTGGTACCACGACGCCTACAAGGACCGCATCGAGAAGATCAAGTCTTACCTGACGGCGGCGGCCAACTACACGATCAAACCCAGCGTGCGCGAGTACCTCCTGGCCCGGATCGAGGGCTTGCAGACCGATGACTACTACAAGAGCAACCTGGTCTGGCTCGGGATGCAGGACAGCAAGATGGACCTGATCATCGGGCCCGCCGAGACGGAAGACGACCGCCTGCGGGGTGTCAAGACTTCTTACGAGTCCTACGTCCTGCTCAAGGACCTGGAGCTCACCGCCACGATCAACATGCTGGCCGAGCGCATCCCCGCCTTCCAGGAGAATCTCCCCTGCGAGGCGCAGTACAAGGCCTTCTCTCCGGGCGAGGGCTCCACGATCTATGCCTACGACATGGTCTATGCCGCGGGCGCGGCCAACGCCGGCGTCAAGAAGATCGCCATCAACCGCCCGTACGACCTGCGCGTCCAGAGCGAGCAGGGCACTCGTACCGCCGTGCTGAACAACGTCATCCACGCCAAGTACCTCAAGATCATCCTGCCTGCGGGACGCCTGCTGCTGACCCGCGACCAGAGCGCCAACCTGGGCGCCAAGGCCTTCTTCTGGAACACCGTGATGCGTGAGATCGCCCACGGCATCGGCGTGAAGGAGACCGTCTCCGGCAAGGGCAGTGTCACCGACGCCCTCGGCGACGAAGCGCTGACCATCGAAAAGATCAAAGACAACGCCCTCGGCCTCTATCTCAACCTCCAGGCGATCGCCGCCGGCCAGACCGACCCGACCGTGCGCCGAGAGGACGTCCTGGCGACCTTCGTCGTCTCCACGATCCGCTCGGCCCGCTTCGGCGAAGCCACGGCCCTGGGCCGCGGCAACATCGTCCTCTACAACTACCTCAAGGAGAAAGAGGCCTTCGCCATCGACCGCAGCGGCCACTATCTCGTGGATTTCGACAAGGCCGAGCAGGCCGTCACCGACCTGGCCTCCCAGGTCCTGACCATCCAGGGTGAAGGCGACAGCGCCGCCGCCCACACGCTCATCGAGACCTACGGCACCCCGTCCGAGTCCCTCCTGATGGACTTCGCCGCGATGAAGCGCGCCCGCATCCCCGTGGACGTCCGCTTCCAGTTCGTCTGGTAAGCCCAAAGAAATAAAAGAAGCCGCCTCGTGTGAATGACATGAACCCCGAAAGTTAGACAAAAAACTTTCGGGGTTTTGTTATGCGCAAAAAGCACACTTTTGAAGATCGCCTTAAGTATATGAAGTTGCTTGAGGCGGGTCATTCCGTCAAACACATCTCTTCCCGTTTTGGTATCTCTCACCACCTCGTTGACGTATTATGGGAGAAGTATCAAAAGGAAGGTCCGTCAGGATTGATAAAAAAACAATATGCCCATACAGATGGATCGTTTAGAGAGATGGTGCTGCGAGATATTGAGAACAATTGTTTATCTTTGTCTGAGGCGGCAGTCAAGTACGATGTGAGTGCTAGTCGAATACAGATCTGGAAGCGAATAGCGAGAGAATCTGGCTACGACGCCTTGTATGTGACCAAGCGTAGAGGCCGCCCACCAAAGGATATGGGAAGGCCTAAGAAAAAAAAACCGGAGGAGATGACGGAACTGGAGCGGCTCAGATATGAGAATGAGCGGCTCAGGGCCGAGAATGCTCTGTTAAAAAAAGTGAAGGCCTTAGTCGAAGAAAGGGAAGCCCGTCTGCGCGAGATTGGGCGGAAGCCATCAAAGGACTAAGGCCGGAACACGACCTTGACCTCCTTCTGGAGCTCAAGGGGATGGCTCGTTCAACGTTCTATTATCACACCAAGCGACTCGGACAGCCCGACGGCCATGAAGCCGTCAGGAAACGCATCCGTGCGATCTATGACAAGCACCATGGCCGATATGGATACCGGCGCATTACGGTACAGCTACGCAATGAAGGCCTAGAGATCAATCACAAAACAGTGCAGAAACTGATGGGGCAGATGTCCCTGAAAGCCAAACGGAAGAAGCAGCACTATCGGTCTTATAAGGGAGAGTTGGGAAAGATTGCTCCTAATGTGCTTGACCGGGACTTCAAGGCCACGGAGCCAAATCAGAAATGGACCACCGATGTCACCCAGGTAAAGATAAAAGACAAGAGAATCTACCTATCACCGATCCTGGATATGTTCAATGGCGAAGTGGTATCCTACGTAATCTCCAATAGCCCGGATCTGAAGATGGTCATGACAATGCTGGACAAGGCCTTCAAGAAAAGGGATATACAAGGTAATCTGATCTTCCACTCTGATCAGGGCTGGCATTATCAGCATAAAAGATATCAGAAAGCACTGGAAGACAGGCATATAACCCAGAGTATGTCCCGGAAAGGGAACTGCCTGGACAATGCGATGATGGAGAACTTCTTTGGCCTGATGAAGAATGAATTGCTATATTTGCAGGAGTGGGACTCTATCGACCAGTTCAAGAAGGCTCTCCGGACTTACATCCGGTACTACAACAACGATAGAATCAAACTGAGGCTAAAAGGAAAGAGCCCGGTGCAGTACCGAGCTCTGTTCCAATCTAAGGCCTCGTAACTAATGTTAAACCGTCCAACTTTTGGGGGTCACATCAACCCGGTGGGGCTATATCTATCGGTAATGGCAGGTGAATACTCTTCATAGTTGTAAATGAGTTTCAGCTGCTTGTACTTCGTTTTAGCATTGTGACCGTGCCCTTCCTGTGCATAGACTATTGCAGAGGATACTAATGCTGTTACGATGATGAGAGTCATTTTTTTCACAACCATTCTGATACTATATTTGATTCAAAGTTAATGATTATTATTTAGACCCTTTCCTCGGCGTACCATTAATCTTGCCAGCGAGAGTTATCCCGTCTCTCTTGGTGCACTCAATGGCGTGAAAACACTTCCATTGAGCGCACCAGGAAGGACAAATCCGTGCGGTCGTTTTTATTGAGCAAACGCACCAAACAGGCCGTTCCCGTGCGGTCGAGCGGTCAGAAAGGTAATCGGAGGCCGCAGGCCGACGGGAGGAGTTTGAGGGGGTCCTCCCCCTCAATGAATCATAAGCGCCCCTGGGCGCGAGCAAGACCGGAAGGGCGGTGATACAAAGAGTGACCGCCGGCAAATCACGGACGTTGAAGTGAAATGCCGACGGTCTTTGTCTTGCTCGTGCCCAGAGCGGGGGTCGAACCCGCACGTCTTTAAGGGACACTGGATTTTGAGTCCAGCGCGTCTACCAATTCCGCCATCCGGGCAAGGATGCCATTGGGTGCTGGCAGGCGCAAAGGTATTGATTTTTCGTATAAAAACAAAAATCGCGGGCCAATTTCTCAGAGTACGCTGACCGGAAGGCCGTGGCTGTTCTTGACCTCGTTCATCACGAACCAACTCTGGACGGACCCGAGACTGTCGATCGTGCCCAGGGTGTTGATGAGGAAGTCGTTGTAGTACTGCATGTCCGGGGCATAGATTTTCAGCAGGAAGTCGAAATCGCCGGAGATGTTGTAGCATTCCGCCACTTCGGGGATGTCTTTTACCCGGGAGATGAAGTCATGGGCGATGTCCCGCCCCATCTGCCGCAGCCGCACGCTGCAATAGACGATGAACCCCCGGCCCAGCTTGACCGGGTTGACGATGGCTGTGTAGCGCTCGATGTATCCCTCTTCTTCCAGCCTGTGGAGGCGGTCGAACACCGGAGAAGGGGAGAGATGGACCTTCAGCGCCAGGTCTTTGACGGTGATGCGGCCGTTTTCCTGGAGCGCCCGAAGAATCGAAATGTCTGTTTTGTCGAGTTTTTCTGTCATATAACTAATGGATTCTTTTGCAAAGATAATTATTTGCAGACGAAAACACTTAATTATTGGGTTATTCTTGTTTGAAAAATTGGCACAATTTAACTTTGTCAGCAGAAACAAAGAATCATAACCATGAGCAACCGTAAACTCCATTTCGAAACCCTCCAGCTCCATGTCGGACAGGAGCAGCCGGATCCGGCCTCCGATGCACGCGCCGTCCCCATTTACCTGACATCATCGTATGTATTCCGCGATTCTGCGCATGCCGCCGCCCGCTTCGGTTTGACCGACCCGGGCAACATCTACAGTCGCCTGACCAACTCGACCCAGGATGTGTTGGAGCAGCGGATCGCGGCCCTCGAGGGGGGCGTCGGCGCCCTGGCCGTGGCCTCCGGAGCCGCCGCCATCACCTATTCCATTCTCAATATCGCCCGCGCCGGAGACCATATCGTCTCATCCAAATACATCTACGGCGGCAGTTATGACCTGCTGCAGCACACGCTCGTCCCTTATGGCATCACGACCACCTTCGTCGACCCCTCGGACCTGCAGAATTTCGAAAAGGCGATACGCCCCGAGACCAAAGCCCTCTTCATCGAAAGCTTCGGCAACCCCAACTGCAACTTGATCGACGTCGAGGCCGTGGCGAAGATTGCTCACGCCCACGGGATTCCGCTCATCATCGACAATACCTTCGCTACGCCCTTCCTGCTTCGGCCGATTGAATACGGAGCCGACGTCGTGGTCCACTCCGCGACCAAGTTCATCGGCGGGCATGGCACCACCATCGGCGGCTTGATCGTGGATTCCGGGAAATTCGACTGGAAGGCGTCCGGAAAGTTCCCTCAGTTCACGGAGCCGGACTACAGCTATCACGGGATCGTGTTCGCAGATGCCGTCGGCCCTGCCGCCTTCATCACCCGCGCCCGCGCCATTCTGCTGCGGGATACGGGATCGACGCTCTCTCCGGTCAGCGCATTCATTTTCCTCCAGGGACTCGAAACCCTCTCGCTGCGGGTCGAGCGGCATGTGGCCAATGCCTTGAAAGTGGTGGATTTCCTCTCCAGGCATCCTAAGGTCGCCCGCGTCAACCATCCTGCCCTCCCGACGCACCCGGATCATGCGCTGTATGAACGTTATTTCCCGAACGGCGGCGGCTCCATCTTTACGTTCGAGGTCAAGGGTGGCCAGGAAGAAGCCTTCCGTTTCATCGATTCACTGGAAATCTTCTCCCTGCTTGCGAATGTCGCCGACGTCAAGTCCCTCGTGATCCATCCGGCGACGACGACCCACTCGCAGCTCACGGGCGAGGAACTTGCCGACCAGGGAATTTACCCCAGCACGGTCCGCCTGTCCATCGGCACGGAGCATATCGATGACATCCTGGCCGATCTCGACCAGGCGCTGGCAAAAGTCTGAGATCGGTCGCCCTTAGCGGCGGCCTTTCTTTTCCAAGTAGCGGATCAGGAATTCAGGCCGGTCGGTCTGGATGATAGACGTACCCAGGTCCAGGATGGGGCCGTAGATGGCGTCCGGGTCGGCGGCATCGAAGGCCGCATCATCATCGTAACCGCCGCACAGGGAAGCCCAGATGGTGTTGACCCAGAGCTTGGAGCCGGAGTCCAGGATGGCCCGGGATGCCTGACGCACGCTGTCATCCAAGGTCTTGAAGCAGAGTTCGTAAGCCAGTTGGGCGGGCTTGGCGGCCAGGTAATCCCGGAAGATATCCATTCCCACAGGATTCCAGATGTCGACGATGGGCATGTACATCATATTGTGCGGATACTTCGCCTGCCGGTCCAGCACCTCGCGGACCGGACGTTTTCCTTTGATCAGGATCTGGTCTGTCACGCCCAGCTCTTCCGTGATGGCCAGAACCATGTCGTAAAACTCATATCCCTGGTCCACATTGACCACGATCCGGTCCTTGCAGCACTCCAGGGCCTGCCGTAGCGTGGGCATCTTGACCCCGGGCTTGGCGACGCCGTGGGCCCGCTTCAGATCGAAAGCCATCAGCTCTTCGTAGGTATAGTCGCTGACGAGGCCCTTACCCGTCGTCATCCGGTCCAGGGTCTTGTCGTGGCTGAGCACCAGCACGCTGTCCTTGGTGAGCTTGAGGTCCAGCTCCATTACGTCCACACCCATGCGGATGACGGACTCGATGGCCGGGATGGAATTTTCCGGATAGTTGCGCCAGTCGCCCCGGTGGGAGACGACCACGACATATTTCGAAGCGGGGTCGTGCAGGGCGGCGACCACTTTCGCAGCCTTGTTGGTCGGCGCGGAAGCCGTAGGAAGTACCTTGGGCGAACAGGAGAGAAGGGCAAAGGCCGCGGCCAGTACCCACAGGATTCGTTTCAACATAGTTTGGATCATTCGTTAATCAGTCTATTTCAGTTTGATGACGCAAGTGTGCTTCCTGGATCCGGCCGTGGGGTAGTCACCCACGAAGCCGAGATACATCTGGCCTTTGCGGATATGGAGGCCTTCCGGCTCGAACGTGCCGTCGGAAGACAGGTTCAGTCTGATCAGTTGCTGCTTGTCGACAGAGACCCCCACTTTCACGAGTTTTTGCAGGATGTTTCCATT
>JAEEGF010281672.1_pt1 | contig 10535 bp, 2 predicted proteins | sample 9134171 | NCBI WGS metagenome assembly JAEEGF01 (sample SAMN16246542, study PRJNA631951) | gut metagenome | biome: gut microbiome; feature: rumen; material: AP-attached | host: Bos | place: Iran: Karaj | collected 2018-10 | reverse complement strand
TATATAATTATTAAAAATAGAAAAATTATATATAATTTAAAATTATTAAATAATTAATTAAAAATTATTTAGAAAAAAAATCATTATTAATTAAAACAAAATTAAATATTATTTTGATACAAAGAGACTTTTATTAAAAAAATAATAAATTAAATGACTACTAAAAATTTATTCTTGTTAATTATAGCTTTAATTTCTGCGACTTTAGCCTCAGATTTAGACTTTAATTCCAAAATAATTCATTCCCGAGCTGAATTAGGAAAAGCATGCGTAGCATCTGAAGCTGATAAATTAATCATTTCAAATTCCATAGATGGTGACTACTCCTATGTATCCAAATTGGATGAAAATGGAAATTTCATCTACCATAATAAGACAATAGACACAGGATATAGTGGAAATGCCCAATTGACAGAATCAAAATTAGTAGATGGCACTACTGGATTTATCTTATATCATAAAAAATCAGGCTCAGAATATTTGACCCAATATAAAGATGGTGAAAAAAAAAATGTTAAAGAAAAGACTTATAAGACCCAGAAAGAACAAGCTTCTATGTTTTCTTTGAAAAATGGAAAAATATTTTTCATGGGAATAGCCAAGCCTGGAGACGAAGGATACCCCACTTCACAAACATCTATAAATCTCAAAATATATGACCCTATTGCTGATTCTGATCTAGGAAATGGAATCTCTTTACCTGCTTATAGCAAATATATCAGCTGTGTGGAAGTAAAAGACAATCATGTTTATTGTGCCTATGTCCAAGATGAAAATAGATTAAGAACTTTATTAAAACTTCAACACTTTGAGATTTCTGAAGGAGGAATTATTTCTAAAGACGAACCTTACTTTGTCAAATCTTTCCATACTCAAATTAACTTTATTAAAGTTGTGAAAATAAATGCCAATGAAATAGGAATTTTACTCGAATTTGGAAACAACCAACTAGATGTTAATATTTATGGAAACAGTGGAAAAGACTTATATTATTATCAACTTCAACTATCCGATGGATATGAAGTAATTCGTGATGACTTTTTGTTCGATAAATGTAAATACAGAGGAGAAGCCGATGATTATCATGCAGATATTGTTGCAATAGATGAAGATATTATATATGCAGTATGTGAAATTGACAATGGTTTAAACAAAGATGCTGTAGCTTTGAAAGCTTTTAAAATCACCAGAGATGAAAAAGAAATCGAATATATTGAATTCAATGCTGAAAAATATAAAGGCAAAGCCGTGAAAACCCCAGTTTTAATTCCATTCAAAGATTCTGTAGGCTTAATGTGCACTCTTATTGATAATTCTAATGTGAAAAATGTTGTTTTAATTATGTTGAATTATCCTGATTGTGAAGACAGTGGAAATGAATTAAAATATATCGAAGACTGTCCTAATGATAAAGAAAAAGAAGCAAATGATATAACTAAATACATAAACATCTTCTTAAGTAATCCATATCCCACTTCAAATGCCGAAAAAAAATTATATTTCAGAATAACCAAAGCCGACAACATTGTTCTTAAAAATAAGGATACAGTTTTAGAATTAAATAAAGACTATGATCGTTCTTCCATGAAAGAAATAGTCATAGATAAAAACACCAACAATGGTAAAACAATTATCGAATACACTGTAACCTATAAAATGTCTTCGACTAAAACAGTCATGGGAAAAACTTGCAAAATAAAAATATTAAAGCCCGTATGTGTAGATCAATGCTTAGATGGATGCGATGAAGGAAGCACTGATTCCGATAATAAATGCTTTAATTGTATAAAAGGATATTATCCAGATCCAAAGACTTCAAAAAAAGTTGAAATATGTGGAGAAGAAACTACTATATATAACTGCTTAAAATGTGACATCGCTTGCGAACAATGTTTCGGACCTTTTGATAATAGTATCCCAACGACAAATTGTCTTACTTTAAAAGCCAGAGGAGAAACTCATAGCTATTGTAATTATATTGATGGATATTATCCTTATGAGAAAGAGATGAGAACTTGCTTTAGAGAAGATGAAAAAAAAGAATGGGAAGAAAAAATAAATCATGCTGTTTATTTAGATAAAGTCGGAAGTGATAATACTACATGGATATGGAGAGATTGTCATGATAATTGTCAAGAATGTGCCGGGCACGGAACTGATGAAAATAATAATTGTACTGTTTGCAGAAGCGATTTGTTCTTTTTCTGTAATCAAACCAAAGAACATGGAATTCCTGGAAGTTGTCATAATAGTTGCATTGATGATGGATGCTATGCTTCCAATAAAGAAGAAACTGAAGGAATGGTAAAAATGTGCCCATGCTTCCCTCATTGCAAAAGTTGCAAAAATAATATAACTTGTGATGAATGTAGAAAAGACTGGCTATTACAACCTGAAAAGACTAGTTGTAATAAAACTTGCGATTATTGTTATGTTCCATTCTTTGAATCTCCTGAAACTAATGAAACAGGAAGTTGCATTAATTGCAAAGAAAAATTCGGAGCCGATTATTACACTTATGGAAATAAATGCTATCAAGAAAAGAATATACCTACATTTACTTATACGGAATATGGCAAAAATAATTGGACATATTCAGTAACAAAAAAATATCATAAAATAGATGACCAATGTAATATGTTAACAGCATGTAAACGTGGTTGCAAAAAATGTACTCCAGAAAAAAGTGATAATTGTACCGAATGTGAACAAAATTATTACAAAGAAGATAAACGTCCTGAAAAATCTTTCTTTAAATGCTTAAATAAAACAACATGTCGTGGAGACGATCAATATCCTCATGATCCAGAAGATTTACACGGTGGTGTACCTATAGAAAAAGACGGAGAAAAAATATGCCTTAATTGTCGTTTAGAAAATGATAGTTATAGACAACCAGCTCCTAATTATTATTGTGGAGAAAAAGGAGGCAAAACTTATGTTTATATTCCCCATTATCATACTTTAGATAATTGTTATGTAAGATGCAAAGAATGCAAAAGATTTGGTAATGGCTGTACTATGAATTGTCTATCTTGTAGAGATTCTAAATATTATGATTTAGTCAGATATAATAAAGAAGAAGGAAATTGTCTTAGAAAGCAACATAAATGTGGTATATATCCTTATTATCATAATTATGAAATAGCTATTGATGAAGATGATTGCGGAGAGGATTGTGATGTATGTATTTATAATTTCATATGTCCTAAGGAATTCCCTTATCTTAAATTAGAAACTCGTGAATGTGTTGAATTTTGCCCTATGACTCAAGTTCTTGGAGGCGCTTGTAATGTAAATAGCTCTCTTGCTCTTCTTCGATTATTAAGAAATCCTTTCGGATTAAGGAATCCTTATGCTCCTCTTACTCATGAAATTTATTTGAATGAATTAATATCTACTGATTTATTCAAATATTTCTGTGCTGCCTATAATTGTGACCCTATTGAGCTTTCTTCAAATATCAATAATTATTTAGGCCATGGACAAATATATAATCTTCCTCAAAGTCAATTTTTCCTATTTAATAACTTTTCTGTTGAATTATCCACTGTTAAATTAGAGTTAGAAAAATATATAAAATATATTAATGGGGAAAAGCCAGATGTTAATATAAATTTTCCTAATGCAACAGAGAATGGAACTACCGATGGAAATACAGATGAAGATACACCTTCATCTATTAATTTAACAACTTGTGAAGATATTTTAAAAAAAAAATATGGTTTACCGGCTGAAGAAGAATTAATGATAATAAAAGCTGAATTTTTAAAAGATGAACTTAATTATACTGATGACTTTATGAGAGATATTTTAGGTATAGAAAATGATTATCAATTATTCTCTACATCAATAGGAGCATTTTTACCTTTGCAAGCCTGTAAAGAATCAGGAGTGACGGTAGAAGTAACAAATCCATTTAAATTCACAAATTTAACTCCTCAAAGTAAAATAACCTCAGCATTAATTAGTGGTTATGATGCATTCTCTCCGTATAGTCCTTTCTATAACGATATCTGTACTCAATTCACCAATGAAAACGGAAACGATGTTTTATTGGATGATAGAAGAAAAGATTATTTCAATGAAAACATTAATTTATGCGAAAAAGGATGCAGCTTTCTCGAATATAATACTGGTTCTAAAACATATACTTGCCGATGCCCAATAAAAACTACTCCTGGAGAAGAATTAGAAGAAAGTGGAGACACAAAAGATATAATAATGCCAATGCCTGAAAATTTCAAAAATTTAATTAGCAGGAGATCTAATATTGCTGTATTTAAATGCTTCTCTTTAGTATTTTCTCCTAAAGGATTTAGTAAAAATTATGGAGCTTATATTTTATTAGTAGGAATTGTTAGTTTCATTGGAGTGTTTGTATTTTATATGGTTAAAGAAAGAAGCAAAGCTATAAAAACTATATATGATAAATTAGGTAGAATTGCTAATCCTCCAAAAGGTCAAAAAGAAGGAGAACAAGATGAAAAGGAAACAAAAGAAGAAAAAGAACATAAACCAAAAAAAACAAAAAAAGTAAAGAAAAAGGAGGAAAATCCTCAAAAAAAAATGTATGATTTACCTTCTGGTGATGAAATTAATAAAAATAAACCTGAAGATATTAAAAAAGATTTAACCTATGAAGACGATCAATTAAATTATGCAGAATTTGAACAAGCTAAAAAGCACGATTTCCGTTCATTTATGTCAATGTATTGGTCAAATCTTAAATTTAAGCAACATATTATTTTCACTTTCTATACAAAGACAGATGGTATCCTTCGTAGTACTAAAATTGCTCTTTTCATTTTATTCTTCGCTTTCTATATGGCATTTACTGCATTATTCTTCAATGACAATATCATGAAAGCTCTTTATATTTATAAAGGAAACACAAAGGCAGCAGTTCATGTTCCTAATATAGTATTATCAAGTTTATGCTCATTTATAGCTAGCTTAATTGTAAGATTTATTTGCTTAGGTGAAAGAGACATATCTAAAATATTGAATAGTAATAATATAGATGATAGGAGATCATTGGCTGAAAAAGCAAGAAGAAAAGCTACTATTAAAGTATATATTTTATACATAGTATCTTTCTTACTTCTTTTAGTTTGTTGGTATTATGTTGCTGCTTTCTGCGCTGTATTCCAAAATTCTCAAGGACATTATTTGCTTAATTTCTTACTCTGCTTTATCATTTGCAATATTTGGCCAGTAATTACTAGCTTTATTCCCGCTTTTCTCAGAAAGAAGGCTTTAGATACTAGAAGTTCCAAATTATACAAAGTTAGTCAAATAGTCTCTATTTTCTAATTAAAACAAAATAACTTTTTATTATTGTTGACTTTTATTTCTTTTATTAAAGTAAATGTATAATAAATTTATTATTAAAAATTTATTAAAAAAAATTTAAATTTTTCTTAAAAAAAAAATAAATTTATTATTAAAAAAAAAAAATAACTTAAAAAATGTCTTTAATTATTCCTTCATTTCAAAACAACAAAATTCTTCGTCGTTTTTGTAAAACATTTCAAAATCACATTTCATCATATGAAAATCCTTCAAAATATTTAAAAATCACACCGAACGACATAAAAAATTCTCAGGCATATTTTTTAAAAATCGAAGATCTTCAAAATTTTCATTATTCATTTCCTAATAATAACATTCCAACTGACAAACATTTTTACATTCAATTTAAACTAACATTTTTTTCAGACGAAAACGAATCTCAAAACAAAAAATTATTTTTTGGAAACACATATTCAACACAAAAACTTTCAATTTCATTTGATAATAATTTCACAATAAACATTGACAATAATAATAAAAACATAAACATTTTTTTTTTCAATACTGAAAACATAAATTTTAAAATTATTATTGAAATTATTTTAATTTCTTCTCCAATTGAAAATGATTCTATTGTTTTGAATAGCGAAGTTTTAGGTTGGAGTTTTATTAATTTTTTTTATAATTCTTCTTTGAATGAAAGTTTGAATAGCAATGAAATTTTTAAAGGAAGTTGTAGAGAACTTTTATTTAATCCTGATAAAAATTTTGATTCGCAAAAGTTTTTGACTATTGAAAATTGTAAGTTAAATTATTATTTTCAAAAAAATAGTAATAATAATATTAATATTGATGATATTAAAAATTTAATTCCTGTTTTTTATTTTTTTGGTAATAATGAAAATGAAATTCCGGGAATTTTATTTAGAAGAATTCCTAATGAAATTAATGCTAATAATGTTGAAAAAACATTGAAAATTTCGAAGTTTTTTGAAATTTATTTGAAAAATGTGGAATTTGAATTTTATTCGAATAGTTTAAATTCGATTTTTGAAAAAATTGTGAATGATTATAAAAAAAATAATAATAATTTTAATATTATTAATCAATATTTTATTTGCTATTGTCATAATAGTTATAAACCGATTTTGTTTGAGAATGAATTTCAAAAAAATTATTTAATTATTAAAGGAAATTCTTTATTAGCGAATGATAAAATTATTAATGTTAATAATTTTTTTTTAGATGAATTTGGATTATGTGCGATTATTGTTGAATTGTATTTTGAAATTAAAGATAATATAAATAATAAAATATTCACTTTGCCTGTTGGATTAGGAATAATTTGTCCTAATAATCGTGCTTTAAATAATAATTTTAATATTTTTGATTCAATAGAAATTTTTACAGATGGAATAAAAATGTTTTCGAATTTCGAAAATTTGATTGGAATTGGAAACAAATTAATAAAATTAAATTTCGGTTTGAGTTTAAATAAAGAAGAAATAAAAGAAAATTACAAAAGCCAAAAAATAAAACAAATGGAAAATGATTTAAATAATAATGAAAATAATGAAAATAATAATGAAAATAATAAAAAAAAAGAAGAAATTGAAAAATTAAAAGAAAATTACAATGAAATTTATGATGAAAAAATTGAAGATGTTGAAGATGAAGAACAAAATAAAAAAGAAAATGAATTAAAAAATGAATTTGAAAAAACAAATTTTATTATCGATCAAAATTTACAAGCAACAAACAACGAACCAGAAAAAATTAATAATGAAAATTTAAATGAAAATATTGAAAATTCTGATAAAAAATTAATTGATAACATTGAAAAATTAGACAACGCAAATGAAAACATCGATTCAAACGAAAATTATTTCACTCAACAAAAATTAAAAGCAGAAAATTTAAATAAACCTCATTTATTAAACAACGAAAATGAAAATACAAATATTCAAACAAACAATAATCAAAATGATTATTCTCAATATGAAAATTTCAAACAAAATCAACTAAACGAAAGTCAAAAATCATTCGATGAAATTCAAAAAAAAATCGGAAAAACATCAGAAAACATTAATTATTCAAAACCAGAATTTAATTCATCCGGTCAAATAATAAACGACATTCACGATGATCAAAAAATTTTATACGCTCCTTCTTTATCAAACAACATTCCAAACAATGAAATTACATCTTTAGTCAATCAAGGAATAATTCAACTTCCAAATCAAAATGAAAACAATAAAAAATCACATTATGATAAAAACGAATATGAAAAATCAAATGAATCTTTATTAGAATTTATTTACGATAAATATAAAAATCACAAAAATTTCGGTGATATTTTTCAAATTCATTTCATTTCATTCAAACCAAATATTTTAAAAATTAATAATGAAACATATAAAAAAATTCCTGATAATATTTTTTTTAAATTTTCATTTTGGGATTTTGAAGAATTTATTTCTGAAACATGCACAATAAACAAACCAATTCAAACAAAAAATAACATTAAACAAAACATTCCATTGTTTATTTACAAAACAAACGCTGATTTATATAAAAATTTAAATGACAAAGAAATGAAAATTAATATTACTTACGATCCAAGTGTTGATGAAAATATTGATTATAAAAAATATTTAAATTATTTAATTTTAAAAGATTTGTTCGTTCAAATTTTTGATAGTGAAAAAAATATGAATTTCGGCTATTTTAAATTGCCTTTGAAAAAATTTTTACGCGATGGTGATCGAACGAGTATTTTTGAGAATTTTTGGCTCGATGTGATTGATAATAAAACGTTTGAAAAAAAAGGCGAAATTGAAATTAATATTAAAAGTGATGAAATTAAAACAAATTCGATTTTTAATATTAATGAAAATAATTTGAAATTTAAAGATTTTAATACGAAAAATCAATTTGAATTGTTTCAAGATAAAAAAAATTATGTTAATAATAATTTAAGAACGAAAAAGAAAAAAATCGTTTCTGTTGCGCCAATGAAATACAATAAATTAGTTGAAAAAGATAAAGAAATTACATCGAAAGAATTGACTGAAAATCAATATTTAAAAACAAAAAATTCAAATAATAATAATAATTATTCAATTAGAAATAAATTCACATTAGATTCAACAACATCAAAGAAAATTCGTGTATTAAAACACAATGATGAAAATAAAGAAAAATTCAATGATTTAATAAAAAACGAAAAAGAAAAAAATCTACGAGAAAATGAATATTATGAAACATTAAATTATGTTAATATTTTAAAGCAAAAAAATAAAAAAAAAATCATTCAAAAAACAATCGAAGATAATAATAAAAACACATTAAATATTTCTTTAATTCAAGGTCAACCACATTTTTTTAATTACGTTATTAATAACATTTCAGATTCAGAACAATTGTATAAAATAATAATTTCTCCCGTTAATAATAATAATAATTTAAAATTCAAAGATAAAACAGTTTCTTTAATAAACGATCCAGATGAATTTAAATACATTACGATTTTAAATAAAATGAAAATTCCTAATGATTTTCAATGTGTTTCTAATGATAATTGTGTCATTTTAAGACCATTTGAAAGTGTGCCATTGTTATTTAAAATTCTTTCGTTTAATATTCTTACTGGTTATGATGATAATGTTAGTAATAAATATACGATTTATATTTATAATAATAATAATATTTGCATTTATTTCATGAACATTAATATAATTAAAGTTTTTCCTGTTGTTGATTTTGAATTTTATTACAATGTTAGTAAAAAGAAATTAAGTTTGATTAAATTTATAAATCCGTTTAAATTTAATAAAAATAAAACGAATATTTTATTAAATAATTATAAATTTATTTATAACGGAAATTTAAATAGCGAAATTAAAATTGATTCAATTTCAAATGAATTTTATTTTAAATACAATGATTTAACAGACAATTTTAATAATGAAAATAACAATGAAAATAATAATAATAATAATTACGAAATTAATTCAAAACCAATAATTTTTTTTTATTTAGACAAATATCAAACGCAATTATTTTCAACTTATCGATTTAACATTAATTCATATCAAACAGTGAACATTTCAAGCGACATGGGAATTCGTAGTAAAAATTCATTGACTTTGCCCATGAGTAAATCGCCTAGAACGATTAGAATTTTCAGTAGCGATCCTGACACTTTATATTTCGAGGATAAATATAACGAAAGTATCATTTTAATTCCTAATGTTAAATATGAATTTGAATATATTTTATTTCCCAAAAAAAACGAACTCATTGAAATTGCTGTTCATTGCATTGATTTAGGAACGAATGAAATTATTGATAAATGGCTCATTAGAAGTTTGCCTAACAAACCGTTTGTAAATCAAATATTGAAAGTTAATTGTCGAATTAATAGTGTAACGAATGTTAAATTTAGTTTTACGAATCCGTTAGAAAATTGGAGTTTGATTAGATTTGAAAGTAGCAATGATAAAATAATAAAAATCAATCAAGAATTAATTACGTTCAATGCGAATGAAAGTAAAAATGTTAATGTTGAAATTAACCCTCAAAAATTCATTGGAAAAGCAAACGCTTATATTTTCGTTAGCGATCCTGATGAAGTTTTTAACAATGCGATTGCAGTTGAAATTAATTATTATGCATAAAAAAAATTATTAATATTATTAATAATTTAATATAAAATTAATTCTAATATTAATATTATTTATCATAAATAAACGCAAAATACACAATAAATCCAAAATAAATAATATAAATCGAATAACCAAACAAACTCACCAATCTCGTTAGATTAAATTTCTGCACGAATCCAAAAATAATATACATTAATATCAAAACATATAAATTTCCCATTGCGCTTAGAATAATATAATTATCAACATTTTTATCAAATAAATCAAATTCAAACGGTTTGAATTTATTTTGAGCACTTTTTCTAATCAAACTCATTCCAAACCCAAATAATAACCCAAAAGCAGGTGCGCCAATGCTTCCGCTCAAAGCCATTTCGGCATAGCCGTTTTTTGCTAAGGAGCAATTTACTATAAAATCAGGCAAACTGTTTCCGAACGCGAGCACAGTCATTGTTAAGAAACTTTGGCTTAAATTCACTGGTAGTAAAATTCTTATGCATGTAATCATGTCCATTAAAATGTTTGTTACTGAATAGATCCACAATATTGAAATTACTAATGCGATTAATAATA
>JAEEGF012463787.1_pt1 | contig 10536 bp, 10 predicted proteins | sample 9134171 | NCBI WGS metagenome assembly JAEEGF01 (sample SAMN16246542, study PRJNA631951) | gut metagenome | biome: gut microbiome; feature: rumen; material: AP-attached | host: Bos | place: Iran: Karaj | collected 2018-10 | reverse complement strand
ACAGGCTCTTCCTGCCCGGAGCGCATGTGGACCAGCAGCGGCAGGCTCCCGGTGCCGAGCGCGTTTTCTGCCCGCTCAAGGAAGCTCTGGTCGATATAGCACTCCAGCGTCATGGTCTGCGTTTCCCTGTCATAGGCGTACTGCAGGACAGCTTCCCGAATCTCCTTCTCCCCGCTCAGGGAAAGGCCCGCGGGAAGCCCCGGTCCGGCAAATCCGCCGATATCCGTGCCGTCGATGCTCCAGGAAAAGCTTGTCTCTTTCGGAAACGCGCCGGCGTCCTCCTCCGATACCGGGGAAATGTTCACATAGACCCGCTGCGCGTCCCCGTCGTTCACGGCGGAGAGCAGAACAAGCCCGCTCGCCTGTTCGTCCGGAACGGCATATTCGTGATAACTGCTCACCTGGTTTTCTTCGATTTTCAGATCCGCTTTCAGCTCCTGCTGCTTTGCCTCATGCACACTCCAGGCAGCGTAGGCTGCCACGCTCAGCGCCAGAAGCAGCGCCGCTGCCAGCGTAAAAGACAGGATTCTTTTCTTTTTCATGGGTACGATCCTTTCCGGGGGTTCTTGTATGGCCCCGGGGTCAAAGGATGCCGTGGCGCTGACATGCCGCTCCTCCAGCAGATCCAGCGCCTGGGAGATCGTTTCCCGCTTCATACAAGCAATCCCTCCTTCATCAAGTATTGTTTGAGTCTTCCTTTGATGCGGCTAAGACGGACGGACACCGTTTTATAGCGCAGCCCGGACATCTCCGCGATGTCCGTCAGAGAATCGGCATACCAATAGCGGCGCATGAACACAAACTTGTCTGAATACTCCAGGGTATCCAGGAAGCGGCTGATGGCCGCCGCCAGCTCCTTGGCCCCGTAGACATCCTCCACGCTGTTCCGGTCGGGAATGCATTCTGCAAGCTCGTCCAGGGCCAGATCGTACTGGCTGTTGCGTTTCTCCGCTGTGTTGGCATGGTAGCGCTTTGTCGCAAGATTGCGCGCGATCCTGCAGACGAAGCTTCTCAGCGGCGCGGGTCTTTCCGGCGGGATCGCGTTCCAGGTTCCAAGCCAGGTATCGTTGACACACTCTTCCGCGTCCCGGCTGCTTCCCAGGATGTTGTAGGCCACCCGGCTCACCGCGCCGCCATGCTTTTTGGCAAGCTCCTCGATCGCCTGCTCCGAACGTTCAAAGAACAGGTCGATGATCTGAGCGTCTGTCATATTCCGTCACCTCTTTCCGCCTCGCCTATACTCTACGGATCCGGAGGGAATTTCTACATTTTTTTCAAAAGAATTATACCACATGGGGGCAAAAACAGAGCTCGCCTTCCCATCCAGGAAAGCAAGCTCTGTCGGATGACTTCTTTCTGTGTCCTATCTTGCCGCTGCGATCAGTTCAGCGGTCATTTGAGCAAGCTCATCGAGCGCCCCCTCTGTTGCCGCCATGTCTGACAGAATGTACTCCACGCCGTCAATCTCAAAGCTGGCAGAAGCCATGTCGAATTCCATGATGCTCTCGGAACCGTAGGAGATAAAGTAGTGGCCTCCGGTCTCCCGAGCAAGGTCTTCTTCCGTTTCTTGATAATCCTCCGGTACGATCTTGTAATGATCCAGGTTGAGACGTACAGATACGCCGTTGATGAAGCGCAGCTCAGTAGGCTCGGGCAGGACGTTACCAAGGATGGGATTGAGATCCAGATACCGATCCGGAACGCCAGGCTTTGTGTAATCCACATGCACCCCATAGAATTCCTTTTCCACCCCGCTGCTTTCGTCATAGACGGCTTCTCCCCTTACTGTGAGAAGGGAGAAGGAATAGCCGTTGGAAAAGCTCTCCGGTGCGGTCACAGCGTAACCGACGGTTTTCTCAACTTGCTTCAGTTCGGCCAGGCTGGTATACACGCCGGTTTCCGGCATTTCGTGCGTGCCGACGGAGCGAGAGCCAAAAACGGCATAGGCTACGGCTCCCAGCGCCAGGATCAGCGCCGCAGCCAGGGCGAGTGAAATGATTCTTTTCTTTTTCATGGGTACGATCCTTTCCGGGCTTTCCTGTATGGACTCCGGGCAATAGACCGCCGCTTCGCTGATATACGCATCTTCCACGCTGTTCAGCATCCATGTGATCGTTTCCCGCTTCATACAAGCAATCCCTCCTTCTCAAGATAGAGTCTGAGCTTTTCTCTGATGCGAAAGAGGCGGACAGTCACACTGTTGTTCGTTGAATGTGCCATTTTGGCAATGTCCTGCACCGGATCGGAATACCAGTACCGCCGCATGAAGAGAAACCTGTCAGAATAGCTCAGCGTGGCCAAAAAGCCGTTGATCGCTTCTTTGAGTTCCTGCGCTTCATACGCATTTTCCACGCTGTCGCTGTCAGAGAGATAGTCTTCCAGTTCGTCAAGTGCAAGGTCGTACTGGCTGTTTCGCTTATCCGCTGTATTGGCGTGATACTTCTTTGTCGCAAGATTGCGCGCGATCCTGCAGACAAAAGTCCGCAGCGGGTTTGGCTTGTGGGGCGGTATGGCGTTCCAGGTGCCGAGGTATGTATCGTTCACGCACTCCTCGGTATCCTGCGCGTTTCCGAGGATATTCCGCACCACTCTTGCCACGGCGCTGCCGTGCTTTTTGGCAAGCTCTTCGATCGCCTGTTCCGAGCGCTCAAAGAACAGTTTGACGATCTCCGTGTCTGTCATAGGCTGTCACCTCTTTTCGCCTTCACTTATGTACTACGGAAACAAGGCCAAAACATTAACAAGAAAAAGGAAAAACAGAATAACATTGCGGTCACTATACCACAAAAAGGTGTCTCACGGTGAGACGCCTTTCAAGGAAAAGCCCGCCCCTCCAAAATGGAGAGACGAGCTTTTTGCGTTATGAAGCTTTCGTTGCAAATCCTCACCCGATGGAATGGTGGTTCCCGATCGTCAGGTCAATATAGCCCGGGTAGTTGCCCAATTCCAGGTACATCGGCGCACCCTCCTGGTCCCCCTCAAAAAACACCGTGAGATAATACTGGGTCGGGTTCAGCTTCGGCATGTCCTTTAGCAGTGTTGCGCCGTCGATGGGCGGCCACTGCTTTTCATATTCGGGGAAATAATTGTCCACGGTTTCCCCGATCCGGTAGCCGGAAAATCCCCAATACTCCGCCAAGCGGGAGCAAAAGTCGTTTACGGTCAGATCGGCCGGGAAAATATCATCGAAGTTGTCATAGACGTAGGTGCTCCCTTCTTCACCGGGGGAATCGATGGCCACCGGCTCGTCGGTTTCATCCGGGTGGGCGCTGATCCTGGCAAGCACGATCTTTCCGCTCAGCGTGTCGACCTTCAGCTGGCAGACATATTTTTCGTTGGAGAAGCGGACGTCAAAACAGTGGGGAAAGAGCCTGCCATACCAATAATCGCCGCCCTGTTCGGCCTGCTGCTCCTTGATATACACAGCGGGGCTTTCAAACCGGATTTCCTTTGACAGAAGTCCTAAGTCCTGCCAGACCGCAAGCTGCTCCAGCGCTACACGTTCCGCTGCCTTTGGGCCGGATACGACGTCGTATGCCGCATAGGCCCCAATGCCCAGAGACAGCAGGAGCGTTGCTGCGATCGCGAAGGCTATGATCCGTTTTTTCATGGGTACGATCCTTTCCGGGGAGCGCCCGCCACGAGCGGGATCGAATTGAAAGGCCTCGGCGATCTGGCGATCCTCCAGGTTGCCGAACACGCGCGACAGCTGTTCCCGTCTCATGCGAGCAAGCCCTCCTTTTTCAAATATCGGCGCAGTTTTTCACGCGTGCGGAAAAGACGAACGGAAATACGATGGCTGCCGAAGCCGGTCTTCGCGGCGATCTCGGAGACCGCGTCCCCATACCAGCAGCGGCGCACGAAGCAGAAGCGGTCCTCATAACCGAGGGTATCCAGGAAGCGGACGATGGCGGCGGAGAGCTCCTTTTCCTCGTAGTCCGCCTCCACGTTGACGGAGGCGGGGATGCACTCCTCCAGCTCGTCCAGCACAAGATCGTACTGTCCGTTTCTCTTTTGCGCCGTGTTGCTGTGAAATCTCCCGAGAGCAAGGTTGCGGACGATTTTGCAAACGTAAGCGGCCAGGGAGTCCGGATGCTGAGGCGGAATGGAGTTCCAAACCCCAAGCCAGGTGTCGTTTGCGCACTCTTCCACGTCCTGCCTGCTGCTGAGGATATTGGCCGCCGTTTTCCGCACGGCCGCGCCGTATTTCCCTTCCAGTTCCGCAATGGCCTGTTCCGAGCGCTCAAAGAACAGGGAGATGATTTCGCGATCCTCCAACTGCGTCACTTCCTTTCCGCCTCACCCTAACAGTAGGGATCTGACGGGCCATATCTCATCTTTTTTGAAAATCGTATCCAGTATACTGCGGGCGTGCATACAAGGCAAAGGCGCAGCGCTGCCTTTGCACCTATTCCAGCACCAGGATCTGGTCGCCGGGGCGGGCCTCGCCCTCCTCCAGGACCCGGGCGAAGATCCCCTCCCGGGGCATGACGCAGTCCCCCGCCTGCTGCCGGATGGCGCAGTCCGCGTGGCACTCCTTGCCGATCTGGGTGACCTCACAGAGGGCCGTGCCCACCCGAAGCCGGGTCCCCACGGGCAGCCGCACCAGGTCAAGCCCCTCGCAGAGGACGTTTTCCGCGAAAGCCCCGGGTTTCAGCGCAAAGCCGATCCGCTCCTCCATGCGCGCTACACTCTCCCGGCCCAGCAGACTCAGCTGCCGGTGCCAGTCCCCCGCATGGGCGTCCCCCGGAATGCCCCAGTCTGGCAAGAGACGGAGCGCCTCCACGGGGTGCTTTTGCTGTCCCTTCTTTTCACTGACGCAGACCGCCAGGATCTTTCCCGTTTTCTCTGTCATGATGCATCCTCCCTGTGCTATATAATCATATTTTCCCGCTGTTTTAATAGGTTTATTCCGCAAAGGAAGCGGCCCCGCAGGACATCGGGGCCGTCTTCCAGCAGCACGTCCGCCTATTCCCGCATCAGACTGCGGAGCGTGAACTGCCCCAGATAGGCCCGCACCGTCTCGTCCAGGCCCTGCCAGAGGGGCAGGGTCCTGCAGCTTTCCGCCCGGGCACATGGCTTGGCCTCCGCCTCCAGGCAGGCCACAGGAGCCAGGGTCCCCTCCATACGCTCCAGCAGTTCCAGTACGCGGATCTCCTCCGGCGCGGGCACCAGGCGGTAGCCGCCGCCCTTGCCCCGGAGGCCCTCCAGGATCCCGGCGTTCACCAGCTCCTTCACGATGCTCTCCAGGTATTTTTCGCTGATGCCCTGCCGCTCCGCCAGCTCCCGTAAGGTCACCTTCTCCTCCGTCTGCCGCTCGGCCAGGTCCACCAGGATCCGCAGGGCGTAACGCCCCCTGGTTGAGATCATCATGGTCTGCTCCTCCTGTGCTCTCGTTTCATAAGCCTATTATACCGCAGGGTTAATGGGATTTCAACCGGCCATTCCGGTTTTCCTCCCCCCGTTCTCCTTTTTCTCTCTTCACTCTTCTCTCTTCACTTTTCACTTCCGATGCTCTCTCCCCAGATGGGGGTGGTCTTCACATAGGTCCAGTGGTAGGGGAAGTCCGGCTGCCGGATCCGCTGGGCCAGGACCGAGGCGGCAAGTCTCCCGATCTCGGCGCTGGGGATGCGGGCGGTGGCAAGGGCAGGCGTCACCACCGAGGCCTCCATCGACCCGTCAAAGCCCGCCACCATCACATCCCCGGGGATCGAGAGGCCCAGCTTTTTCAGCGCCGTCATCAGGTGCAGGGCCAGATAGTCGTTGGCGCAGGCAAAGCCGTCCGGGATCTCCGGCAGAGCCTCCAGCTGCCGCAGCAGCCAGGCGGGATCCCCGTAGTATTCCCCGTCCTCCGCCAGGATGCTCAGGTCCTCCCGGATGGGGAGCCCCGCCTCCCGCAGGGCGCTGCAGCAGCCCACCCAGCGCTCATAAAAGCTGTTGCAGTGGTTTTTGTCCCCCACAAATCCTATTTTCTTTGCGCCGGATCGGATCATTCGCCCCACAAGTGCCGTTTCGCTGGCCAGATTTTCCATGGACACGAAGTCGCAGTTGATGGGGCTCTCGGCAGCGTGGGGGTAGCCGTCCACAAACACGGTGGGCTTTCCCAGGGCGCAGACGCTCTCCAGATAGGGCCGGTCAAACAGCTCGATGCCCAGGATCCCCGCCGTCTCCTCCAGGTCCAGGTGGGGCGGCAGGCGTTTTTCCCGGATCTCCGCCCGGGAAATCTCGTACATTTTCAGGGTGTAGCCCGCACGGGAGATCTGGTCGGTAAAGCTGGTGATGAAAAAAGCGCCGAAATTGTGGCTCAGCAGCTTGTGCTGGGTCAGCAGGGCGATGCTCCTGCCCTGGCCCGACTCCGCAGGCAGCTGGGTGTAGCCCAACTGCCGGGCCTTGTCCAGCACCAGCCTTCTGGTCTCCTCCGGAACGGCGCCCCGGTCGTTGAAGACCTTGGAAACGGTGTTGCGGGACAGGCCGCAGGCCTGGGCAATATCCTGCATGGTGATCCTTTTGCGTGCCATCTTCTCTCCTCCCCGGGCTTTCTTTTATTATATGTATATCATAGCATGGCGGCTGCGGAAAAGCAAGGTTTACAATTTGTAAAAACATGCAGGTCTGTTCTTGTCTATTCTGTGCAAACGGCAGGCTCCCTTTTCGGTAAAACCGTGCAAATGCAAAGGAAATGGGGGAAAAAGATTGACATATTATTCATTTCACAGTATACTAATACTGTATGTGAGTTTACATTTTGTAATCTTCTTTTCGCAAACGCACACGAATCCGAATGCAAGGAGGATTTGTCCATGAGAGCAACAAGAACGATCCTTGCCGTGCTGCTTCTGGTGGCCATGCTCCTCTCCGCCTGCGGCAGCGGCGCCGCCCCCGCGGAAGAAGCCCCCGGCACCGACGGGAACCTGGCGGAAGCCCCTGCGGAAGAAGCCGCGGAAGAGTTGGGCGAAGGCCTCCCCGACGAGGCCTATGAGGCGGTGGACTACAGCCTGTACCCCGCGCCCGAGGGCGGCTATGTGGGCGACGTGATGCCCTTCGTCACCGAGGATAACGAGCTGGAGCTCTACTACCTCTACGATACCGACCACAACGGCCAGGGCTACCACCCCATCTACAAGTATTCCACCGATGATCTGGTGGGCTGGGAAGACCACGGCATGGTACTGAACTACGGTCAGATGTCCGATCCCGACCCCGCCCTGGGCACCGGCTCTGTGATGCAGGACGCCGACGGGCTCTACCACCTGTTCTACACCGGCCATAACGACACCGGCAACGGCGGCATGGGCAAGGAGTGCGTCATGCACGCCACCAGCACCGACCGGGAAAACTGGACCAAGGATGAAGACGTGGTGTTCTACGCTCCGGAGGGCTATTCCAAGGACGACTTCCGGGATCCCGAGGTCTTCTGGGTGGAACGGGACCAGTGCTACTGGCTGCTGATCGCGGCCCGGGAGAACACCCTGGGCGGCGTGGTGGCGAAATACACCTCCACCGACCTGAAGAACTGGGAGTTCATCGGCCCCATCTTCGCCCCCATGTCCCAGTACATGCTGGAGTGCCCCGACCTGTTCCAGATCGGCGACAAGTGGTATCTGACCTACAGCTGGGACTGCGTCACCTACTATGCGGTGAGTGATTCCATGGACGGTCCCTTTGTTCCCCCGAGAGACAATATCCTGGACGGCAAGGGCACCATGTCCGGCAACGGCTTCATCTTCTACGCGGCCAAGACCGCGGAGCTCAACGGCCATGTTTACCTCTGCGGCTGGCTGGGCCGTCCGGGCCTCAGCGGGGACTCCGGCGTCTATCAGTGGGCCGGCAGCGTCATGGTCCACGAGCTGCTCCAGCAGGAGGACGGGACTCTGGGCGTGAAGGCTCCCGAGACCTTTGACGAATACTTCACCATGGACAAGATCGTCCCCGCCGCGCCCATCAAGGGCAATGTGGAGATCAAGGACAACAACATTTCCCTCAGCGCCGAGGAAGGCGACTACGCCCTGGCGGATATGGGCACCCGCCCCGCCACCATGACCCTGGAATGCGACGTGACCCTGAGCGAGACCGGCCGTGTGGGCTTTGCCTTCGGCGGCAGCGAGAAGGACAGGACCTGGACCGCCCTGTGCCTGGACATGAGCCGCGGCAACATCCACTACGAGGGCTATGAGATCCTGGATCTGGAAAACTACGACCCCACCGCCTTCACCCGCTTCAACTTCACGAAGAGCGACACCCACCACATCAAGCTGGTCTGCGAGAATGAGATCGTGGTGTTCTACATCGACGGCGTCAAGGCCCTCAGCTGCCGCATCGCCCACTCCACCCAGGGCGCCCACATCGGCGTTTTCGCCGAAAACGCCAGCGCGGACTTCCAGAACATCCGCATGTGGATCCCCGGCTGAGACAGGACCATAAACGCGAAACAGCACGTCTTCAGGCAGCTCTCTGGAAAAAGTTGTTTTGAAGAAGCGATTACCAGTCCATCAAGCAGGAAACAGGCGTGGCCACAACGGTCACGCCTGTTTCCTGTTTGTTTCGGATCGGGGGGCATAATCCGATGCTCGTTATTTGATTATGGACATGTTGCGAAACAGGATAATGTGTTGTAATATACAAGCGAAATCTTTTTTCCAATGCATGGATACAAAGACGGGGAAGGGGGGACGCGACGTGCCAGACATAGTAAAGTTTGTTCTTTTTTCTGTTGTTCCCATCATACAGGACATGCTTCTTGTCCTGCTGTTCTTCCGCGGCATGGTCCTTCGCCAAAAGCGAAAAGATTCCCGATATGACCTCCTCGTATCCCTGCGTCCTGTACTCCTGTGGGCAGGCGCAGTCTGCGGTGGGGTGCTCAGCGTTCCTGTTACGTTATTTGGACCGGATGATATGTCCAGCGGCGTGTGGGTTTTATTTGAGGTCGTCGTTCTTGCTTGTATCGCCATGTTGCTGGCCTACTGCAACGAGACGGTCACATACGATAAATCAGGATTTCATGCAAGAAACTTGTTTGGAATAGAGCGCTCCTATGACTATGGGGAGATTACCGGGATCTCCCGCAAAGGCGGCGACACGGTGCTGCGCTGCGGGCGCCGCAGGATCAGACTTGACAGCATGTCCTTTGGGGGCAACGAGTTTGTTGCATATGCCGACAAGGCGTATTTCAGGCAATATAAACGGTATATCCCTGTATTTAAGCCTAAAAAGGATCCCTTGAATGGAAATCTGGATACCCCGTGGTTGTATCTGGTCGTTTATGTGTTCATACTTGCTGGTGGCATTTTCACGTCCATCCTGTCCGTATCCGGCCTCAGGCCTGCCAAGGACGAACTCCCCGCCGATGCCGTGGAGCTTCGCACCGCCTTTTCCTCCTATGAGCGCACGAAAAAGGACAGTGGAACCCTGGTGCTCTATGCACCCGGATACGACAAGCCGTTTTCGATCTCCTGGCTTTCCGGATATAGAGATCACGCCCCCGATCCGGACACGCTGTGCAATGGTGAAGACTATATCCTCTCTGTGCGTGAAGGAAAGCAGGAGTATTGGATACACGCCATTTCCACCGCAGATCACCGAAGCATGCTCAGCGCATACGACAGTAACACCGCTTACCGCAACACGCAGTATGTGGCGTGTATTCTTCTCCTGCTGATCGCCATGCCCGCTTTCACCTTGACCGGTCTCTTCGGAATACTGGTGGGCAGACACCCGGAGCGCTATTCCAGGCGTTTTCGACGCCTCTTTTATAAAGATTCGGCGTGGGTCTCTCCGGATTGGAAAAAACATAAGCATCCTCCAAAGCGGCGGCAGAAGTAGTCCCTAAGTATCATAGAAAAAGAGTAGAGCTGTGAGGCCAAATGGATCTCACAGCGCTACTCTTTTTCATCCGTTTCTATATGAGGTGTCTTCCTCGTGTGTGATGTTTTTGCGTGTAAATGGAGGGATCCCATGGATTCGCTTCCTGCTGCTCTTTTCCTTCCCCATACCGTCGGGACGTCGAGGACGCCGTCCCCTACGGAGAAACGGAGGCGGGTGCGTTGTGCGGGGGAACGCCGCGTCTATGCCGCAGGCGCTTCACGAACGGGCCACCCAACGCCTTCTCCTTGAGGAGAAGGTGTCATTCGGCGTGTCACGATCCGCCGAATGACGGATGAGGTGGCGTCTCCCTTGTAGGGGTGCCCTACGCCCTGGCGGTTGCCCGGTGCGGCGATGAAAATGGAAAATACATGATGGGCGGACCCGTACCCTGGCATATTTCGAATTCCCCCATCATGTTTTTTGTATATACCGTATTCTGCCGGGAGGGGCGAGCCCCTCCCCTACGGCAACGGCTGGGCCGGGCTGTCCTCCTGAGGAGGGGGACCGACGAAGGATCCCTAGGTTGCGGGGCAGGTGTTGCCGCAGAAGCCAAGATAACGGGCCCTGCGCCGGCGTGGGATCCTTCAGGCGGGGAGGCGGAGCGATCAGGGGTGTATAGACTGGTAACATAGGTAACAGAATGTCCAAGGACATAGGTAACAGTTTTTATAGTAC
>JAEEGF011350640.1_pt1 | contig 10536 bp, 9 predicted proteins | sample 9134171 | NCBI WGS metagenome assembly JAEEGF01 (sample SAMN16246542, study PRJNA631951) | gut metagenome | biome: gut microbiome; feature: rumen; material: AP-attached | host: Bos | place: Iran: Karaj | collected 2018-10 | reverse complement strand
AAAAAATATAAAAAATACAATTTAATTATTTTTTTTACGAACATAAGTTGTATTTGACTTTAATAATTAAAAAATTATAAAATAAATGTTTAAACTTGAAGTTGATTCTCCAACAGGAGAAAAAGATTATTTATATATTTCAAATTTAAATAATTCAGAAAAAGAAATTTATAATTATTGTCTAAGCAAAAAATATGATTATGAAAAAGTAAAAGAACTAAAATCTCAATTTCAAAATTATTATTCTCCAAAAAGTAAAAGCAATAGAAAAGGAAGTGAAAATAAATCAGTAAATAAAACTTTAACAACAAGTTATTCTTCTTATCAAAAACCAAGTATTAGTTATGAAAAAAAATCATTTTCTCTTTTTCCTTTTCAAATATTTGTAACATCGAATAAAAAAGAAAAAAAAAAGAATTCAAGAAATTTATCAATGTCAAAAGAAAAAAAGAAGAAAAAAATTTTGAAAAAGAATAAATCAATTTCATTTGAACATTCATTTAAAAAAAATGCTTCAAATTCAAATTTAAATTATGATAATAATATAAATTATGATACTTTTAATAAAAAATTAGATAAATTTTTATTGAGAGTAAAAGGAGTTACTGAAGAATTTAAAAAAGAAAAAAAAAAATTTAATGAAAGATATTCAACAATGAAAACACGAAGTGAAAAATATAATAAAGGAAAAAATTATGGAATTTTATTATATAATAGAGGAATAAATTATTTAAATAAATCAAAAGAAAAAACTGAAAAATTAAAAAATAGTTTATCTAAAAAAGAAATGGATTTTCCTTTTAAACCTTATTTAAATGAACCTAATGAATTATTATTAAAATCTAGAAAAGAAAAAAATTATTGTCATAATAATGAAGATATGCTATTACATTATGATAAATATAAAGAAGATATTAAAAACAAAGATTTGATCAAAATCAAAAAAGATAAAGAAAAAACAAAGAAATATTATAATGATGAAAATGAAGAAATTTTTGAACCAAAAATTAATCAGAAAAGTAAAAATATTGTTAATAATTATAAAAATATTTTTGAAAAATTATATAATGATAGATTGGTTAAAGACAATATTTTAGAAAAAATTAAAAATGACGAAAAAAAAAATTACCCTTTTAAACCGACTGTTAATAAAAAATATAAAGTAGAAAAACCTAATTTTTCTATTTTCAAAAAATATGATTATTTAATTATTAGAGATGAAGAAAATAAAAGTAAATAAAATTAAGATTTTAAATCGTATTATTTAATATATTTTAAAAAAGAATTTAATTCTTTTTATTTTTATAATTTTTCAAATTATTTATTTTTCTTATTATACTATATCTTTATTTTCAATAATTAAAATAAAAATAAATATTATTTTTATTAAACAACTAAATGAAGTCAGAATCAAAAAATCATTTAAATAAAAAACTTACGAAAAAAATTGAAAGTAATAGAACTAATGGAAATATTCCTTCTTTAAACCAAGAGAATAAAAATATAAATTCATCAAAAAATTTAACAAAAATAAAAAATTTAGATGTAAATGATAAAGAAAAAAAAACAATTAAAAAAAACATAAATGAAAATAACAAAACCGAAAAATTAAATGAATTATTAAATGAAGAAGAAATAAAAAAAAAAAGTGAAACTGACATAGAAAAAAATAGAGTATTATTAACAGAAATAAATAATAAAAATTCAGAAAGAAAATTATTTAAAATAAATAAAAATTTAAAAGATAAAAATATTCAAATTTTAAAAGATTTAAAAGAAGAAGAAAAGAAATTAAAAAAAAAATATAAAAAATTAGAAGAAAATAAAGAATTTATTGAGAAAGAAAATAATATAAATTTAACAGAAATAGAAGAAAATATAAATAAAGATAAATTAAAAACATTAGAAATAGAAAAAAAAGATACAAATAATAGAATAAATGAAGTAAATTATTTAATAAAAAATATATTAAATACAGAAAATAATAAAAATAAAAAAGAGAAATTAAAAATATTTTTAGATAATTTTGAAAAAGATAAAGAAAAAATAGAATTAAAAGCAAAACAATATTGTGAAGAATCAAAAAAAATTCAAGAAAAAATGAAAAAAGATATTGAGAAAGTAATGAATAAAAAAAAAAAAGAAATAGATGAAAAAGAAGAAGAAGAAAAAAAACAAAGTATAGATTTTTTAAAGAAATTAAAAGAAAGAGATAAAGAAACTCGATTAAATATAGAAAAAATAAAAGAAAAAAAATATAAAGGATTAAAAGTTGAAAAACATATGAAAGATAAAATAAATATTGATGAAAATAATTATTTGTTTAATAAATTAAAAAAACAATTTATTGAAAAAGAAGATACTTTTATTAAAGATGAAATTAGAAATAAAAAAAGAATTATGAATTCTATTAATTCTGAAGAAATTCAAGCGTTTAAAAAAAGATATATAAAAAAAAAATTACAAAATGAAAAAATTTTAGAAGAAAAAACTGAAATTTTTAAAAGAGAATTTAATAATAAAAATTTATTACCAAAATTTATTTCTCATCATTTTAGAGAATTATCTCATTTGAATTTAAATAAATTTGAAAATGAAATAAGAGAAAAGAAAAAAATAGAAGAATGTTTAAAAAAAAAAAAAAATTATTCAGAAATAATATTAAATGAAAGAAAGCCAAAAATAAACATGAAATTAAAAAAAGAAAGAGAAGAACATTTTTCAAAGAAAACAGAAAGAAAAAAAATAGATGAACAATTAAATAATGATAATAAAAATACAATATTATTTAAAAAAAACAATAATAAAAAAATAAAATTTAATTGGAAATTAAATTTATATGATAATGAATTAAGTAAATCTTTTGAAATAGAAAAACCAATAAAAATTCCTTTATCATTATCAATAAGAAAAAGAAAAAAAAGTTTACAAAATGAAAAATTAAAAGATTATTTAAGTGAATTAAAAAAAGAAAGAGAAGAAAAAGGAATAAATAAAGAATATGAAAGTAGAAATTGGAATAAAATGTTAAATAATCCTAATGGAAATTTATTTGATAATATTAATAATGTAAAATTAAAAGCTTTAAGTTTATCTCAAGAAGCTGAAAAAAAAGAATATTTATTAAGAAAAAAAGGAGGTGTTATTAATAATCCTAATTTAGGAAAAAAAATAGCTCATTTATTAATTGATTCTTTAGAAGCTAAATTAAGTATTTTAAATACAATTGAAAATAATTAAATTTTTTTTTTAACAAAATAATAATTGTTTATGAATTAAGAAATGATATAAATATATTAATAAAATAGTAAGATATAGTTTAAAAACAAAACTAAACAAATAATATTGTATAATTTAAAAAATTAAATAATTATTTTCTTTTCATTATAAAAATTATTTTTATATTATAATAAATATTTTTTCAATAAAAAATTAATTTAAATAAATGAAATACTTTTTATATTTTGTTTTAATAATATCAATAAACTCAAACTATTTTTCATTAAAAACAGAAAGAAAAGAATCAAAAAAACTAAATAAAGCAATAAAAGATTTAATATCAAAATATAAAATTGACATAATTCAAACTCCAGAAGAAAAATTAAAAAATTATCACTTAACATCATTATTAACAAAAAATATAACAACAACAAATAATAATCCATATTTCACAATAATAAACTTAGATAATTTTTTTAACATTCAATATTTTGGTTCAATTTTTTTAGGAAGTACTTATCAAAAAATTTCAATAATATTTGATACTGGAAGTAACATTCTTTGGGTTCCTTATTCAAATTGCACTAAATGTAGAAATTATACTAAAAAATATAATCCTTCACTTTCTTCTTCTTCAAAAACTTTAAATATTAATAAGAATATTACTTATGCTATTGGTTATGTTAATGGAAAAATATTTGAAGATTCTATTACTTTAAATTATAATAAAAAGAATAATTATATTTACAATCAAAAATTAAGTGCTGATTATTTTAATTTTTTAGTTGTTAATGAAGAAAAAAATTTAAGTGGAACTGTTGCAGATGGTGTTATGGGATTAGGAATTAATAATGAAGGAAATTATAAAAATTCTTTTATTGAATCATTATATTATCAAAATAAAATAAAAACTCCTTCTTTTACTTTTTATTTAACTAATAATAAAGATCAATCAAGATTATATTTCGGTAATATTTTAGAAAATAAATACATTAGTAATTTCTTTAATAATAAAAAAATTAATAAATGTTATGTACCTTCAAATGCAAATTATTGGTTATGTGATATTGAGAATGAAATAAAAATATATGATTCTAATAATAAAGAAAGTTTTAATTTTATTTCTACTTCAAATTTAATTTTTGATACTGGTACTTCATATATAATTATTCCAAGAACAGATTTTTTACAAATTATTACTTATTTAAATAAAAATTCATTAGATAAATGTAGAATAAATCAAAATTATCAATTAATATGTAAATGTAAATCTCAATATGAATTTGGTTCATTAAGTATTAATTTAGGAAATGGAAATTTTTTTAATATTACTTTTTCTGATGTTATTGATTTTAGTTCTAAAAATATTTATCAATGTCATTTTCAAATTATGGTAGATGTTTTTGATATTAAAACTTGGATTCTTGGTGATAGTGCTTTAAGATCTACTTTAATTTCTTTTAATATTGAAAAAAGAGAAATTCAATTTATTCAAAATGTTAAAGAACAGTTTAATCATGTTAGTCTTGCTAATAGTGCTATTGATTACATTCATAATTTAAATAAATCTTATTATAATTTGATTTATTGGTTATTAGGTATTTTTATTTTTTTGTTGTTATTGGTATAATTCTTTATTTTGCTAATTAGTTTATTTCTTTGATTTTTTTCTTTTCTGATTTATTAATATTTATAATTTAAATATTAAAGAAATAAAAAATAAAAATAACATAGATTATTATGATGAAAAAAATATAAAAAAAATGTCAGGAAAAGCAAAACCTCAAAAGCACACAGCAAAGGAAATAGCAATGAAAGATCATGAAGCAAAAATGAGACAAGGAGGAAGAGGAGGTGGAGCAGAAGGAAAAGAAAAAAGAAAAGCTCCTAAAGAAGGAAAAAAAAATGTCTTTATTACTTGTAATATTTGCTTTACTCAACAACCTTCTCTTAAATCTATGGAAATTCATTATGAAAATAAACATCCTAAGGAAAATTGGGAAGATGTTAAATTCACTTATGAAAAACAAATTGAAGATAATGCTGAAGCTGCTAAAGAACAAAGAGAAAAAATGAAAAATAAATAAATTATTTTTTTTTTAATTTTTAAATTTATTTTTTTTTTTAGATTAAATTTTGTTTTTTTTTGTTTTAAAAAACGGAAATATTAATTTTTATAAAATCATTATTTTTTAAAATTCTGAAAAAAGAGATTTTAATATTATTTTAATAAAAGTAAATTTTACCAAATAAAAGAATAAAAAAATCATATTTAAGATATTATATTTTTTACTGGTATTGTTTATTTTCTTGTTTAATAGTTTCTTTGTACTCATCCATTTTAAATGTTGGTATATTTTCTAAATCTATAACAACAGGTGAATTAGCTCCAAGAGTCGTAGTAGGAATTTCTTTTCTCAAATTCAATGTAGAACATGATAATAAAACAATAGCAAAAATTATTATTTTAAATAGCCCTTTCATTTTTATTTAAAATTATAATCTTTTTTTCATTAAAAATAATAACTTTGATTTAATTTGAAACTAAATTTTAGAAAAAAATGGATAAAAATATTAGAAAAAATTATGAAGAAGAAAAAGAAGAAAATAATGAGAATTTAAATAAGGAAAACAAATTATTGTTATATGGAAAAAAATATTTAGAAGAAAGAGGAGAAGATGAATATTCTAAAATTGAATTATTAGTAAAAGGATTATCAAAGAAGTCTTTAAAAAATAAAAATCAATTTGTTCCAAAACCAAAACCTTTAGAAATTAATTTTGTTCCTTCAAAATTAAAATTAGGTTCAATTATTCAAAAAAAATGTAGTAATTCTTGTCCTAATTCAGATTCAAGTTCTGATTGTTTTTCTGACGAAGAAAATTGTTTAAAAGATTTAAGAAAAAAATTAAATTTTCTTAAATATTCTGTTCCGAAAACTTTTTCAAAAGTTATTGTAAATAAAAAAAAATTATTTGACATTGAAAATGAAGAATTAAAATTTAATGATAAAGAAGATATTTATAGTGGAAGTGATAATGATTATGAAATTGATAATAATGAAAAAAGACAAATTAGACTTAATTCTTGTTCTATTTTAGAAATCTTACAAAATAACATATAGTTGATATCATAATATAAAAGAGTATTTTTTATCTTTTTATTTGTATTTTAAAAAATTATATAGTTGGTTATAATAAATTGATAGTTATTATAATTATAATTCTTAATCATATTAATTAAAAAAAATTAAGGTATATAAAAAATTGAATAATATTTTATGAGAAAATATCTGAATTCATCAAATTAAAGTTAGAAAATGGAGAATATAAAAGAAATTGAAACTTCTTCAGAAAAAAAGGAATTACAAGAAAATATAGAAGAAAATGAAAGTAATTCAATAGATTTAAAATCAAATAATAAAGAAAATGAAATAAAAGAAGAAAATAAAAATCAATGTAACGATAATTTAAAAGAGAAAGAAGAAGAAAATTCTGAAAATGATAATAAGGAAAAAATATCAGATAATAATAATAATCCAAATGAGAGTTTAAAAGAAGAAAATTTGGAAAATAAAAATGTAAATAAATTAAATAATCATATTAAAAAAAATAATTCACAAATTATTGGTGCTAAAAAATTAAAATATAAAATCATTAAAAATAAAAGTGAAAATAAAAAAGAAAACAAAAAAGAAAACAAAAAACTGTTTAATTATAAATCATTATCTTTAAATAATATATTTAATTTACCAAAAATAAATCCTTCAAAATTAAAAATTGTATTTTTATATCTTCGAAAAGAATTTTATTTATTTATAAAACCTACAATAACATTAAATGAAATAAAAATATTAATAAGTGAGAAAATAAATTTAAAACCAGATAAATTTGATATGTTATATAATAATAAAAAAATACCAGATGAAAAAATGAATGATAAATTAAAAGATTTTATAAATCTTTTTGAATTAAAAATTAGACCAATATTTTTAATAAAAAAAAAAATAATTTTATATAATTCACTTCCTTTAATTAGTCCATTATATTCCGAAAATTATTCTAATAAAGTTAAAATTATAAATTATCCTTCAATGGCAGATAAAAATATTTCTTCTAATGATCATTTATTTAAAATAATTAATGATTTTTTCAATGATTATCTTATTAAAAAAGATTATATTTGTGAAAAAAATCATCTTAATGAATTTATTATTTCTTTTCATAATTCTGATATTGCTTTTGATTTTAATAGATATATGCTTGCCGTTAAAAATAAGAAACCTTTATTAAAAGATGTAAAAATTGTTTTAATCAAAAAGAAACAAATAGTTTTAAAAAAAAAAATTGAAAAAAAAAATAATTTAAAGAGATTAATTCAATCTCCTTCAAAAATGACTTTTATTTGGGATTATTTTATAGAATAATTAATGAGATAAATAAATACATAAAAATTATTTTGAATATAAAAAATAAAAATAAAACTTATATATCTTGTATATTTATTGTTTTAAATATATAAAAAAGAAATAAATAAATAAAATCTTAATAGTAAAACTACTAAAATTAAAAAAATAAAAAATTAAAATGCAAGAAGGAGAAGAACTTAAAGATATAGAAATGTCTCCAAGTAAAAGAAAGCACTATTCACAAGAAGATTATATAAATGATGAAAAAATAAATGTAATTCAATACCACATAGTATTATATCCAGAACAAGAAAACGAAGATGATGAGCCTTTCGAAATTTATTTCATTAATGATCAAGAATATACAATAGAATTATTTAAAGAGAAAATAATAAATGAATTTATTTCAACATTTGAAGAATTTCAAGATTTAAATGAATTAACAATTGTAAAATTTTACATAAAAAAATTTGGGAAATACTTTCCATATACTATTACAGATATAAATAAAATTCCAGAAACAATTTATGTTGAATTTTCATCTGAAGATGCTTGGATTAAAACTTTTATTCATATTGAAATGGATTATTATAGTTTTCAAATAACAACTGATGTTAAAATTTATAGAGATTCAACTTATCAAGAAATTTATAAAGAATTATTAAAAATGATGATTACTTTTTGGAATAATGTTTCTATTGAAAAACCTGAAATTTTAGAATATACTTATATTATTTCTGGATTCGATATTTTTCATTCAAATGATTATAAAGAAATTTGGAATAAAAATTCTAAAAATTATTTTAATTTTGAGTTAAATGTTAAAGGAACTTTTACTCCTATTGAAGAACTTGTTTTTACTTCTTTACAAGAAAAATATAAAAAATTTCAAAAAGATAAATGGAATAATTTTAAGAAATTAAAGTCATTTATTCATTTTACATATGATCCATTATTTTCAAATGAATTTAATAAACTTAAGTTATTGATTACAAATAAAATAATGAAATTAAATAATCAAAAGAAAATATATTTATATTTTTCATCTGATGAAATAGAAGAAAGATCAAATGATTCATCTTCAAGTAGTAAAAGTGATCAATTATCTCCAAATTTACAATTAGTAATAATTGGTAAAGTTTCTAAACAAACAAGAGTATTAAATAACGTTAAAAGAAATAATCTCAAATATAATACTTTAAATTTTGGAATTCTTTCAAAAGATAAGAAAAATGTTAAAATTGAGAATCCTAAAATATCTTTAACTCAGTTAAAACAATTTGAAGAAGGAAATACTCATATTGATCAACCAAATAAAGCTTTTGAGTTTTTAAAAATTAATAGAAGGAAATTTAAAAATAAAAAATCTTTTGGAGAAATAAATATGGTTTCTAAAATATTATTAAAAACTTATGAAGAAAAAAAAGATACAGCAACAGATATTACTGATAATGAATTAAATATAAATTTAATTAAGAAAAATGCTTTAAATAATCAAAGATTATTAAGTATTGATGATGAATTTACTAAAGTAATTACTAAAAGTTTTTTAATCAATTTAATAGAAGATAATTCTACAATTGAATTAAAATATTGTGAACTTGATAATTATTCTATTCCTTATTTAAGAAATTATACTTATAAAATTTTTATTAATTCTGAATTAAGAAATATTCAAGAAGAATATCAAAAAAAAAATACGAAAGGATTTGGTATTGTTAAATATCTTATCATTGCTTTTATTATTATTATTATTATTGGGTTCATTGTTCATTATATAACTAAAGATAAATTATAAATTATATAATATGAAATAATTACTAGTTAATTTACAACTTTAAAATATAAAATAAAATAATTCATTGAATTTAAAGTAAATTACAATTATTTTTTTTATCTTATTATAATATAAACAATGCAGTTAAATATAAATGATGCTTCAGATCAATTTTCAAATGTCAGATTAATTCAACCTTCAAATCATAAACAAAAACAAATAAGTAAAAACAATTTAAAACAAAAAAATACATTTAAAGAAAAAGAAGAAGATAATAATTCATATGAAAATATATTAAATAAAATATTAGAATTAAAGCCAAAAGAGAAGAAGCAAATAGGACATCATAAATCAGATTGTAATTTTAATATAAAAATATCAAAAACAAAAAAAGAATTTTCATCTCCTAATTTAAATATAAGAAGACAATCAGATATGACAAAAAATAATTTAGAAAAAAATACTCATAATGTTAAATATCCACAAAGAAGTGCATTTTTAGGAAATAAGAAGTTTAAACCATTAAATTCAAATAATCAAGATTTAAATTATTCTATAAATTCTCATTTAAGTACTCATAAAAGTGGAATTGAACCTATTACAGAAGTTAATATTTTTAAAATAGTTGAAAAAGAAAAAGTGATTAATTTTCAAATTATATCTAAAAAGAAAAATAATCCAAATAATAATAATGGTAATTCTATTGTTTTAGTTACCAATAAAATTGTAAATATTAATAAAAAAAATATAAATAATATAAATGAAAATAATTTTGATAAACACAAAAATTTTGATGCTTTCATTCAAACTGAACCTTGGCCTTTAGAAAATATATGCCAAATGAAATTTACTATAAATACTCCAAAGAAAAAAAAATTTTTGTGTTGCTTTTAAGCAAATTATAATTGATAGTAAAATTATAAGTTATCATTATTTAAATAACTAACGAGAAATTTATAATATTAATCTTCTAAATAACATAGAAATAATAAATTAAAGATTTAGAATTTTATTTATTTATTAAATATATTTTAGAATCACATTATTAATTATATTTAAATAATTTTATATTATTTCTATTCTTTATTTGATTAAAATAATACTTTAATTATTTATTTATAAATAATTTAT
>JAEEGF011112614.1_pt1 | contig 10541 bp, 9 predicted proteins | sample 9134171 | NCBI WGS metagenome assembly JAEEGF01 (sample SAMN16246542, study PRJNA631951) | gut metagenome | biome: gut microbiome; feature: rumen; material: AP-attached | host: Bos | place: Iran: Karaj | collected 2018-10 | reverse complement strand
GAGATTTGAGCCCCCTAGGGAACTATTTCTTCAGCACGTCCTACCGCTCCGTCATGGAGCATCGCCCCGAAGGGAACCGACATGTGACCTACACGGTTGACGCCACAGAGGAGTGCCAGGAGGATTCCGATGTGCTCGTCATTGGCGACTCGTTCACCCAAGTTGGCGCCTCCAACTTCATGGAGTATTTGCAAGAGGCCATGCCTGAATGCAGAGTGCTGAATATACACACGTTCAGAGACGGACAGGAGTGGCACTACGCCCATCGGTCTCTGGAGGGCTCCGAGCGGATTCTTCATTTTCCGGGCAAGACGGATGTCGTCATGTATCTCCTGAACCACGCCAAAAAGATGCCCCGCACCATCGTCATCGAATCCACAGAAATGTGGCTGATGGAGACCGTCATGCGGACGGACTACACACCGTCGGAGGCTCGGTTGAAAGACTATGAAGGCGCCCTTCCGGAAACGGCAGAAGAGAAAAACAGACAATACAACCGTATGCTGAATGTTTCTCTCACGCTCAATCAGCTTTTGGACGGGCGAGCCTTCAGTTTTGCCCATGACTGGATCAAGCGCCGCACCGGAATTGCCGAAAATCCTGTAAAAAAACTGACGCTGAACCAACCGCACTTCTCCTGCCCCGGCGAGAGTTGCAGCCTGTATTATCTGCCCTACCCAATGACGTGGACGGAACAGGACATCTCAGACATGAGAGCGGCTATGGCACGCATCATCGAAGCGGGAAACGCACGCGGGGTGCACATCATCTTCATGGTGACTCCCCTCAAGCAGCATATGTATACCGGGTACTTGCCGGAAGGCGCCGTTTCCGAACATTTCCTCTCCGAGTCGCTCGAAGATCTTCAAGACGACAAGCACTATCTGCTCTGCCCGACGGTTTTACAACCTCACATCGCGCAGGGCGAACCGGACATTTTTCTTGTCAACGACTCACATTGGTCGTGGAAAGGCGCCAAATTCTGTGCAGAAGCACTAAAACACAAGATTAAAGACTTATGCAAAAACACGCCTTAGCGTTAGACACTTTTCGTGTCATCGCCATTCTCATGGTGTTTGCCTGCCATCTCAACTTCTTTGATTTGGCAATGGTCGGCGATCGCACCATTCTTCACCCCAATTATTACAACATCGGAGGTCTGGCCGCACACTTTTTCATTGTGCTGTCAGCGTTCTTCGCCGCTTACTCTTACGAAAAAAGTATTGCACAGGGCTATAAAGCCTACGTCACAAAAAGAATGCGCCGCCTTTACCCGACGAACTGGGCGCTACTGCCGTTTTACGTCGTCTTGTGCCTGATTCTGGGCTTTTACGGCCGCCCGATCGGCCAGATGATTGTGGACATCCTGCTATCCGGGCTGTTGCTGCAAGAGCTGTTCAATTTCTCTGCCAAAGTGTTCAATACACCGGCTTGGACCATATCCACACTGTTCATCCTCTATCTTATCACCCCGGCGCTGATGCAACCCCTGAAACGCATTCGGGGAGCGCATTGGTGGGTGGTGGTTATCATCGTACTCACCGTCGGCGACATCTACTATCGGCAATGGCTCACACACATGAAGCCGGACAATTGGTGGCTGAACTATGCCTCTCCCGTTTGCCGCATTACCGCCTATCTCGAAGGACTGGCCCTGGGGTGTGCGGCCCGACAGCTTTCCGCGCCCGGATGGGTGAGAAACTGCGCCACGCTGTGGGAAACGCTGATCACAGCAGTTGTTGCAGGCTGTTTCTGCTATATCCCCTTCAACAATGATCTTTGCGGTGACATCCTGTGTCTGTGCTGCCCTGCCGTCATTGCGGTTTTCTTCCAGAAAGACGGAGGGCGCCTCTCCTCCTTCTTCGGCAAAGAGATATTCTCCGGGTGGTCCCGCTACGTTTATTCGTTTTACCTCGCACAGTTCCTGTTCCTGCTGACTGACTATTTAATCTTCGGCAAGGTGCTCGGGCTTTGGGGACATCTGTCCCACGCTGCCGCATTGGGCATCATCGCAGTGAGCTTTGCATTGTGTGTTATCACAAGTATGTTGCTATACCATAAACTGGAACGACGCATATGACAGTAAAAAACCTTATATTCTCCGAGCATGCTTCCGACGCACCTACCGGCCGGAAGCCCGACATCGGCGTGCACCTGCATGCGTTTTATCCCGACCTGATACCGACCTTCGTCGAAAGGCTCAGTTTCATCTCCACTCCTTTCACGCTCTACGTCTCCGTACCGGAAGGCGTCAACGCTGACGAGGCTGTGCTGAAAGAGAAGTTAAGCCGCATTCCGCAGGCGGAGGACGTCTGCATACGCCGCACGCCCAACCGTGGACGAGACATTGCTCCAATGCTCTGCACCTTTGCCGACGAGCTGATGTCACACGACATCATCCTGCATCTGCACACCAAAAAGAGTCCGCAAAACGTCATTCAGACCGGCTGGCTGACCTTCATCCTGGATTATCTCCTGGCTTCACCGGCCAACGTCAGTACCATCCTGAACTGCCTGCAGCAGGACGGCGGAATGATTTCGCCCCCCAATTTCCTGTATCGCGCCACACCCGACGGATGGGGCGTGCCGGAGAACATCGTTCTGGCGCAGGAGATTGTGGACCGCAGCCGTCTCAACATTAATCTGGAAAGGGACTACCCCACCATCGACTTTCCCCAGGGCAGCATGTTTTGGGCACGTAAGGAGTTCCTCCTGCCGCTCTTCGACCTCAAACTCACTTACGAAGATTTTCCCGAAGAGCCCATCGGCCTGGACGGCACCGTGGCACATGCATTGGAAAGACTATTTTTCCTTTGGGGCAACGGCACGAAATACAATGTGTACAGAGTCTTCCACAACAACTCCGACGTGACGCTGCAAAGCCGCTTCTTCACGATGACCCAACTGCTCTCGCGCGAGCGCACCTATTTTATCAGAAAGAATCAAAAACATCTGCTGCTACTGCGCATCACACTGACGCTGTGCGCCCTGCTCACCGCCATCATTGTCTACCTTCTGTTTTTTTCGAATAACTCCGTTATATGATTTCCATCATCATCTGCACCCGACGCCCTCACGCCCTGCAAGAACTCTCGGAGAACGTCTCTCAAACCATCGGCGTGCCCTTCGAAACGGTTCTTGTGGACAACAGCGACAACCGCTACAGCCTCTGCGCAGCCTATAACGAAGGCGTCAGACGGGCAAAGGGCGACATACTGTGTTTCATGCACGATGACATCACCCTCTACACCCCAGGGTGGGGCCGGAACGTGGAACGACATTTCGAGTCGCCGGAAGTGGGCATGATTGGCCCTGTGGGCTCACATCTCATCCCTTCTGAAGGAGACTGGAGAGTGGGTTATGCTCCTTTCCATGTTCTTCACTTTATCCAACAAAACCACACCCTCTCCCCATATTCTTCCTATTTTTCGGAACATGTTCGCGACGGTCTTCAGGGATTGCTCACAGAAGTTGCCACACTGGACGGCGTCTGGTTTTGTCTCCCGAAGACGTTGTTTGATGAAGAGATTGTCCGGTTTGATGAGGAAAGCTTCACCTCATTCCATATCTACGATTTGGATATCAGCATGCAAGTAGTGCAAGCCGGGAAGAAACTGTATGTGGTGGACGATGTGCTTTTGGAACATCAATCACAGGGTGTGTACAACGAGTCGTTCGTCACCTCACTCACAAAGTTCCTGAAAAAATGGGATGGACTGCTGCCTGTGGCCCGAGGAATGGACATTGACACAGAAAAACTTGTTCAACAGACAACCCACTACCGCAACGAGCTGCTCCGTCGCATCGAAAACGACCGGGATGTTCTGGCCATCAGAAACCATTGGAAAGAAGCCGCACCAGACACCCGGACTACGTCACTTACCGCCCGCCAAAAAGAAATGGTTTCTTTTTCCGAGTTTATCTTTATCAAGAATGTCATGAAGTATCACCCTGACAAACAGGCCGCCTCTCAACAACTGAAATTGCGATGGGGCAATCTGTCAGCCAGCCACCGGATACAAATCTTGTGGAAATACTTCGTTTACCGGATTCTCCGCATTCCGTGCAAGAAGAAGTCCATGAACTTCTTCATAAGCAACGGCAACCCGACGCCCGCCGCGAAATAAAGCATCCACCAGCCCCCGGTGGCATACTCCACAATGACAGGGAACTCGCCCAACTGCTCGATGGGCAGTCCGTAAATCAGGATAATAAGGAGACTCACCGCCTTGAACGAAAGGAGATGCCAGGTGAGAATCGTCATCGTTTCCGTCCCGATATAGTCCAACAAGTCGTTCTTTAACGACGACCATCTGACAAAAAGGGAATAAAAACTCCATGTAGCCAGCGTTGCTGTCAGGAGGTGCGGAAAAAGATGCCATCCTTCATAGGAAAGGTGGTCAATTGCCAGCGGCCAGTAGAACATGCCGCATGCCGTCAGTGCAAGACTCACGACAATGCCCGTCCATCCGAACGGCGGAAGTTCGCGTTTGCACATCAGATGGCCGGCGACAAACAGGGTGGCGGCAGCAAACGCGCGCGTATTTAAATTAAGGAACACTACATGAAACTGCGTTACATGGACAACAAGCAGCAACAACAGCGACACCGCAAAAGCATATTCCGTTCTCTTGCTCAGTCGCAAAACAATCCATGCGATGATGCTGCCGAAAAAGAGCGCGTTCAAGAACCAATAGCCGGCTAACAGCCAGCACATTCCTCTCATCTGCGTCACAATAATCCAACACGAATGGAGTGTCCCCTGCCAACTCTCGTACACGGCTCCCACCCCGTTGAATCCGTACTTTTCATCATAAAGATGGAGGGCGAAGAACGGCCGGTAGAGCAACGCAAATATCAAACTCCATTTCACAAAAGGAACATAGAGGCCTTTGATTCGTCGCGCTATGAACGCCTTAAAGTCCGACAGATACTTTTCTTTGAAGCAATAGCCAGACGTGATAAAAAAGAGCGGCATGTGAAACATGGACAGAAAGGCTATCGCATAAGGTATGGAACACATGCTGTGTCCCAACACCATCAGCATGATGCCCAATGCCTTAAGACGCGTGATCGACTGGTTCATTTCTGTCCGGTGCCTTTGAAGTATTTGTCAAGGACGAGCAGTGAGATGAGATCCTCCCGCTCCTGATTCCAAAACTGCTTCACCCAATCGTGAGCGTGCGCCGTAATGGCTTTCGCCTCCTCCGGATGCCGCTCGTAATATTCAATCCGCTCGATCAGATCCGAATAGTCGGGACGAATCTCCATATAATGGTAGTTGGGGCGCAAGCGCGACTCCATGAACCAGGTCTCGTATTTCGGACGCGGCATCACGGCGATGGAATTGCTCGACATCACCCATTTGAGGTTTGAGGCCACATCATTGCCCTCGAGCGACATGATGTAGCGATACTTCAAATGATCATAGAGTGTGAGACCGCCTCCGGCCTGCAGGTCGCACAGAGGATGATGCTGCCACATCTCCAGGAAACGCTCGCGATGGGGTTTGCCGTTGACGTCACCGCGAAAGAGGATGCGCGTCTGCTTCTCCTCCCACGTAATCGGGTCCTTGATCCATAGGAAATGACGCACCTTGTCCATGTTGAGCAGAATGTTGTTGTTCGGCTCTTCGGGCGGCAGGATGGGACGGCTCTTGGTGAATCCCGGTTGCGGCAGCGTATGACTGACGTCGCCGCTGAGCATCATCCACTTCAGACGTTTGGGAAAGTAGCGGGTGTACTCCATGCAGTCGTAAAAGTAAGTGCTGTTTATTTTTCCCGTCACTTCACGGTCCTTCTTTTTCAGGGAAAAGCGCGACAGCGGATAAGCCCCATCGGCCAGCGTGATAGGCGCTTCCAGATGACAGTAGAAGTCCACCCTGTCAAGGATATAGCGCTGCTCCTCCTCGCTGCATTTCTTCAACGCCCCCAAACGCTTGCGCAGACGCAACCTGCAAAACACATCGGGCAACAACTGTCGCCACAATCCCTTGAGATAAAACACCAAATGGCTGTTCTTGTAGATGTGTCCACGTATGATGTGCAGAAACTTCATGCGTCGGCGCTTTCTTCCTGGTTGTTTTCACTACGGTTGTGTGTTTTGTTGACGGTGGCATTATACTCCATCAGTCCTTTGAGGTCGCGCTTCCATCTGTTGTGTGTCCACAGCCAGTACTCCGGAGCTCGCAAGATGTTCTCTTCCACCAGACGGAAATACTTCTCCGTGATTTCCCAATCGGGCACCTCTTTAGACTCCATGCAGATGGGTATGATGCGTGCCTCGTAATATCCACGACGGAGGCGCGTCATATCCAAATAAACGCAGGCAAAGTTACACTGCTTGGCAATACGCTCCGTGCCGGTCAGGACGATGGTGTCGGGGTGGTTGAGGAATTTGGTCCAATAATGAGTGCTCTGATAAATCGGGCTTTGATCGGAAATGAATCCCACCAGAACCTGACGCTGCGCCTGCCTGGTAGAGCGAATAATCCAACGCAGGATGACGTCGCGGGTGACACTCTCCGTGCCCATGCTGCTGCGCAATTTCTGGAAGACGCTGTCCAACGGCTTGTAGTCGAGTTCATGCACCACCTGACTCGCCCACACTTCCCGGGGCAGATGGAGCCCGATAGAGATGACCCACTCCCAATTGCAATAGTGGCTCATGTAGAGCGCCACATTGTGTCCCTGGCGGAAGATCTCTTCGCAGTGCTCGAGGTTCTTGAAGGTGATGCGTCGCCTCATTTCTTTTTCCGACATGGATGCTATGGCAATCGTCTCCAGCATATAGTCGCAGAACCAGTGATAGAAACGGCGTTCAATCCCACGCAGCTCCTTCTCGCTTTTATCGGGGAAACTGTCCTTGAGGTTCTTGCGGACCATTTTCTTGCGATAGCCCACTGCGTGATAGACGAGCAGATAGAGCAAATCGGAGAACACGTACAACACCCTAAGGGGTATAAGAGATATCAACCACAGGATGCTCCATAAGCACCAATACGTCACCCGCCCCCATCCGCGGAGCTGGCGCATACAGAACTTGTGGCTTTGAAAATCCGATCGTATCATGACACAAAAGTACAAAATAAAGTTTAGAGTTTAGAGTTTAAAGGTTAAAGTTTTTGGCTAATATGACTTTTTTTCGTACTTTTGCACCATGAATACTTCGAAATTAAGTGTAGTGTCTCCCGTGTACCACGGGGAAAATATGCTCGAGGAGCTGGTGGCACGCATTTCGAAAGCCGTCGCCCCACTGACCTCCGACTACGAGATTATTTTGGTGAACGACGGTTCGCCCGATGCCTCTTGGGAGGAAATCAAGACCCTGTGTGCCCGCGATGCGAAGGTAAAAGGCATCAATCTGGCCCATAATTTCGGCCAGCCCTATGCCATCACAGCCGGTCTGTCGTATGCTCAGGGCGACTACATCGCCGTCATTGACTGCGATTTGCAGAACAAGCCGGAGGACCTCCCGGCGCTCTTCCTCAAAGCAATGGAGGGCTATGACATCGTGAGCGCCCGCCGCGTGCACCGTGACGACACCTTCCTCAAGCGTATGTCTTCCGCCGTGTTTCATCGCGTGTATGATTTCCTGAGCGGATTCTCTACGGACAAGGCAATTGCGGAGTTCGGTGTGTATTCGAAGAGAATAGTGAAGGTGTATTGCAGCATCCCCGAGTACAGCCGCTCTTTTGTCGAACTCATCCACACTTTAGGCTTCCGCAAGACAGGCATCGACGTGATGCACGACCACCGGCTTGAAGGCAAGAGCTCCTACAACCTCACGCGTTTGCTCCGCCTGTCTTTCAATGCGATTATCTCCAACTCCAACCGCCCGCTTCAGCTGGCGGTCACGCTGGGCTTCATCATGAGCCTCTTCTCGTTTCTCATGGCGGTGTACAACATCTTTGCCAAATTTGCCGGTTGGAACGAAGTGGCCGGCTACACCACGACGGTCTTCTCCATCTGGTTTGTCGGCGGCCTGCTGCTCTTCATGATGGGCATTCTGGGGCTCTACATCGGCAAAATCTTTGATCAGGTGAAGGGGCGCCCTGTGTTTATTGTTCAGGATACGTTAAATCTTTAGCCGTTTCATCGTATGATACCGTTCAACAAGCCATATTTCTCTGGGCGCGAACTCTCCTACATCGAAGAGGTGTGCCACAGCGACACGATGTCGGGCAACGGTCATTTCACGAAGCTGTGCCACGGTTTCTTCGAGAAGCGCTATGGTTTCCGCAAATGCCTTCTCACCACGTCGGGCACAGACGCTCTGGAGATGTGCGCCATGCTGTGCGAACTGAAGCCTGGCGATGAGGTCATCGTGCCGTCCTACACCTTTGTGTCGTCCGCACTGGCATTCCTGCGCGAGGGTGCTGTGGTGCGCTTTGCCGACAGCGGCAGCGAGACACCTGGTATCACGGCTGAGGCCATTGCTCCGCTCATCACGGAGCGCACGCGTGTCATCTGCGTGGTACATTACGCAGGTGTGGCCTGCGACATGGATGCCATCATGGCGCTGGCTCAGCAGCACGGACTCCTTGTCGTGGAGGATGCGGCGCATTCCATCGATGCCTACTACAAGGGCCGTCCTCTCGGCAGTATAGGTCATCTGGCGGCATTCTCCTTCCATGAGACGAAGAATATCAGCAGCGGCGAGGGAGGTATGATTGTGGTGAACGACGAGCGTTTCGTGCGTCGCAGTGAGATACTGTGGGAAAAGGGTACCAACAGAGCAGAGTTCTATCGCGGCATGGTGAACAAATACGGATGGTGTGATATGGGCAGTTCGTTCCTCCCTTCGGAGTTCAACGCCGCATACCTGTGGGCACAGCTGGAGCAGCTGGACGACATACAGGGCAAGCGCCTGCACATCTGGCATCGCTACGACGAGGCTCTGCGAGGACGTCTTTCACACGGCATACAGGTGATGAAGGAGACTCCCGGCTACGCCACCAACAATGCCCACATGTACTATCTCGTCTGCCCGTCGCTCAAAGAGCGCACCTCGCTGATGAACTATCTCAAGAACCACGGCGTGCAGACCACTTTCCACTATCTGCCCCTGCATTCCAGCACCTACTATAAGCCGCGTCACGACGGACGTCCGCTCCCGGAGTGCGACCGCTACGGCGACTGTCTGGTGCGTCTGCCGCTCTTCTACGAACTCACCGATAAGGAGATAGATGAAATCAATGCGCTTCTCCTCGCTTACTGAACGCCGTTTTGTCCGTTTCTGCATTGTGGGGGCAGTGTCTACGGCATTGCACTACGGACTCTATTGTCTGCTTCTTTGGAGTAAGGTGGAGGTGAATGTGTCATACACGATTGCCTACGTCTTGAGTTTTCTCGTGAATTTCTGGCTCACCAGCGTCTTCACGTTCCGCGCCCGGATAGAGTGGAGCAAATTCGCGGGATTTGCAGGGAGCCACGCTTTCAACTATCTGCTCCACATGGTGCTGCTCAATATAGTTCTGTGGCTGCACGTCCCCCGCTATGTTGCGCCCATTCCCGTCATGGCGACGGCTCTTGTGGTGCAATACACCATACTACGTTTTGTGTTCACGCATAAATCCACTCACGCATGAAAAAAATCATCAACGCCCTCACCACGTTTTTCTCCAATCCGAGAAATGTCTTCATCCTCGGCATGCTCGTTGCCGTTGCTGCCACAGCGCTTGAAACCTTCCGCGGACGCTGCACCAACTTCTACGACTACCGCGATTCCACCGTCGATTTCTTCAACGGCATCTGCGTATATACTGCCCAGTGGGTGATTGAGCACAAGATATATTTCCTCTATACTCCCAACTTCAATTTCCTCTTTGCTCCCGTGGCATATTCCCCGTGGTGGCTGGGTCCTTTTATCTGGAATCTTGCCAACTACACGCTCTTCTTCCTTGCCATCTGGACGCTGCCCAAGCACTATCTCGACCATCGCCTGAAGATATTCCTCTTCCTGCTGCTGGTTCTGGAGCAGAGCATCTTCTGTTTCCAGTACAACACTGTGGTGTGCTACATCTTCCTCTTCGCCTTCACTCTCATGGAGCGCGGGCAGTTCTTCTGGGCGGTGCTGCTCATCATGTATTCCGCCTGCACTAAGATTTACGGCGGCATCGAGCTGGGTCTGCTGCTGTGCTATCCCCGTTTCTGGCGTCACATGGGCTATGCTGTGCTCTGCGGCCTGTTGTTCTTCCTGGTGCCTGCTCTCAAGGTGGGCTTCGACGGACTGATACCGCTCTATCAGAGCTGGCTCTCTATGATAGAGTCCCACCACAGCACGGCAGACTTCGTCGGTCTGCTCTTTGCCCCCGGTTTCAAGCAGCTCTTCCTTGCCAACTACCGTCTCTTCCAGCTTGGTGTACTGCTTATTCTGGTGGTTCTCTTCTTCTGGCGCCGCGACAGGTGGAGCGACTTCAAGTTCCGTGCTCATGCCCTCGGTGTCCTCATGGGTTATGTCATTCTCTTCAGCGACTGCCCCGAGACGCACACTTACATCATCGCCCTTTCGGGCTATATGCTCTGCTATTGGCTTTGGGA
>JAEEGF010472319.1_pt1 | contig 10542 bp, 4 predicted proteins | sample 9134171 | NCBI WGS metagenome assembly JAEEGF01 (sample SAMN16246542, study PRJNA631951) | gut metagenome | biome: gut microbiome; feature: rumen; material: AP-attached | host: Bos | place: Iran: Karaj | collected 2018-10 | reverse complement strand
GGTGCTGTTCGACACGTCGAAGAAAGATATCTGTCTGGGTGCGTTGGCATTCCGTGAGAAGTGCTTTGGCGATGCCCGTATCAAGCAACAGATAGAGACTTTTACAAAGGCTTACAACATGGCTTGCGACTCTCTTAATACCAATGGGTTACAGCACTATGCTGAAGTGATACAGAAGTATTGCGGCGTGGAAGAAGATGTCGTCAAGAAACTGCCGAAAATACATTTCCCCCATGCCCAGGAACCGCGCCAAAAAGACGTGGATATGGCTCGTAAGTTCTAAATCAACTCATCGTCATGGAACAGATCAAGCAGTACATCATAGAGCAAAAGGACGTTGCAGGAGCACTTGCCATGTTCCGCAAGTTTGCCAACGAACACCGCCAGGCCATTACTGGCGACTTGCTTCTGCGGCTGGCCGAGGTGGGTGACGATTATGAGCGCATGCGGGATTTCATGTTGCAGGGCTATCGCGATCCCCAACGCGATGTACTTTATCGCAGTTTGCTTCGCCGGCTATATGGGTTGGCATGCGACTGGGACCTGCGCATGCTTTGCTCGAAGGGAATGGGTGCCTTTAGCGATGCTGCTCATCGTACGTCGACGACGATGTTCGATCATGACAACATCCGCTCGACACTTGAGGAGTACGTGCAGAACGTGGCTATGATGTCGCTCGATGCCGAATTGTCGGGCGTTTCGGAAGAGAAGGTTGCCGAACTCTATAGAACGCATGTGCAAAACCTGAATCTGCTGTTTGAATACTTGCTCATAGCCCCGCAGTGGACCAAAGGCGACGAAGCCTTCTACTGCGAACTCTTACTCTCGCCAACCATTGACTCTAACGATGTTCGAGTGTTGATCAGTGCTTTGATGCTGTCGGAGATGACGGAACCCGATTACCATAAGCTACGTACGCTGGCCACTATTTACGAACAGTCAACTGACGAAACCATTCGCCAGCGGGCACTTGCGGGCATTGCTTTCTCCCTGCCTCATGACCTTGAGGAATTGTTCCCCGAATATGCAGAGATTGTCGGGCGATTGTGTGACAATCCTGTTACTCGAAAGCAACTTCTCGAGATGCAGATACAGGTGTTCCTCTGTATGAATGCCGATCGCGACCGAATGATAATCAATCGCGACATCATGCCAGGCATTATCAGAAACCAGAACTTGAACATCACGCGTTTCGGAATAGAGGAAAAGGAGAACGACCCGCTGCAAGACATTCTTCATCCAGATGCCGAGGATAAGGCTATGGAAGAACTAGAAACCAACATTAAGAAGATGTTTGACATGCAGAAGGCTGGTGCTGATATCTATTTCGGTGGTTTCTCGCAGATGAAAAGATACTCGTTCTTCTACACGCTTTGCAACTGGTTTACGCCATTTTACATTGAGCATCCAGGATTGAGTTCTGTTCGGAAGAAGCTTGAGGACGGGGCCATCATCAAAACGCTGATCAACGATTCTCCGCTATGTGATTCCGACAAGTACTCTTTCGCACTTGCCATAGCTTCGGTCATCGACAATCTGCCATCACAGATTCGTGAGGTCATGAGTAGTGGGGTGGGTGGTGCTATGCCAACTTCTGACTTGGATATGCAATCATCTACCTACCAGCAACGCATCTATCTGCAAGACCTCTACCGATTCTTCCGGCTCTACAACCAAAGTGCCGACTTCCAGTCACCCTTTGACTATCAGCATCATCCAGAGAAATTCTTCTTTGCCAATAAGTTGCTGAAGAATCCACTCCTCAACGAACAGGTCCAGACGTTGGAGCGCTTCCTATTGAAGCATGACCAGATGGCTGATCTCATGAGCGTTCTTGATCTCTTTGCAGACCCAAGCAATGCCGATTATCAAATGTTGGAGGGACTTCTGGCAATGAAGTGCGAGAACTTTCTCGATGCCCAGTCGCGTTTTGAACGTGCATTGGAGTTGCAGCCCGATAATCCGAAAGCCATGAAAGCATTGGCTCAGGCAGCTTTCTATGCGGGTAACTATGATGTTTCGGAAGAGCGCTATGGGCAATTGCTCATGCAACATCCTGACGATAATGGCTATAAGTTGAACCACGCCATTTCACAGGTTTACAACGGCGAGGTTGACGAAGGCTTGGCTACACTCTACGAAATGCATTATAATCAGGAGAACAATCGGAACGTTAGGCGTGCGTTGGCATGGGCGCTGCTGATGAAAGGTAATCTTGATCAGGCTGAAGTACATTATCGTCAGTTGATGGATAAGCCTTTGGCTGCCGACTACCTGAACGGTGGCTATTGCCTGTGGTTCAAAGGTCAAGTGAAAGAGGCCGTTCAATGGTTCCGCAATTACACCAGCTCTGTAAGAAAGCAGAAGGCAAAGGAGATTGATGGAAAATTATCAGCGAAGCCTGCTGACAGGCAGTTGCGTGAGGACTTCCGCAACGACGCTTCGCTTCTGAACCAGTACAAAATAAACGATGCCGACCAACAAATTATGATCGACATCGTTACGGGAGAGGCATCGTAGGTTTTCTTTCTTTACCTCGTTTGCTCTTTTTTACTCAATTGTACCATTAGACTATGCCTTGTGCCATCATAGCTTTGGCAACTTTCAGGAAGCCAGCGACGTTGGCACCCTTTACGTAGTTGATGTAGCCATCAGGCTCAGTTCCGTACTTCACGCAGTTGCTATGGATGTCGTTCATGATGTCGTGCAACTTCTGATCGACTTCCTCGCGGCTCCAACGGATGCGTTCGGAGTTCTGGCTCATCTCGAGTCCGCTAACGGCAACACCACCTGCATTGGCAGCCTTACCTGGCGAGTAGAGAATCTTAGCAGACTGGAATACCTTGATGGCTTCGGGCGTTGTAGGCATATTGGCTCCTTCGCTTACTGCAATAACGCCATTGGCAACAAGTGCCTTGGCTGCTTCTTCGTTTATTTCGTTTTGTGTGGCTGAGGGCAGGGCTATATCGGCTTTCTCAAACCAAGGCTTAGCCCCAGGGACGTATTTCACACCGTATTCTTCAGCGTATTCGGAGATACGTCCGCGTTCGATGTTCTTTAATTCTTTGATGTAAGCAAGCTTTTCGGCGTCAATGCCATCAGGATCGTAGATGTAGCCATCAGAGTCGGAACAGGTGACGGGCTTTGCTCCCAGTTCGATGAGTTTTTCAATCGTGTACTGAGCTACGTTACCGGCACCACTCACGAGTACGGTCTTTCCTTTCAGGTCAATGCCACGTGTGGCCAACATGTTCTGCAGGAAGTATACGTTGCCATAACCAGTGGCTTCAGGACGGATGAGCGAACCGCCGAACTCCAGACCCTTTCCAGTTAGTACACCCTGGAACTGGTGCGTCAGTTTCTTATACATGCCAAAGAGGAAACCCACTTCGCGGCCTCCAACACCGATGTCACCGGCAGGAACGTCTTCATCGGGGCCAATGTGGCGATAGAGTTCAGTCATGAAAGCCTGACAGAAACGCATCACTTCAGCATTCGACTTGCCGCGTGGCGAGAAGTCACTACCGCCCTTTGCACCACCCATCGGCAGTGTTGTGAGTGAGTTCTTGAATGTCTGCTCAAATGCCAGGAACTTCAGGATTGACTGGTTTACCGAGGCGTGGAAACGAATACCGCCTTTATAGGGGCCAATCACATTGTTGTGTTGGATGCGGTAACCCATGTTGGTCTGCACGCGGCCATTATCGTCGGTCCACGTCACACGAAACTGGATCAGTCTATCGGGGATACATAACCGCTCAATCAGGTTTACCTGATCAAATTCGGGGTGCTTGTTGTACTCCTCTTCGATAGTACCTAACACCTGGCTGACGGCCTGAATGTACTCGGGTTCGTTGGGGAATCTCTGTTTTAGATTCTCAATAACTGTTGATGCCTGCATAAATCTTTTTACCGTTAAAAGTTACTATTTGTTCTGAAAAGTCAATCTTTTGCTTACAAAATTACATCAAAATGCGCAAAGAACCGACAAAAAGTAATTTTTTTTGCCTTTTGCGTGGCTTAATGTACGATTTTCTTGATTTATGTCAATTTTGTATATGGTAAAATGAGAAGTTTTGCTATACTTTTACAATATATAAAAGGAGCAAAACACTCGAAAAAAAAGAGCAGAACTCTCGGGCGAGTCTGCTCCTAACATGATACTTTGAGCGGTAGACGGGACTCGAACCCGCGACCCTCGGCTTGGGAAGCCAATGCTCTACCAACTGAGCTACTACCGCAATAAAATGAGAAAGGTTAACAGCCCTGGCCATGGGCAATACCACTAACCAACGTCCGCTAACCTTTACTTTGAGCCGATAGCCGGACTCGAACCGGCGACCCACGCATTACGAATGCGTTGCTCTACCAACTGAGCCATATCGGCGAAAGCGAGTGCAAAGGTACTAAAATTTGCGGAAAGGAAGAAACTTGGTATAGAAAGTTTTGACCAGCTTAATATAATTTAACAAATTGCCATGCCATTTCCCATTGGTAACAATAGGACAGGTGACAAAAGTATGTCTAACATGAATGATAGCTACTCGATGGAATCGGCACTTTCAATAGGTGGAACAGGCACTGTTATGGTGGACTTCTTCAGCCCGAAGAGGTCGCGCAGGCCATTGAAATCCTTTTTCATGATGAGACCAATTCCCTGCGTGTTGAGCGAGTTGCGCGTGAAATATCGGTCGTTGGTCTGATTGTAAACCTTAATGGCGAGGTTACCGTTAGGACGGAGAAGGTAACGAATGTCGAAATCGCCAATAAACGACGTAGTGGCATTAGGATTGTCGCGATATCCAAACTCACCGTTAATAAGTAGACGGTTATTCAGAAGGCGACCACTGAGCAGTCCCTCGTATTCAGCATTGTAGAAACCTTGGTCACCTGTAGAGATGTTGGCACCGAAATTCCAGTTGTTGTTCTTCACCACGCTCGACAGCACATTGTTAAGCTGTTGTGAGATGGTTCCGCTGAGCAGGCTCTGCATGGCGAGTGAGGTCTGGCTCTGTTGTGCGCCTTCACCGACGCTTGTTGCGTTTTGATTATAGAAACGCCCGACGGCAAGCAAGTAGAGCACTTGTTGGTTCATTTCCTCCTCAGAGTTAATGAGGCTGAAAATCATTTGCTTCGCATCCGTTCCTACTGTAGGCATGTCGAGTCCGAACTCCACACGTGGCTGTGCAGGGGTGCCGTTGATGTTCATCAGACAGTTGACGCGTATGTTGTTGCTAGTAAATGAACGTCCGATGTTCAGGTCGGACAGAGACACTCCATTGACGGTATAGACGGCATTCAAGTTCAGTGCAGCATTGTATGGATCGCCGCCAAACACGATGGTACCTCCGTTTTGGAACTGGAAATCTTTCTTGATGACGTTCTGTATGGTTAGTTTATAGACACCGTGGTCAACACTATAGTTGCCAAACATATCGAAGGCTCCTTTATTATAATAGGTGGCACGTATGACACCGTCTCCGTTCAGTGCAATATAATCACCAGACTGTTGGTCCATGATGACTTTCAACGTTGCATTCTGCGTGGCATTGATAAGCAGGTTCAGGTGAATGTTGGTAGCTACGTCGGTGTTATCGTCGCTTGGCTTGTGGCTTGTGGTGTATAGACTGTCAGCCATACTTATGGAATCCACTCGTGCACGATCGTTCCATGTGATGAACTCGCCCGTGTTGATGGCATCGGGACTGGCGGCATTGTAGCGAATTTCCGAACCCTCCTCGGGTGTTACGTTGACGTCGATGGTAACCTCGCCACTACGTCCGCTGATAGTACAGTCACCAGTTCCATAGACTGTGCCGCAGAATGTATCGTCACCAAAATCACGGAAGTCAAAGGACAGCAGGTTTTGTGCCTCGATGCCAATGTCGTAAGTCAGCTGTTTCAGATAGTTGTGGTGCAAGGCTCCGTTCACGATACCTATGTGCTCGCGTGTATCGTAGATAGTGTCATTGCGGAAAACGATCTCATTGGGAATCAGCCTGATAGTGTCGTTGCGGAGAGTGTAGCTTGTGTTCAGGCTCTTGATGCCCAGACTGCCGTTGGCGACTACCTCACCTGTGAGATTGATGCTGCTAAGAGGTCCATAGAGTCGCAGGTTTCCTGTTGTCCACACATCGACATCACGCATGAAACTACCGCAAAAACTCTCCAAGAATTCTCCACGCGTGTTGTTGGCGCCAATATATAGCTCTATTTCGTTGCGTTGTGGCGACACATAGCCGTTGACGGTGGTATAGGAAGCCTTGAACATTTCTGTCTGCGGGAAAGGCGTGCGCTGCAGAGGTGTGTAAACGTCGTTTGCAACTGCATGTATGTCAATCTGCTTGTCGATGTTGTTCAACTTAGCGTCTGCTGTCAGTATTCCCATGCGTCCATCCTGGAAACGGAACTTGTCCACTTGCAGGTGGGCAGATGCTTCTGGCTTGTTGAATACATTTGTCACGAAAGCCCTACCCGTGGCCATACCACTGAAATCAACGGAATGGAAATTGACCAAATCGAGGATGTACTTCACGTCAATATCCTTCAAGTCGGCAAACAGCGTATCAGTTGTCGAATCCGTGGCACGTCCATCGACAATAAGGTGCTGGTTCTGGTGCTTCAATGCCAGATGGTCAACAGTCAGGTCGTTTTTGCTATACACAACAGTTCCTGGCTCCACCAGCCAGACGCTGTCGCCAATAATGATTTCTGAGGTATGGATGTCAACATGGGCAGCATCACTTCCTTCGGGCGTGTGGAAGAATTGTGCGTCGGCATTGAAGATTCCGCCCATGTAGAGCTTTCCCTGATTCTCGAAGTTGAGTTTCGTCGTCAGGTGATTGTTGATGGCATTGGCATCAAGACTCAACATGAGTGGATGTCCATCGTCGGCAATACGGCAAATCGAAGCACGGGTGCGCAACGTATCGCATGGTGTGCTTACGCTGATGTCGGCATCGCGATAAGTGTTGTCGTTGTAGGTGAAATGGGGAAGGCTTGCCACTATGTCCAGGCGTTGCAGCCCATCATTCATGCTGCCTGTCAGATGGAGTGGGGCGTGCAGGGTGAGCGGCAGGTCGAAGAACGCTTTCAGCCACTCACTATCGTTGATCTGGGCATCAATGGAGAAATCGTTGCGGCTGCGAACTGGCTTGCTGCTGATGCCGGGAAGAGTCGGTAGCTTGCTGGCAACAAGATTGACGATACTTTGCGGAAGCGAAGCATAGTCATACTTTCCTTTGACGACAATCCGACCGAAATCACTATCCATCGATGTCAGGTGGACGCCGTTTTCATTGCCAGCCTCAATGTGCAGATTCTTAAGCGAATAGCTTTCTTCAGGCGAACGCATTTGGAAGTTGTTGATGTCAAGGTGTCCATTGGCATTGTTGAAGTCTTTACCCGCAAAGTTTGCTTCAACGTTGAAGGAAAAGTCGGTGTTGCGCCATCGATTGGTAAGCTGCAGTGCCTCAGGATTCAGGTAGTTCACCTGTGCCACAATGTTGGCCTTTGGCGAATGAAGCGAAGTACTGGCCATGCCATTGATGCTGAGCTGTGCATTCTTGTCGTTGATGTTCAGTTTGCCGTTAAACACTTCGTTGCTGTATTTGCCGTCAACGTCAACATTTTGGTAAGTGTAGCCTCCGTAGTCAAAACGCGAAATGCGGCCTTTAGCCGTAATGTTAGGCTGTCCTTTCGTGGGCAGTTGGCCGTCGATGTCAATATCAGTTGCCAACAGGCCGAACTGATCATTATCGAGCAATTGTTTGAGATTAAGTCCGTCCGTTGACAGATGGCCAGTGAACAGGCTTCCGTTTTTGCCCAAAGCCAACTTCGCCTGTCCTGCATCGGAAGTCAGGATGCCTTTGGCCGACATGTCGTCGGCAACTCCTCCCATGGTGCCTGTGAAAGCGATGTCGCCAAATCGGCTTACGACGTCAGGCAGATGAACATTCTTGGGAAGACTCTGTGAGATGGTCTGTACACCGTCCTTACTCAATTTCAACTGGCTGATGGCTGCGTTCCATCGTGTGCGAGACTGCCAATCACTAATCGAACCATCAGCATGCAGCGTCAGGCTTCCGTCCGTCGACTCAATGTCGAGTGGCCTGATGTGAAGGCTGGTACTGGTTCCCGAGAACGATGTGGAGAGTTTAAGCTTGTTATTGTTGTCCTTCAGTGAAGGAACAAAAGGTGTTAATTCACTGAGAGTTATCGACGATGGTGATATGCTTCCATTGAACTGTAGCGTTGCAGGCTGAAACTTTCCCTGCTCATGACGATATGTCGCCGAAATGTTATCGATGTTTATCTTTGAATCGGACAGTTCGAGGCAGAGATCCTGCAACGTGGCACGTTGCCTGTTAGCAATAGCCTTCAGCTTCAAATTACGAACCACGATGCCTGACTGCTCGTTGAGTGAAAGTCGCTTCACGTTCAGATTCAGCGAGTCGTCCTGCAAGGCGTTCAGCATCACGTGGGCACTGATGTTGCTGGCGTGAATATGGTCAGGTGTGAATTGTCCTGAGCGGGGAGCAATGTATCTTTTGTCAAACGACAGTCGCCCGTGACGAATCACCAGCGAATTGATTTTCAGGTCCAGTGGCTTATGTTCTGATGAGTCTTTCGAAGCCAATGAATCGAGCACGAATTGAAAATTGTAGGGCTCATCGGGCGTTAACTGATAGAGTGATGCCTGAATACCAAACAACTGGGCAGAGGTGACGACAATTCGTCCTTGAGAAAGGGGCAGCAAGTCGAGTTTTGCCGAGAGTCGTGCAGCGTTGAGCATCTTCCGCCCAGATTGGTCGTTGATTTCAACATCATCGATAATCACACGATTGAGCAAACCCAGATTGATGCGGCCCACGCTGACGTCTGTACCCAACTTCTGGGCGAGTGCCTCAGAAACCTGATGGCCAAGATACTTCTGTACTGCTGGAACGTGCAACAGTACGACAATACCTACATAGAGCCCTACGATGGCCCATAGTAAGCCACTGATAATTTTCTTTGTTTTTCTCAATTCAGCCGCAAATTTACATTAAATTTGTTTCATAGCGAAATAAAAGTGGTTTTTTGTTCCTTTGTTTGCCGAAATTTTGTTAAATTTGCAACGATTTATGATTATAATCTTAAATAAATAGTTTTTTCTTATTATGGCAAATTTAATTAAGTTACGCAAAGGCTTAGACATCAAGCTGGAGGGTGCTGCCAATGAGACGAAGGTGAACGTCGGGATGTGCGAGGAGTATGCCTTGCAGCCTGAGGATTTCACTGGACTCATTCCCAAAGTGGTGGTGCGTGAGGGCGAGCATGTAAAAGCCGGCGAACCTTTGTTTGTCGACAAGAACTGCCCTGAAGTTCGCTTCGCATCCCCTGTGAGTGGCGAGGTGACAGCAGTAGTTCGAGGCGACAGGCGAAAGGTGCTTTGCGTGAAGGTGAAAGCCGATGCAAAGCAAGAGTATGCAGAATTTGGCACGAAGGACGTGACGAAGCTCAGCGGCAGCGAAGTCAAGCAGGCATTGCTCGAGGCAGGTCTGTTTGGCTACATCAACCAGTTGCCCTATGCCGTTGTCACCAATCCTAATGCCGAACCCAAATCCATCTTCGTGTCGGCCCTGCGCGACATGCCGCTGGCAGGCAAGTTCGACGTTGAGCTCAAAGGCAACGAAGCAGCATTCCAGGCAGGATTGACAGCCCTGTCGAAGATTGCAAAGACCTATTTGGGCATCGGACTTCTCCAGGTGAGCGAGTCGTTGCACAATGCAAAGGATGTAGAAGTGAATATCTTCGATGGTCGTTGCCCTGCAGGCAATGTGGGCGTTCAGGTCAATCATCTTGACCCTGTCAACAAGGGCGAGGTGGTCTGGACTGTAGATCCTACTGCTGTCATCTTCTTCGGCAAACTGTTCCTGACAGGACACGTCGATCTGACTCGTACCGTTGCCATTGCAGGCAGCGAGGTAAAGGAGCCCTGCTATGCCGATGTTCTGGTGGGCACACCGCTCTGTGCATTGTTCGATGGGCGTCTGGACAAGAAGGAACACGTGCGCATCATCAACGGCAACCCACTCACAGGCCGTAAAGATTCGCTCGAAGGCTTCCTGGGAGCTCACACCAGTGAGGTGTGCGCCATTCCCGAAGGCGACGACAACGACGAGATGCTGGGCTGGATCATGCCGCGTACCAACGATTTCTCAACGAGTCGCAGCTACTTCTCGTGGCTCTTCCCGAATAAGAAGTTTAACCTTGATGCCCGTGTGAAGGGCGGCGAGCGCCACATGATCATGAGCGGCGAATACGACAGCGTTCTGCCGATGGACATCTTCGGTGAATATCTGATCAAGGCCATCCTCACGGGCGACATCGACCGTCAGGAGCAGTTGGGCATCTACGAGGTCAGTCCTGAGGACTTTGCCGTGGCTGAGTTCGTTGACTCCTCGAAACTGGAATTGCAGAAGATTGTGCGCAAGGGTCTTGATATCTTGCGCAAGGAGAATGCGTAAAATTCGTAAATCGTAAATTCGTAAATCGTAA
>JAEEGF012169998.1_pt1 | contig 10543 bp, 10 predicted proteins | sample 9134171 | NCBI WGS metagenome assembly JAEEGF01 (sample SAMN16246542, study PRJNA631951) | gut metagenome | biome: gut microbiome; feature: rumen; material: AP-attached | host: Bos | place: Iran: Karaj | collected 2018-10 | reverse complement strand
CAACACTGTTGTTGGGAATCCCTGTGGGATTACTCCTTGGTGAAGCTAAAGCTTCAGCCGTCGCAAACCGAGCTCCTATTCCGCTCGGTGGATGACAGCTTTTTTCAGGTCCCGCAGTAACGACGCAAGATGCAGACCCCTTTGAACTTAGCGTCAGTTGCGTCGGCGTCGTTCCTAGCCTCGCACCTGCCGAGTTCTGCACCACCTCCCCTCACCGAAGATATCAAAATATCTTCTGCGAGTGGAGTTCGTCCCCACTTAACCACCGCTGTATGCCTAGAGGGCGTACGGAATGAAGAATGATAAAAATAAACACGTTTATTTTGTATTTCTCTCATTTTGTTGTATCTTTGGCTTCGCCGAAGATTACGGCATTTGGAAATAAAAATAAACACGTTTATTTTGTATTTCTCTCATTTTGTTGTATCTTTGGCTTCGCCGAAGATTACGGCATTCGGAAATAAAAATAAACACGTTTATTTTGTATTTCTCTCATTTTGTTGTATCTTTGCATAATGTTTGGCGGGATAGTGAGAGATTCCGCTTCATTATTATTTAATCAACTAAAAAATGGGAATATTTTCAAAGATATTTGGCAAAAAGCAGAAGAAAGTGGGCGGTATGGAGGACTTCATGACCTTGATCCGCGTTTACTTTGAAAGTGCGATTGCTGCCCAGGTTGGTATATCCAACGCCGCCATGCTCCCAGACCTGATGATGTTCAAGCGTAGTTTGAAAGTGGCTACGGTGAACAACAAGCTGGGATTAGGCGAGAAAAAAGCCTGCAAGAAACTGATGCAAGACCTCTACAATATAGACGACAGTTTTTTTGCAGAGATTGACGGCAGCATCAAGAAGCGCTGCAAGAACCAGATGGACATCCGCAACTATATGATCATGTTCCAGGGTTATTCTCAGGAATTGATCATGCTGGTTGGTACGATGCTGAAATGGCGCTTCAGGATTCCATCGTTCCTGAAGAAGGCGATGCGTTCGATGGTTCAGAGTTCGGTTCACGACATCTTCACGAAAGATGTGTGGAAGGACGAGTCCACCCGCAAGTCGGTGTATTCCGTCCGCCGTTATCAGCAGACCCTTGGATTCAGTGAGAACTGGACCTCAGAATATGTGTATAACTTCATCGTACTCGCCAAGCGTGAGAAACCTTCGAAGGAGGAGGTAGCCAAGGCTGAGAGCATGATGAAGAAGAAATAAACCGGAAAAAGACACGTTAACCTACCATGAATCAGGCCGACCGCTTGGAATTGCGCTCGTTTGAGAGCGACCTTCGCCAATTGCTGAAGAAGCACCAGGAGCTGAAATCAGAATTGGCCTCGCTCCGCACCCTCCTCTCCCGCCGCGACGAGGAGATAGAGCGTCTTCAATCGGCCCTTCGCATGAGTGAGCGTGCCTATTCCAACCTGAAAATAGCGCGTATGATAGAAGTGAGCGACTCTGACCTGAAAGAGGGCAAGCTCCGGATTACGCGTTTAGTGCGTGAAGTTAACAAATGCATTAGGCTATTAAGTGCCGAAATGGGTGACATAGACGAGAATTCGGACAGCAAGGAGGATTCTGACAGCAACGCAACAGAAAAAGAGGTAAAAACAATTGCAAAGGTTGAGGAAACAGAAGCTGTAGAGAAAACCGAAGCAGCCGAGCCTACTGATGCAATTGAAATCAACGAAGTTGCTCCAGTTGTTGAAACGCCAAAGGTTGTTGAAACTCCAGTGGCGATTGAAACGCCAGAGGCGATTGAGTCTTCCGAAGTTGATGAGAATACCGAAGCTGTTGAAACTCCTGAGGTCGTTGAAACTCCTGAGGCTGTTGAAACTCCTGAGGCTGTTGAGACTCCTGAGGCTGTTGAGACTTCAGAGGTTGTTGAGACTCCTGAGGCTGTTGAGACTTCAGAGGTTGTTGAGACGATGCCAGTGGTTGAGGTTGCAGACGCAGCTCCGAGCAAGGCTTCATCCGCAGAAAATCAGCCAGAAGAGCCGAAATCCGCAGCTCCAGAGCCAAAGCCAGCCCACAAGAGAAAGAAGAAGCAGGCCCAAGATCCTTGGGATTTCGGAATGCTTCCGCTTTTCACCTCAGACGATGACTGACGCTCAGCCCCGAAAGAATTCCGTCACCAACCCACATCGAACGAAATAGGATATGAAGCAGAACATAAGGATACGAATTGACGACGTTCAATTGCCGATGGTCGTGAACAGCACTGACGAAGAGAAGCGCTATCGCGACGCCGCCGCTTATATCAATGAGCGTATCCTTGCCGTGAAGCAGAAATACCCGAAGGTCCCCAATGAGAAGTACTACACCGCCATTGTGATGCTTGAAATCGCAAGCAAAGGCGTGGAGGTGTCGAACTCCTCGAGCATAGAGCCTTATAAGAAGTCGATTGAGGAATTGCGCGAAGAGATCGCCGCTGCCCTCGCCGACTGAGCAGAGCAATATGAGCCAATGGCTCGGAAAGGTGCCGGACTCAGGCATAACCGTCTGTCGGCATCAATAACTTACGATAAGAATTAACTTACGCACTGAGACACATTCATGAAAAGATGAGTGGTGTTGACGTGCGTATTTTTATAAACCCAATTAACACAAATTATCTACTAAATGGAAACAACAACCATAATCATCGGATTAGCCTGCCTGATTGCAGGACTTGCCGGAGGCTATCTTCTGTTCCGCTACGTGGTGAAGCAGAAATACAACCAGGCCATCAAGGAAGCAGAGCAGCAGGCAGAGACTATCAAGAAAAACAAACTGCTGGAAGTGAAGGAGAAATTCCTGAACAAGAAATCAGAGCTGGAGAAAGAGGTGGCACAGCGCACCCAGAAGCTTCAGCAGGCAGAGAACAAGCTGAAGCAGCGTGAGTTGTCGCTGACTCAGCGTCATGAGGACCTTCAGAAGAAAAAGGTAGAGAACGAGAATCTGAAGACCAACCTGGAACGTCAGATTCAGTCGTACGAAGGCAAGAAGACCGAGCTGGACAAGATGGTGGCTCAGGAGCGCACGAAGCTTGTGGCCATCAGTGGTTTGAGTGCAGAGGAAGCCAAGACCCAGCTCATGGAAAGCATGAAAGACGAAGCCCGCACCGAGGCCATGCAATATATCAACGAGATTGTGGATGATGCGAAAATGACCGCCACGAAAGAAGCCAAGCGCATCGTGATTCAGAGCATCCAGCGCGTTGCCACGGAGACAGCGATTGAGAACTCCGTGAGCGTGTTCCACATTGACTCCGACGAGGTGAAAGGCCGTGTGATTGGTCGTGAAGGCCGCAACATCCGCGCTTTGGAAGCCGCCACCGGCGTTGAGATTGTGGTGGACGACACTCCTGAAGCTATCGTGATTTCCGCTTTCGACCCAGTTCGCCGTGAGATTTGCCGTCTTGCCCTCCACCAGCTTGTGGCCGATGGCCGCATCCACCCAGCCCGTATCGAGGAAGTGGTGGCAAAGGTGAAGAAGCAGGTTGAAGAAGAAATCATCGAGACCGGTAAGCGCACCGCGATTGACCTGGGCATTCATGGTCTGCATCCAGAGCTTATCCGCATGATTGGTAAGATGAAATACCGTTCATCCTACGGTCAGAACCTGCTGCAGCACTCCCGTGAAACCGCCAACCTGTGTGCCGTGATGGCATCTGAGCTGGGCCTGAATCCGAAGAAAGCCCGCCGTGCCGGCTTGCTCCACGACATCGGCAAGGTGCCAGACGAGGAGCCAGAAATGCCACACGCCACCTACGGAGCCAAACTGGCTGAGAAATACAAAGAGAAGGCAGACATCGTGAATGCCATCGCTGCTCACCACGACGAGGCAGAGATGACCACCCTGCTCGCTCCGATTGTGCAGGTTTGCGACGCCATCAGTGGTGCGCGTCCAGGTGCCCGCCGCGAAATCGTGGAGGCATACATCAAGCGTCTGAACGACCTGGAGCAGCTGGCCATGTCGTATCCAGGCGTTACGAAGACCTACGCCATCCAGGCCGGCCGTGAGCTGCGCGTGATTGTAGGTGCCGACAAGATCAGCGACAAGGAGACAGAGACCTTGAGCGCAGAAATCGCCAAGAAAATCCAAGACGAGATGACCTATCCAGGACAGGTGAAGATCACCGTGATCCGCGAGACCAGGGCCATCAGCTTTGCGAAATAACACCGACCACACTCCCCGCACCCTCCTCATTGAGGGCGGGGAGTTTCGTTTTTTGAGAAAGACACCTGACTGAGAATTTCGGTTTACTAAACGAAGACAGACGATGACGAACAAGGAACTGGGTTCTGCCGGTGAGGAGATAGCCGCCAACTACCTGATGCGCCAAGGCTACCGCATTCTCCACATGAACTGGCGGTTGAAGGGAGGCTGCGAGATTGACATCGTTGCTTTCAAGGACAATGCCCTCCACTTTGTTGAGGTGAAGACGCGCACGACCACCTTCCTCGACCCACTTCATGCTGTGAACACCGAGAAAATCCGCCATGTGGCCCGCGCCGCCTATCAATACAAGCGCTTCTACGGCCACAGCTACGACACTCGCATCGACGCCATCGGCATCGTCTTCCGCTCCTATGCCGACTACGACCTCCATTGGATTCCCGATGTCCACAAAAGCCTGACCGACTATGGCTACACATACCGACACTAACAACATGTGCGCTATGAAACAAATCCTTATATTGCTATTCCTGCTTCTGAGCCTCAATGCCTACAGCCAGGAAGATGCCGACAGCACCGGCACACGCCTGCTGAGCGACATCACCTACAAGGCAGAACTGAGCGCCACGGCAGGCAGCGGAGATCACGCTCCGCTCTGGCTCCACAGCAACCGCTTTGGCCTACCTTCCGCAAAACCCAACTCCGGTTATCTGCGCGGCGGACTGTTCCGCGACGCCTCGGCCGACTCCCTCCACCGTTGGCGCTATGGCTATGGGCTGGACGTGGCCGTTGCCGCAGGCCACACTTCACACCTGATTATCCAGCAGGCCTACTTTGATGTGAACTGGCTTCACGGACGCCTTTCTGTAGGAGCGAAAGAGCGCCCGATGGAGTTGAAGGACAACCGTTTCAGTTCCGGAGGCCAGACGCTGGGCATCAACTCACGTCCAATACCGCAAGTCCGTCTGGAGCTGCCCGAATACTGGACCGTTCCGCTGACCCGCGGATGGGTGCAGATCAAAGGTCACATCGGCTATGGCATGATGACCGACAAGAACTGGCAACACGACTTCACCGGTGGCACGAAGCAATACACCGACAACGCGCTGTTCCACAGCAAGGCCGGCTACCTCCGCATCAAGCATGAGGACTATGACTATCCGCTCTCACTTGAGCTGGGACTGGAGATGGCCTGCGTGTTCGGTGGCAACACCTACAACCATCCGAATTATCCAGAGATTGAGAACGGCAAGGGCTTGAAATCATTTCTCAACGCCTTCATCCCTGGCGGTGGCGACTCCTACGAAAAAGGCAGCGTGTATGAGAACACGGAAGGCAACCACCTCGGCAGCTACCTCATCCGCGTGAACTATGAGAAGAAGAAATGGAAGTCGAGCCTCTATTTTGAGAAATTCTTTGAGGATCAGTCGGGCATGTTCGGAGTGGACTACGACGGCTACGGCAGCGGAAGCGCCTGGAACAGCCACAGCGAGCGCAAATACCTGCTCTACGATTTCAAGGACATGCTGCTGGGTTGGGATTTGGAGTTGAAAGAGAAGCGATGGGTGAGGAACCTGCTCTTGGAATACCTCTACACCAAATACCAGAGCGGCCCGATCTACCACGACCACAATCCTGGCAATTCCGACCACATCGGTGGAATTGACGAATATTACAACCATTACATCTATCCAGGCTGGCAACACTGGGGCGAAGCCATCGGCAACCCACTCTACTACTCTCCGATCTACAACGACGACGGTATGCTCCGCTTCAAGAACAACCGGTTCATGGCTTTCCACATCGGTGTAGGAGGTCAGCCGACAAAAGAAATCGCTTACCGTCTGCTTGCCTCTTGGGAAGAAGGCTTGGGCACCTACCGCCAGCCATACACCAAGAAAAAGCATCAGACCAGCTTCCTGCTTGAGGGCACCTACACCCCACAGCGTCCGTCGCTCCGTGGATGGTCCGCATCGCTGAGCTTAGGACTTGACAGCGGTGACATCATCGGCGACAACTTCGGTTGCAACCTGACCATCCGCAAGCAAGGTGTATTGACCAGAGGGCATAAAAGATAACGGTTGAAATTTGAGAAACAAGGAATCAAAATCAACAGTTCAAATTTGGAAAACAAGGAATCATGATGAAAACAATCATAAAATCTACGGTTCTCCTGCTGTCGGTGTTTCTGGCCGTCAGCTGCAAATTGGACACCTCGCACAACGGCAAACTCGACGGCTACTGGAAACTGACCACAGTGGATACGCTTCAGACAGGCGGCATCAGCAACCTAAAAGACGCCAGCATTTTCTGGGCTGTGGAGAAAGACCTGCTCGTGGCCCGCGACAACAACGACCCAGGCATACGGGAATATGTGTTCCGTTTTGTCAACGCCGACAACACCTTGAGCCTCTCGGACGCACATCTCTACAACAAGGTCACCGGCAACATCGCAGTGGAGGACCTTTCAGTCCTGGCTCCGCTGGGCATCAACCATCAGCCAGAGGTGTTCAAGATCGACAAACTGAGCTCCAGCACCATGACCCTGAGCACTGACGAGCTGCGGCTAAGCTTCAAGAAATTCTAGGCATCAGGTTGCGCTTGACATCTTGGAAAGTGTCAATGCAACAGAGACTGTCGGTTTAGAAACATACGTATAGATAAAAAAGCTGAATAATTTTGCAAATACAAATAAAATCCATATTTTTGCATTAACGACGAAGGAGAATTCCCCCCGCCTCTGCGGTTGAGTAAAGTGTTCTCCCTCTGAAGCGCCTCATTAACCTGACTATGTTGAAAGAAGACCTTGTATCGATTATCATGCCGACGTATAATTCCGCCGACTTCGTGGAGGAAAGCATAGAGAGCATTCTCAGCCAGACCTACACGAACTGGGAGCTGATTATCACGGACGACAACTCCACCGACGACACGCGCCTGATTCTTCAGCGCTACGCATCGGAATACAAGAACATCAAGTACTTCTTTCTCTATCAGAACAGCGGCGCCGGCTATTGCCGCAACAACTCCATCAAGCATGCGCAAGGGCGCTACATCGCCTTCTGCGACAGCGATGACCGGTGGGTTCCTGAAAAGTTGGAGCGTCAGGTGAAATTCATGCACGAAAAGAAGTGCTGCCTCTGCTACAGCAGTTACTACACCTGCGATGAAGAGTCGAACTTGAACGGCATCGTGAAAGTGCCGCCAAAGCTCACGCTCAAGAGCATGAAGCACGACAACAAAATTGGCTGTCTGACAGGTATTTATGACACCTCTTTCTTTGGCAAGTTCTATATGCCGCCTATCCGAAAACGCCAGGACTGGGCGATGTTTCTGAATATCATGAAGAAATGCGAGGTGGCATACGGCATCACCGATCCCCTCGCCTACTACCGCATCCTGAACAACTCCATCTCCCGCAACAAGCACACCCTGCTGAAATACAACGCCGAGGGCTATAGCAGCATTTTCGGCTATTCGAAGTTCAAGGCCTATTCATATCTCTACTTCATGTTCATGCCGAGCTACATGCTGAAGCAGGTGAAGAACAAGTACTACTCCAGAAAATTCAAACGGATGTACCGCAAGAAGAAAAAGGCTTGAATCGCCCTCCCTATAAGCAACAATAAAAATCCACCTGACATGAAAACAAAAATCATCCTATCATCTTGTTTCCTTGCCTTTATTGGTGTGTTTTTATATCTATACGCATCAAGGCCATCATCGGACAGCCTTCTTGCAAAACTTCCGGATGCACCTTCCGCTCAATACATTTTAGATTGGGAAGATGACTTCAAAGGCAATACACTCGACACAACAAAATGGTCGCGTGTAGAGCGCCACACAGCCATTCCATGGCGTTCCTACATGACTACAGACGACCGCCTATACCGACACCGCAACGGATATCTACGCCTGTACTGCATACGTAATAATGGTGTGATAAAAAATGACACAGCCAGAGTACTGACCGGAGGCATCTGGACCCGCGACAAGAAGGCTATTGGTTTTGGGAAAGTGGAAGTCCGTGCTCGCATGACGAGTGCCATGGGGCTTTGGCCTGCCATTTGGTTGACCAGTCATGAATTAGGGGAAGACAATCCGAAACATGCAGAAATTGACTTATTGGAGCACTACAACCACGACAAACACATCTTCAGCACCTTCCACAACTATCATACGCTACACAAACAACAAGAGAAATCAGAATATTCTTTCCAACACAATGTGAATGTGGGCCGTTGGAATACTTATTGTGTGGAAATCCTGCCCGACCGACTGATTATGAGCGTGAATGACAACATCGTCGCCCAATATCCCAAACTCAGAGAATCAGGAGCCATTGGTCAGTTTCCATACGGAACCCCAAGTTTTCTGATTATTGATATGCAATGGGCCTCAAACCCATGGTTGAAAGACCTTCGTCCAGAAGAACTGCCAGCATGGATGGACATTGACTGGGTGAAAGTGTACCGCTTAGCCGGTGTCTGAACAAAATCAAACACCCTCACTTCATGCAAACCAAAGCAAAAAGTCTTATTCCTTGATTTTTTGAAACGCCTTCACACAAAAGGCCCTGAAGCGGTTGAGCCTCTTCCCTTCAAATTTCGTCCATCTATCCGCGTAATCCTGAAAGACAGCATGTCCTGTAAGTTTCCACATCGCCTGCATCTGCGCGATATGGAGATGATGATAGAATGGTCCGGCCAGTCGTCCTCCAAGATCGTAATTGCTCCAATAACCCGTTGTGAAAGACTTCATTTTCTGTTCCAAAGCATTTAAAGAATCCTCCATGCTTTTCCTGTAGCTACCCTTGTCACCAGTAGCCAGCACGAAATCATAGAGTCCCCACCATGCAAAAATCCAACCATTCATAACAGCAGGCAGATGGGTGTATTCCAATAGAATCACTCCATCTCCCTCGTACAGGGTAGTTCCTCCCTCCTCCACAGGAACCAGCATAAAATCCAATGCAGTCCTCGCAGCATCTAAGAAGCGTTGATTCCCCGTTTCCTTGTATCCTCTGATCAGCAGAGATGCCCCTTCTCCTTGTGCCATGGCTCCATAAGGATGGTCAGGATAATTAAAGAAGAAGTTATTCCATGCTCCATTCTTCATCTGGTTGTCTGCTGTCCAATTCAGGCACTGCAAAAATTTTTGGTAATAGCGGTCGTCTTTCGTTTGGAGAAAAAGGTCGTAAGCACCCAGTCCATATTGAAAGACAGCTACAGGGAAATAGACATTATTCCCCTGTTGAGTTTTATGCAAAGGGAGCGCATCAGACTCCAATAATTCAGGTTGGCGGGTGACTTTCTCGGTCAAGTCATTGTAATACCCTCTGACAGCATCTGTATCAAAACACTTACCGATTTCCTGATTCACATGGAACATGCTTTTCCCTCTGAACATGTTCCACCATCTCTTCAGATTATATTTATTTAAAGCCATATCAGCATCACTCTATTTGTCCTGTCAACGTTTGAATTATAGTTTCCGGCTGGTATTCAGCCGCCTTTTCAATACAGGAGGCGCACATCGTCCTCATTTGTTCCAAATGTCCTGCCGCATAGAGCATTTTATCCGCCAACGCCTGAGAATCGTTCATCGGATAAAGAAAGCCCAGTTTGCCTTCTTCAATAATTTCCCTGCAAGCCTTCACATCGCTTGCAATGACCGGAACTCCGGCAGAAAAGGCATCAATTAGCGTTCCAGGGAAACCCTCTGTAGGAAAAAGCGTCGGAAAAAGCAACGCAAAATAATTCTTGAGCACGTTCACGCTCTCCCCAAAAGGAACAACTCCACCATAGGACACATTTTTCCGATTTTTCATCAAGGCGTCAAACCATTCAGGCTCCTCCACAGGTCCATAGATATCAAGGGTAAAGAGCGTCTTTCCCGCCTTTTTGTTGCACAATTCCACAGCGGCAATGGCGTCAGCGATTCCTTTCTGCTCCATCACCCGTGAAAAAGTGCACACTTTGAACGGTTCTGTCTCTTTCTCATCTACGGAAATACGGTCTTTATCCAAGATATGAAGCGGTTTGAAGTTAGGCATGACAAACAAATTCTTGAAACCCATCGCTTCAATTTCGTCTCTCATGAACTTTGTTTCCACATAAATTCCATGCACCCTTCTCAACGCCCACCTCAAAAGCGGATATTTCTTTACGAATCCAGGCAGCCATCCACCAATGACCACATAATGCAGCCTTCTGTGGAAAAACACATTCATCATAACGAGCAAAGGCACAATAACCCTCACTCCTTTGTATGCCGGCAGGAAGATGACAGATTTGTAGCCACGCAACATCCGCCAAGCCGTAGGCACCAGCCTGAGCAGAAACTTCCATCCGCCCATGGTGTCCTCACGACCGATTTGGTCATC
>JAEEGF011255043.1_pt1 | contig 10543 bp, 8 predicted proteins | sample 9134171 | NCBI WGS metagenome assembly JAEEGF01 (sample SAMN16246542, study PRJNA631951) | gut metagenome | biome: gut microbiome; feature: rumen; material: AP-attached | host: Bos | place: Iran: Karaj | collected 2018-10 | reverse complement strand
GCAAGCCAGTCAGCAAAAGCCGAAATACAAAGCCTCTGAAGAAGGTGAAATGAGTGATTCGGAGGATAAAAACGGTTTATTGCAATTTATAGCTCCTTGTGAGGAAATATATGATTTTGACAATGGTACGATATTGCCCTTGGAATTAACAAGGAAGGAAGCGGAGTATATCAAGGGCCACATTGTAAACTCATTCAAAAGCATGGATTCTATGCTTGCTTATATTCTTCGTAATAATGTTGCAGTTCTGCCAGAATATGATTCGCTTGGAAGAATCTGGAAGAATATGCCTGATGATTTCTCTGAGTACATGAAGCAATACAGGATGGGGCAGCGCTTTTCTCACCTTGCTTATGTAGTACAGCTACGCTTCAATCATATTATGGCCATGTTTAATGAGCAGAGGGATGAAGCCGATAAGTTACAAGTAAGAATAGAAGAAATACTAAAACAATATCCGTCAGACTTTACGTGTCAGGCTATCGAAGATATGCTATTCTTTATAAATAGCAGAGTAACTGAACAGACTGTTCTCACTTTTTGTAGGAAATCGGTCAAACTAATCGAGAGAAGGGATTGGGAACAACTTGACGAACTGATTATTGCGAGAGAAAAGGCAGTTAAACCAGGACGAAACAAGCTAAGAACCCCCAAATATAAGGGAGAAGAACGAGGTTGGCCCTCAATGTTGTCATTCAGGTGGAACGAGATAGTATATCAGGTTATCACCGAAATAAGGGAGGCAAAGTGATATGGCAAGAGAATTATTGAAAGACTTAATATACGGAGAACAACTCGTATCTGACGGCTGCAAAGTCGAATTTGCTGTCGGCCTAACTTATTCTCTAAACTTGGAGGCCATGCTGACAGTTCCTCTCGCTTTTGGCGATTTGGGTGAACTGGATAGCAGTGTCAAACAAAGTCCGGCATTTCTACTTGAAGGCATTCGTAGAAGTAGTGATAAAATAGCTCTGTTCTGCAATAAAGGAGGAATACATGTCCCCAATGAAACGAGAACTATATATTCATTGTTGGAAAACAGTATCTTTGAGGTACAGGATGGAAAAGATATTCTCTCGAACTTCCATCCCAAATTATGGTTGGTGAAAGAAACTGACCAAGATGGCAAAGAATGGCTCAAACTATCAATTATGAGTCGGAATTTGGATTTCTCGACATGTCTTGATATTTGCTGTTCAATTAGAGGACGCATATCCAAAAGACGTAGCATGAAAGGGGCTGAGAAACATAAGCCACTAAAGGAAATGCTAATATGGGTTAGTGATTATGCTACAAGAGCCAAGGCTGAAAAAGTTCGCGAGTTGGCAGCATTGTTAGACTATGTTGACCATTTTGAACTTGATATACCATTCCAAACAGAAGATACAGAGAGAAATGAAGAAGAGGGGTATGGATTCTTCCCATTTGTGTATGGCAAAGAAGAATTCTCCACATATTGTGATTTCTTAAAGACCTACATGCCTGGTGACAGAATAATGGTTGTATCTCCATTCATCGATGTATCAACGTTGTCATGGCTTACTGCGAGAAAAAAAGATTATAAATACGATAGTAAAAACTCAATACTTATAACAAGAAAGGAGTATGTAACACAAGAGGTCTTCGATTTGTTTGATCAAGTATGGGTTCCTAATGACACCATGATTGATAATACCACAGCTAATGTGGACTTACATGCAAAGATGTATTTGACCCAAAGATTGACAGGGCAAGACCTTGGGTATACACTCTATTTGGGGAGCACAAATGCAACATTCAATGGTTTCAATAGAAATGCAGAATTCCTTCTACGCCTTCATTATAAGAGGACTACCAATGATAGAATCAAGGAACTACTTGAAGAGATGGTCAGCGAGCACAGATTTGTTATAATGGATGCACCCAATCCTGAAGCAACAAATACCCGACCAAAGAACGAGAAGGAACTTGCTTTGAAACGAACTATCGCCTGTTTGAAGAAAGCAGAAATCTGTCATAGTGAGAATGAGGAGAAATACAATATTGTCCTTTCTGTCAGTGGAAGATTTGATGAAGGGATTGAGATCCGTCCTCTTCAACTCAAAGCTTCATGGCAGCCAATAGCCAAACAAATTAAATATACTGATATCCCTTCATACTTGCTGTCTGAATTCTACGTATTGAGAATACCAGTGAAAGAAGGATTCATGGAAATGGTGGCCAAGGTTAAAACCTCAAACATGCCTAAAGACAGGGATGAAGCGATCTATCAGAGTATCGTCACAAAGAAAGAAGAACTATTGGATTATGTGGCCTTCATGTTGAGTGACCGGCCATCAGAATTCTTCTTTGAGCAAAAAAATATGGAAAAGAAGAACAAAGGTGCAGACGGTATCTCACAAACTAACACAATGCCACTATATGAGCAACTTCTTCGTACCGCGAGTACCAATCCTGAGCAAATAACGGAAGTACTTAAATTCATCAAGAAGATGAAAAAAGAAATAGTACCAGAGGAGTTGAAGAGAATACTGGAGATGTTCCAAAATGTTTCAAAGCAAATTGCAGCATTATGAGTAAAGCTAAAGATTTCCAGCAGGCAACTGCTGAACGTATTATAGAAATCTTCAATAGTGGCCAGAAAAGAGTCCTGTTGAGTGATGAAGTAGGGTTGGGCAAAACCATCATGGCAAGAACCGTTGTCGAGATGGCAAAAGCACTTCCAGGAATAAAGGATGACGGTATTTATAGAGTTGTGTATGTTTGCTCTAATCAGAATATAATCCAGCAGAATACAAGGAATCTTGGTATTCCCCAAGAAGATATTATGCATATGCAAGATAGCAGACTATCGATGCAGCATTTGATTCTTCAGGAAAGAAAAATGCAGCAAGAGGCTAAACAAGAGACAGAGTTGCCACAACAACTAATACCGCTCACACCATCCACGTCATTCAGTATTACAAGTGGTGCGGGAAATGGAGCCGAAAGAGCTTTGATATTCGCAATTTTAAAAGATATGGACGAATTCATAGGTAAAGAAAAACGTTTGTCTTATCTTTTGAAGACTATATATATGGGGCAAGACAGTTGGATTGAATTGGTTAATAATTATTGTACCCGTGTAAATAGTTGTGGAGAAGCATATAAAAAGCAAATACGTGACTTGCTTCATTCAAACCAGACCTTTATACAGAACGTGAATGCTATTGCTGATTTCGTAAATGGTGATGGTGAAGAAATGCCTTTTTGGATGATAAACAAACTCCGAATAGCTTTTGCACAGGTAAGTTTGAATCAGCTGGAACCGGATTTGGTTATCATGGACGAGTTCCAACGTTTCAGCGGATTGCTGAATACCAGTAGTGATTCCGAGGAATCCATGATAGCTCATGAATTCTTTTCGAACGAGCATCCGTATATTCTGCTGCTTTCGGCCACTCCCTATAAACCTTTTACAACATTGGAGGAGTTGAATGAGGATAACTGCGATGAACAATATGAGGATTTCTTAAAACTTATGAGATTCCTTTTCAGAGAAGATCGTGCAGAAAACGAATCTTTCCATACTGTATGGGAAGACTATTCAAATAAGCTATCACACATTAGTGGTGAAACGTTTGATGCCTTGGTCATCAGCAAACAAAGGGCAGAGAACAAGATGTACGACGTTATTTGTCGCACAGAACGCTATAGTGAAGGTCTAATAAAAACGATGCCACTGGAACAGATGGAAATAACAGGTGATGATATTCTTGCCTATTGCCAAATGCAAAAGTTGCTTCAGAATGCAAAGAAAAAACTTGATGGTAAGAGGGGGGCTGGCCAAAATCTTGGCGTTAATCCCAATTATAACATCCCTATAGAATATGTCAAATCAGCTCCATATTTGCTTTCGTTTATGCAGAAATACCAGGAGGGGAAAACTGTCGAAGTTGCATTTAAAGGTAAAGATGTACCAGTAGTTAAGAATTCAAAGACTCAAAGGCTCTTGCTAAAAGGTGGACAAGTTTATTCTTATAAGAAAATTGAGCCCGCCAATGCAAAACTAAAAGCACTTGAAGATATACTTTTCAAAAACAATGCAGAACAATTGTTATGGGTGCCAGCTTCACATCCTTATTATACCATACCGAAGGACAATGTGTTCGCCAAGAATAAGGATTTCTCAAAAGTCTTAGTCTTTTCGGCATGGGAAATGGTTCCTCGAATGTTAGCTGTTATGCTGTCATACGAATCTGAGAGAAAGAATGTGGTCGGAGCTTATAAAAATGATAACATTACCTATATTACTCCGCGTAAAGTAGGAATGAACCGTATGATTGAAGAAGGGGGAGACTTATTAGAATATCCATCATCATACCTTGCAGACTGCTATGACTATAAACTTCATTTGGGAGAAAAGATTGAAGAACTTATTGGTGAGATTCAGAAGAAGATTCAGATAGACATAGATAAACTGGAATTGCCGATACTTAACGCAACAAGCGCAGAACTTCTTTTGATGCTTATCCAAAGACTTGAAGGAAAAGAAGTGGAACTAAGAGGAGTTCCCCAAAGAGCGGCGAAGACACTTGCGTATATGGCTGTTGCTTCACCTGCTGTTTGCATGTTGCGTATCCTTGGTAACTCAATAAAACCAGATGGAGCAGACATCAATTATGATACTACGAATGCAAAAGATGTTGCTGAAAGTATTGTTGCTCTGTTCAATCGTCGTGAGAGCTCTGCCGCAGTGGAGCTATCAACACCAAAGAACTTAAAATATTATGAGCAAGTGCTTTACTACTGCGTAATGGGCAATCTACAGTCTGTTCTTGATGAGTATTGTCACATGATAGATGAAGGAAAGCATTCAGAACTTCTCGTTGACAAAATGAATGCATCTTTCATTTCGGCCACTCCCTATAGGATTCATACTACAGATTCCTATTGTAAAGATGGCGGCAAACCAATGCCAATGCGCAGAAGTTTTGCATTTGACTATGCTAAAGTTGTACAAGATAAAAACCTCAAGCACAATGGTACTCTCCAGCAGGCCTTTAATTCACCATTCCGTCCATTTGTCCTGGCAACCACAAGTGTAGGACAAGAGGGGCTTGATTTTCATTGGTACACACGTAAAATAGTTCATTGGAATCTTCCAAGCAATCCTGTAGATATGGAGCAGCGTGAGGGCCGAATAAACAGATACAAGTGCCTGGCAATTCGAAGGAACATTGCCAAGTTCTTTGGCGATATGTATACGTGGGAGGAAATGTTTGGTGAAGCGGATAAACAATGGAGAAAAGAGTCCTCTACTGATTATTCTGAAATGGTTCCGTATTGGTGTCTGTCAAAAGAGATCATTAGGAGTGAGGCAGACAAACTTGAATATATCGAGCGACTTGTACCGCTTTATCCCATGAGTATAGACGAAGTGAGATACAAACGTCTGATAGATGTTCTTTCATTATACAGACTCACAATGGGACAGCCGCGACAGGAGGAGTTACTCCAACTTCTTGAGGGAAAAGTTACCAAAGAGCAGATGCAACAACTACTCTTTGACCTTAGCCCATACAGTAGGAGGAAGAACACGAAGAAAATGTGTAATGGTTGATAATAATAGGGACAAAATGGAATATACTTATAAATACCCAAGACCAGCTGTAACGGCTGACTGTATCGTTATAACAAGGGAGGTGGCCCCAAAGGTTCTGCTTATACAGAGAGGGGGAGAACCATTCAAAGGTGCGTGGGCTTTCCCTGGCGGTTTCATGAATATGGATGAAACTACGGAGCAGTGCGCTATCCGTGAGTTGGAGGAAGAAACAGGGCTTAGAGTGTCGGAGGTTCGCCAGATTGGGGCATACTCTAAGGTTGACCGTGACCCAAGAGGAAGAACAATTACAGTGGCTTATTTGGCTGTCATTGATAAGCCTGCAACTGTTATTGGTCAGGATGATGCTACTAAGGCAGAGTGGTTCCCGCTGTCTGACTTGCCACATCTGGCATTTGACCATTATGACATCATGCAGGATGCCATCCAAAAATATAAAGAGGGTAGGATATAAGAAAACTGAAGACTATATGGAAGATAACGGCATAAGCCGCTATATGGAGAATGATGACGACGAAGGATGGGATTATAATTATAGTATATGAGAGATTTCGCTTTAATATGGTTGTTGCTTAACACAAAAACAGGCAAAGTTATTTTGACTTTGTTCATCACATTTGTATTGGTTTCCGTACTTAAGTGGTGGACCATACCTGTCGTCATATTATTCATTTTTGCAGTATGGATACAAATAGAAGTGGATAAAAAACAATCTCAGAAATATCAAAGTAAGTCTAACAAAACTAAGTTTCTGACAAAAAAGGCAAGGCTAACTCAAGAACAGATTAATTATGAGTATTCAAAGATAAAAGAGAAGCACCCTGATGCAATACTAAACCAAAATAGTGCTCGAACTGATGTTAGGGCATATTGGTTAACAATAGGAAAAGGGGGTAATAGAAAAGACGAGGTTGGCAATAGATCATTCAAAATCAAGTTTGCTTTTGCAGATGATCTTACGGGACTAATAGTCACAATTACAAATACGGGAGACGACACGATAAATATCGATTGGTGCTCATTCGCAATAAATCGAAATAGGGTTCACATAGATGGCGTGGTATATGTTAGTTACGAACAGAGTGGGCTACTGGAACCAGGAATGGTTGTGACAAAGTTGATACAGAGACACAGTGATTATTTTAGTGGTAAATTCAGGCAAATGTTTGATTTTGAGCAAATTAATATTGAAGAACAGAGATTTGATATTACATTTGATATCCTTGATGGGGATAATGAGAGAAAGACGTATAACTACGATATATACACGACTCTCAGAATAATAAATTAGTGCACAGGTAGTTTTTTAGTGAAGTTTATATATTTACAAACAAATAGGAGGAGTGCTTATGTATGACGATTATGATGACTATGATCCTTATTTGGATGATTTAGATGATCTGGATGCTGACGTGTATAACGATTTCGAATTCGAGGCACAGATGATTGAGGACAGTTATGAAAGTGAATTGTCTGAAGTTGACGAGTATTGGGATCGAGAGAACGAGTACATTATGAATAACGATGTATATACGGACGACGAGAAACGTATGATTATCGAGCAACATAATAGTATACGCAACAGCAAAAAGGAAGAAATACAGTCTCAGTACGAGTTTGAGAAGGATGACCTGGAATGGCAAAAGGAACAGGCTGCGTTTGACCGTCAAATGGAAAGGGAAGATAGAGAGTTTGAACGATTGGAAAGAGAAAACGAACTTCTTGAGCAAAGCAAAGCTACATCATATTCATCAAATTATTATAAGCCAGAACGACCCGGTTTCATCAAGCGCACTCTTACTGCTGCAGCCATATATCACTTTTTGAAGAAACTATTTTAATTAAGACTATTATGACAATTAGAGAATTTACGCAGAAGTGCAGAGAACTGCAAGGTGGGTATCGCGAACGTATGGGCGAGCCTATGGGAGTAGGGCCACACCTTAAGAATGGTACACCACAAATAAATATGTTGGTTGATGGCGATAAGACTGGCAAGAACTTTGTGAACGAGTTTACTTTTAATTATGCCAAGGGTAGAGTAGAAAAAAAACAACTTCATGAGACGATTGACGAATATCGACTCTTCAATAATATGTTGTCCAGCCAGCCAATGGCATTTAACCTCTTTTGCCCATTCATTCAAATGCTGGAACAGGGTAGGGGCGACATCGTAAGCAATATCTTTCAGAATATCTTTCCCGATAAATATATAAGCGAGGTTTCAAAGGTGGGATTGGAGTATCTGGAAACAAAAATTGAAAACTATCTGAACGATAATACAGCCATGGATGCTATCGTGCGCTATAAGGATACAGATGGCAAACCAGCCTTTATCGCTATAGAAACAAAATATACTGATGTGTTAGGCGAAAATACCAGCAGAAAAGGCGACGTTCGATATGATGAATGGATTAAGAGGATAGGTATGTTCAAACCAGAAACTGAAGCAGAACTGCTTAAGAGTGCAGAGGCAGCCAAGGATAAGAATAAGAAGTTAGAAGGCATGAAAGTTGTGACGCAAATTTACCGCAACTTCCTTCTCACTGAGTGCTATGGTATTATTGAGGGGGCAAACAGATGCTATTCTGTTGTGCTTGCTCCTGCACTGCATCCTACTACAGAAAAAGAGGTTGCATCATTACGGAATGAACTTAAACCTGAATTCCAAAATAAGATTTCTGCTATTTCTCTCGAAGATTTTATAACCAAAACATTAGAGATATGTCCCGATGAGGATAAGGCCCCATTCGAGTATTTTAAAGAGAGATATATACCATAACTTTTGTGATTATTTGTTAAATAATGCCTCGTATTTATAATTTGTCTTGTTTTATGGCTTAAAAACAAGACAAAATACTTATCTTTGCACCAGAAAACTATTTCAAAATGAATATATGATTCAGGCAAAGGAGATAGAAAAGATAGTGAATTCGTTCTCTACTGATTTCGTTTTCACTTATCGGGAGTTGGGATTACCTCCCGAGAGTAGCGCTAATGTCATACGAAAATTGAATCGTATGGCGGATAGTGGTGTCATTCAACGACTATCTAAGGGACGTTTCTATAAACCTAAGAATACATTGTTTGGCACTCTGAAACCAAGCCAAGAAGAAGTTGTTAAGGATTTGCTGGAAAAGGATGGACAAATAACTGGTTATCTGACAGGTATTTCTATATGGGGCCAATTGGGGCTTACTACACAAATCTCAAATATAATAGAGATAGGTGTAAGAGGAAAGAAAAATAATACTCGCAGAGGCGTCTTTTCGATTCGTTTTGTTCAACAGGCAAACATGATAACCAAAGCAAATGTTCCTTTGCTTCAATTGCTTGATTCTATTAAAAACATTAAACGTATCCCTGACTCAACGCCCGACCGTTCGTATAATAGAATAAAGGCCATTGTAAGTTCAATGGATGAGAAAAAGATAGACCAGATGGTTAAGCTTGCAATGAGCTATAATCCGATGACAAGAGCCGTTACTGGAGCTATCATAGATGAACTTTATGGTGAAGAGAAGGCTCGGATGCTGAAAGTAACTCTAAACCCGATTACAATATATAAAGTAGGTTTGACAAAGAAAGTATTACCCAATAACAACTTTAGAATAGAATGACACTCGATAACAACATACAACTGTTTTCAGATGCCATCCGTGCAGCTTCAGAGCATCTTGGTATCGCTCCCATTTATATAGAGAAGGATTACTGGATTACTAAAATCCTACAGCAACTATCCCGAACTCCTCAGGCAAATAATACAGTATGGAAGGGCGGTACCTCCCTATCTAAAGGATATGGGCTCATAGATCGCTTTTCAAGCGATATTGATGTCGCCGTACTTGTAGAGGGAATGAACGGAAACCAAATTAAAACTCTTATTTCGAAGGTCAGTAAGGGAATGACTGAGGGGATTCCTGAAACAGATATGCCTGGAGAAACAAGTAAAGGATCGCGTTATCGGAAAACATACCATTCTTATACAAGTACACTCGCAGGAAATGATCCGCGTATGAAACTTCTTGGTAACTATGTTATTGTGGAGATAAACTCTTTTGCAAATCCATATCCATTTGTTAAATTGGAAATAGAAAGCTTTATCACTAAGTTTCTAAGAGAAACAGGTAATGAGCAGTATGTTGAGGAGTGGGATATGTCGCCCTTTAAGCTAAATGTACTTGACAAACGTCGTACAGTTTGCGAAAAGCTGGTGTCTTTACTTCGTTTCTCATTTACTCCTCGACCTTTGGAGGGATTGAATAAGAAAATACGTCACTTCTATGACCTCCATGCTCTGCTTAACGATGCAGAATGTCGTGATTATCTCAGTCAGAACTTCCTGTCTGATTTGAAAAACCTATGGTTACATGATCAATCTGTGTTTGATACACCTGAAGGGTGGCAAGGAGAAAAACTTGAAAATGCTCCATTGATTAAGGATTTTCCCCATCTTTGGGATGGTTTGCAATCAAATTATGTTGCAGAATTAAGTCAACTTGCCTATCGTCCTATACCTTCTCCTAAAGAAATAGCTACAAGCTTAACGGAATTGTTACAAATTGTCCAAACTCAATAGCTGTATTCCTTTGATTATATAGGCAATAATACAGTTGTTATATGAATTTTATTATGTTCGGACATAATAATCCGAGATTATTGTGACCCGAGGGTGAGGCGCTCCCGCATCATCGGGCATAATGTGTCTATCCCAATTTCTATGCAAAGGTACGAGCGGCTTGATTATGTTCAAGGTCAAGCCAGGGGTTCTCGTAGAAAATCTCCACACCTTTGGGTAGTATTTTCTGTCGAAACCTTGCACTAAATCTTGTCCTTCCTCGTCCACTCTGCAACGAAATTTAGGTAGACGCCCTTACTTCCCGTTGGTTGGGGGAGGGGTTAATTTAAAGTTTTTAGTATATGGAGAATATTTATAGAGACTTGACACCACGTGAGGTGAAG
>JAEEGF010180612.1_pt1 | contig 10543 bp, 9 predicted proteins | sample 9134171 | NCBI WGS metagenome assembly JAEEGF01 (sample SAMN16246542, study PRJNA631951) | gut metagenome | biome: gut microbiome; feature: rumen; material: AP-attached | host: Bos | place: Iran: Karaj | collected 2018-10 | reverse complement strand
ATTCCTGCTGACATACGTAAAAAGCTTGGTATCTAATGCATTTCAAATGGAATTACCAACCACCTACATCAGAACAACAGACGGCGGCTAAGGAGCTTGGAGAGAAAATCGGCATGAGTCCGATACTTGCCAATCTCCTTATCCAGCGAGGCATTAAGACGGAGAGCGCAGCAAAGCGCTTCTTCCGTCCGATGCTAAACGAGCTGATAGATCCGTTTCTGATGAACGACATGGATGTGGCGGTAGACAGGCTCAACGATGCGATGGGGCGCAAAGAGCGTATAATGGTCTACGGCGACTACGATGTCGATGGATGTACGGCGGTAGCCTTGGTGTATAAATTCCTGCAGCAGTTCTATTCCAACATCGAATATTATATCCCCGACCGCTACGAAGAAGGATATGGTATCAGCAAGAAAGCACTGCACTATGCAGCTGATAAAGGCATCAAGCTAATAATAATACTGGATTGCGGTATCAAGGCAATCGAAGAGATAGCCTATGCTAAGACCTTAGGCATCGACTTCATCATCTGCGACCATCATGTGCCCGATGATGAGTTGCCTGATGCTGTGGCAATCCTGAACCCCAAACGCGAAGATTCCACCTACCCATTCAAAGACCTTTGTGGTTGCGGTGTAGGTTTCAAACTTATGCAGGCCTTTGCTAAAAACAACGGCATACCATTCTCACGACTTATTCCCCTACTCGACTTCTGCGCTGTAAGTATTGCAGCCGATATCGTGCCGATTATGGGCGAAAACCGCATACTGGCCTATCACGGACTTAAGCAACTGAACCAGAGTCCATCGGTAGGTCTTAAAGCTATTATAGATATATGTGGACTGACTGGACGCGAGATAACCATGAGCGACATCGTGTTCAAGATTGGTCCGCGAATCAATGCTTCAGGACGTATGCAGAATGGCACCGAGGCCGTAGACTTGCTGGTTGAGAAAGATCTGCAGAAGGCACTAGCCGAAGCAAATCATATCAACGAGTATAATGAGCAGCGTAAGGATGTAGACAAGCAGATGACTGAAGAGGCAAACCAGATAGTAGAAAAGCTGGAGAGCCAGAAGCATCACGCCAGCATCGTTCTATACGACGAGAACTGGAAAAAGGGTGTTATCGGCATTGTTGCCTCGCGACTTACAGAACTCTATTATCGTCCAACAGTAGTGCTTACCAAGTTTAACGGTATAGCTACAGGTTCGGCACGTAGTGTGGCTGGATATGATGTTTACGATGCTATCAAGAGTTGTCGCGACTTGCTCGAAAACTTCGGCGGACATACCTATGCTGTAGGTCTTTCGCTTAAGATTGAAAACATTCCAGAGTTCCGCAGTCGTTTCCAGAAGTATGTGATGGAGCATATCCAGCCAGAACAGACCGAAGCAACACTTGACATCGATGCTATTATCGATTTCAAGGATGTGACCAAACGATTGCACAACGATCTAAAGAAGTTTGCACCTCATGGTCCAGACAACCCCAAACCATTGTTCTGCACACGTAATGTGTACGATTATGGTACATCAAAGGTTGTTGGTCGTCAGCAGGAGCATATAAAGCTTGAGCTCGTCGACTCAAAGTCGAGCAATGTACTTAATGGAATAGCCTTCGGACAGAGTGCATCTGCTCGCTACATCAAGTCGAAACGTTCGTTTGACATCGTCTACACCATCGAGGACAATATCTACAAACGTACCGAAGTACAGTTGCAGATCGAGGATATTCAGCCGTCGGAAGTTGACAGTTGATAGTAGAAAGTGGATAGATATCAGGAGATATTAAAACAATACTGGGGCTACGATGATTTCCGCGGGATTCAGCGCGAAATCATCGAGTCTATTGGTAGCGGTCACGACACACTGGGACTGATGCCAACAGGTGGCGGTAAGTCGATAACATTCCAAGTGCCGGCATTAGCTCAAGAAGGAACGTGCATCGTAATCACCCCACTCATCGCCCTTATGAAGGACCAGGTAGACAACCTGCGCCGTAAGGGTATAAAAGCAGCAGCAATATATAGCGGACTTACACACGAGGAAATAATCATTACACTTGAGAATGCTATCTTCGGTGCCGTTAAACTGCTATATGTATCGCCAGAGCGACTTTCGTCAGAACTATTCCAGACCAAGCTACGCCACATGAAGGTGAGCTTTATTACTGTAGACGAAGCCCACTGTATATCGCAATGGGGATATGACTTCCGCCCTTCATATCTGCAGATAGCGCAGATAAGGAAATTGGTGCCCAATGTGCCCGTACTTGCGCTTACAGCTACAGCTACACCGCAGGTTGTAGACGATATCCAAGCCAAGCTAGTTAGAGAATCAAACACCACAAGCGACTTCAATGTCTTCAAAATGAGCTTTGAACGTAAGAATCTTGCTTACGTGGTGCGTCATGCCGACGATAAAATTGGCGAACTGATACATATCCTTAAGAGTACCAAAGGTTCTGCGATTGTCTATGCAAGAAGCCGCAGACGCACCAAGGAATATGCCGAGATAATCAATGAAGCCGGCATATCAGCCACATTCTATCACGCAGGACTTGATGCAAGCGTAAAAGACCAACGCCAACGCGAGTGGCAAGATAATAAGCATCGTGTGATGGTGGCCACAAATGCCTTTGGAATGGGTATCGACAAGCCTGATGTACGTGTGGTAGTTCATGTGGATTGTCCTGATAGCATCGAAGCATACTTTCAGGAAGCAGGTCGTGCTGGACGCGATGGACTTAAGGCATATGCAGTATTGCTATACAACAATTCGGACGAGCGAAAACTACAGAAACGTATCTCAGACAGTTTCCCTGAGAAAGACTACATCCGTCAGGTATACGAGCATCTGGCTTATTATTATCAGATAGGTGTAGGCTCTGGATATGGCCACACGTTCGAATTCAACATCGATAAGTTCTGCCATAATTTCCACCACTTCCCCATCCAGGTAGATTCGGCCTTGAAGATTCTGCAACGAGCAGGATATATTGAGTATACCGAAGAGCAGGACAATCAGGCACGTGTGATGTTTACTGTTAGTCGCAACGATCTGTACCGTCTGGAGAACAACAGTCCCAACGAGGATAAAATCATCACTGCACTATTGCGTAGCTATGGTGGACTATTCACCGATTATAATTATATAGATGAGACTTATCTGGCGTCAATAACCCAACTGCAACCACAGCAAGTCTACCTTACGCTTAAGAGTCTGTCGCAACGCCACATACTACACTTCATCCCACAGAAGAAAACTCCATTTATACGTTACACTCAACGACGCGAGGACAAGGAATATATACAACTGATGCCCGAAGTGTATGAGGAGCGTAAATCACAATTTGCCGAGCGTATCAACTCGATGATACGTTATGCCACAAGCGATAGTATCTGCCGAAGCCGTCAGCTATTGCGATACTTTGGCGAGAAAAACGATCATAACTGTAAGCAGTGTGATGTATGCCTTAGTCAGCGCAAAGAAGGGATGGTTTCAGAACCAAGACTTAACGAAGCAGCAACTAAGATTCTTCAATTGCTGGAAGATGGCAAGCCCCACCCCATAACAGAATTAAAAAGCATCGAGCTGCCAGATAGCGAACTCGATGCTGCTTTGGATTATCTTTCTAACGAAGAGTATATTCTTCAGAAGGATGGTCTTATCTCTAAATCTTAATTAGAAGTCCAGCTTCAACTGGCGATCATCCTCTTTATCATGCTCGTGGCAGTAGCTGCTACCATCGAAACAGTGTGTACATACTCTGCACTTGTCCATACCGATACTCTTAATCAGATCTTCGAGCTTGGCAAACTTAAGCGAAGTAAGTCCTAGTCGCTTAGCAATCTCGTCGACCATACGCTTATACTCGGGCGAATCAGTCTGAGCATATTTCTCAAGATTCTTCTTATCGTCACCCTCAAAGTCCTTGATGATACGACGTGTAATCAACTCCATATCACTCTTAGATGATGTAAAGCCGATAAACGGACAGCCATATACCAATGGAGGACATGAGATGCGGCAATGAACCTCCTTAGCTCCATATTCGAAGAATGTCTTGACATTGTCCTTGAGCTGGGTGCCACGAACGATTGAGTCGTCGCAAAAAACCACGCGCTTATCCTTCAACAGCGCAGGGTTTGGTATCAGTTTCATCTTGGCTACCAACGAACGGCGCTCCTGATTCCCAGGAGTAAACGAACGAGGCCAAGTTGGAGTATATTTCAGTACGGCACGCTTGTAAGGCACACCTTTACCCTCGGCATAACCAAGAGCCATACCTACACCAGAATCGGGCACACCACAAACGCAGTCTACGTCTGTTTCATCCTTCTCACCCATCATCTTACCATTGGTCTCGCGAACGTTTTCTACGTTGATACCATTATAATCAGATGCGGGGAATCCGTAATAAACCCAGAGGAACGAGCAAATCTGCTCACGCTTCCAAGGCTCCTGCAGCACCTCTACATTGTCTGCAGTAAGGAATACTATCTCGCCAGGCCCCAAGTCTCTTACACGCTTATAGTCAAGATTGGGGAAACTGGTAGTTTCACTGCTCACCGCATATGCGCCATCCTTCTGTCCGATAACGATTGGTGTACGGCCCAAGAAGTCACGAGCGGCGATAATACCCTTTTCTGTAAGAATCAGCATCGAGCACGAACCTTCAATCTTGCGGTAAACCAGATTGATTCCTTCAACAAACGTGCGGCCCATATTGATGAGCAACGCCACAAGTTCGGTCTGGTTGATTGTGTTGGCCGAGTACTCGCTGAAGTGCATACGACGATCTAGAAGTTCCTGAGCTATCTCTTCGATATTGTTAATCTTGGCCACAGTCACTACTGCGTAACGACCCAGGTGCGAATTAACCAAAATAGGCTGAGGATCGGTATCGCTTATCACTCCGATGCCCTGATGACCAGAAAATGAGTCGAGCTCATCCTCAAACTTAGAACGGAAGTAGTCGCGCTCCAGGTTGTGGATCTTACGGCTGAAACCATTCTCCTTATCAAAAGTCACCAGTCCGGCACGCTTTGTACCCAGGTGCGAATTATAATCGGTGCCGTAGAACAGGTCGTTTACACAGCACTTAGTGGAAATTGTTCCAAAAAATCCGCCCATACCTAATTAATTAAAATAATACAAGAACGAAGCGATACCCTCGAGTGCAGGTTTACGCTGTCCTTCGATTTCAATCCTGAATTCAATCTCTGCCTTACAGATACCACGCAGGTTCTGTATGTTGTGCAACTTGGTAACAAGTCTTACCTTTGATCCCGTAATGACGGGCTGACCAAAACGCATCTTGTCCATACCATAGTTAACCAGCATCTTGATGTTGTTCACCTCGATAATCTGGTCCCACATGTAAGGCAGAAGCGACAGTGTCAGATAGCCGTGTGCGATAGTGCTCTGATACTGACTCTCCTTCTTTGCGCGCTCCACGTCGACGTGTATCCACTGATGGTCGAGTGTGGCATCGGCAAACATGTTGATGCGGTCTTGGTCTACTTGCAGCCATTCGGAAGCTCCGAGCTCCTCACCTAGGTGGGCTGCGAATTCATCATACGAATTAATAACTAATTTTCCCATATCATATTTTAAAATGAATCACGGGGATGCATGTTGCACCCCCGTGATTGTAGTATTATACGTCTTGGTTCTCCGGACGCAGCTTACGAACGGTCTCACCAGCACGCCACATTTCCTGATTGCGCATAGCCTCAAGTTCCTTCTCGAGTCCTGCACGATAGTCAGGCTTAGAGTTAGCGTCGATGGTAATCTGAGCCTCGTTACCAGTCTGTACCGAGTAGTATAGCCACTCCATAACAGGCTTGATAGCATCGTGGAAACGTGGAGCCCAGTCCAGAGCACCGCGCTGAGCGGTGGTAGAACAGTTAGCATACATCCAGTCCATACCCTTTGCACCAAACAACGGACCAAGGCTCTGTGTCAGCTCCTCTACAGTCTCGTTGAAAGCCTCTGAGGGAGAGTGTCCGTGCTCGCGCAGAACCTCATACTGAGCAAGCAACAATCCCTGAATGGCACCCATCAGCGATCCGCGCTCACCAGTAAGGTCTGATGTAGCCTCACGCTCGAATGTAGTTTCAAACATATATCCAGCACCGATACCGATACCGAAAGCCAGTGTCTTCTCCTTAGCTGTACCAGTTGCATCCTGGTATACTGCATACGAACAGTTCAGACCACGACCCTCGCAGAACATGGTGCGAAGACTTGTACCTGAGCCCTTAGGAGCAACCATAATCACGTCGACATCCTTTGGAGGAACTACGCCTGTGCGATCACTCCAGTTGATGGCGAAACCATGACTGTAATAAAGTGTCTTACCGGGTTTGAGATACTGCTTGATGGTGGGCCACTGCTGAATCTGACCAGCATCACTAAGAAGCATGCAGAGGATGGTACCCTTCTCAGCGGCTTCCTCGATAGAGAACAAAGTCTCGCCAGGAACCCAACCGTCGGCAACAGCCTTGTCGTAGGTCTTGCCTGGACGCTGACCAACAATTACGTTGAATCCGTTATCGCGCAGGTTGCAGGCCTGACCTGGACCCTGAACGCCATAACCGATCACTGCGATGGTTTCATTCTTCAATACTTCACGTGCTTTCTCAAGTGAGAACTCTTTGCTGGTGACTACAGTCTCTGTTACGCCACCGAAATTCATTTGTGCCATAATAGCTTAAAGTTTAATGTTGTACATAACCCTGCGTCCTGTGCCAGCCCTACCCGAGAGCCGTCGTCTTACTAGTCCGCTCCTACCCTACACGAGGATACGACTTGGGCGTTAACTATTTAAATCGGGTGCAAAATTAATCATTTCTGCCCACACTGCCAAAAAAACTCTGCGTTTTTTTATTTTTTATTTATCACCTTGACAATCTTTTCCAGCCACAACTTGTCTACATCGTCGAAAGTGGCAAGATCCTTACTGTCGATATCCAGCACTGCCGTTATCTCTCCATCGGCCGAAAATACTGGCACTACAATCTCCGAGCGCGACTCGCTGCTACATGCGATATGGCCTGGAAACTGCTCCACATCGGGCACTACGATTGTCTCAGCCTGCTTCCAAGCAGTTCCACACACTCCGCGTCCGTAGCCTATGTGCATACATGCCACAGGTCCTTGGAATGGTCCCAGTACCAGTTCGCCGTTCATCACGCGATAGAATCCTGTCCACCAGAATCCCATCTCCAGATGTATTGCGGCAGCCGCATTGGCCATCACAGCCACCTCGTCGATCTCGCCCTCAGTCAGCGCACTTATCTGCTCCAGCAGTAACTTATATTTCTCTTCCTTATTCATACCTTTTATATATTATAGTTTGATTCTACGCCAAATCCAGCGGGGTATTCTTCGCCAGATAGCGGTCAGGATTCTGTATTTCCAATCTATCACCCTGATATGCTTTCGATGCTCGATGGCCCATACTATCTCGCGAGCCACAGCATCGGGCTTAAGCATCATCGGATAGTGGAACGTGCCACTAAGCAATGCAGTATCCACAAATCCCGGACGGATATCAGTAAATCTGATGTCGAGTCCACGGGCATTTGCCTGTTGCTCCAGAGCCTGCAGATAAACATTCTGCATGGCCTTAGTGGCCGAATATGCTGGTGCAGGACCTAAGCCTTTGGTGCCTGCTATCGATGTGATAGCGGCTATATGTCCATTGCCTTGCTTGGCAAAATAGCGATACGCACATCCCACCATACGCGTAAAACCTACTCCATTGGTCTGCATAGTGGCCAGCTCGATGTCTTCAGTCAGTTCACGGTTCTGTTTGCCGATACCAGAGGCATAGAAAAACAGATCCATACCACCCATGCGCTCTATCAATGCCATCAGCCTATCAGCAGCATCGGTGCTGGTAACGTCGATTTGCTCGACATCAGCAGCACCAATGCTATTTAACAGGTCTATTCGGCGAGCCGCTACGCCTACCGTCCAACCTTTCTGGATTAATAGGCGAGCCACTTCGAGTCCTATGCCCGAAGAGGCTCCTATTACTATCGCTTTACTCATCAGGCAGGAACAATGGGTCCTCAGGCATCACCATTACAGGCTTTGTCTCATAAGCCTTCAGCAGTTTATCCGATACGTACTTTTTGTTTACAACCAGACGGAACATGTACTCGCGGAACCACTCGGCTGTCATAATGATACAACCCTGCTGTCCGCTGGTAGCACCCCATGAGTTTTCAACCTTCCACTTCACGGGATTGCCCTTTGCGTCAAGGTCTACAGCGGTAAGAGTCATAGCGTGAGTTGAACCACTATCGAATGTGCTGATGCGCTGAGCCTTGTCCATCTTGAAGGTTGTTCCGAATACAGAACCGTAGTCGAAATTATCCAACGAAGCGTAGCCGCGTTTGCGATCCAGAAGTTTGCCTACATCATACGAGCTATACATCTTTCGACCATCCTTAAGTGATGCGATAGCCAACTTCTCGATCTCGTCCATTGGCAGGTTGAGATAGCGCCAGTTGGTACCATCGTAGGTGTGACGATCATACTCTACCTCGTAGGTCTTGTAGTACTCACGACGTGGGTCGTTCATCACCATGATGAATGTGCCCTTGATGTCGTCGCCAACTACCTCTTTATAGAAACTCAGCGGAGTGTACTCCTTTGCCTCACCCAGCTGGCGACCGTTCTTGTCGCGGAAGGCATAGGTAAACTTCTCTACTGGTGCACCCAGTGTAAGCTTCAGCATACGATAAATCTGAGTGAGCATCTCGGTCTTTGCCTTCTGGATATCGCCAGCACTCTTCTTCTTGGCAACCATATCGCGAAGCTGGAGTCCGAACTCGCGAAGCTTTGACGAAATCAGGCTGCGCGCCTTTGAAGTATTCTCGCTTGTGTAAGTCTCGGGCATCACCTCTGATGGAACCAAGCCATATTTTGGAGCCAGGTCGGCCACACCGCAGAATGTTCCGCCATCACCTATCGGCGAATGGAAGAAGAACTGCACACGCTGATCGTCAAGTGGTTTCTTGGCTGTATCTATAACGCCCTGAAGCATCAGGTTGGCCTTTTCCAACTGATCCCAGAAGAACAGGTAAGCCTGCGAGAACTCGATGCTTACCGAGTCGGCATGCGACATATAGTTTGAGCGCAACACGTTGAGTCCGCTGAACATCCAGCAACGTCCAGATGATTTCTGGTCGGTAATCGACTGCTTACGTGTTTCGATCGAGAAATGTGTGTCGATGGGCAAGGCTGCTATCTTATAGTTCTTGGCCAGCGCGTCGATGCTCATGCCGTAGATGGCATTGGCGATAACACGCTCTTTTCCACACTGTTTCTGCTCCTTCTGGATTTCCTGAAGCATCTGGGGCGAAATCCCCCCTCCCTGAGTCTGAGCCTGAGCCACTATAGCACAGGCGGCAAATGCAATACAAATTGTTTTCTTATACATGCTTATTACTTCTTTTTTGTTGTTGTCTTTTTAGTTGTAGTCTTCTTCTTGGTTGTTGTTGTCTTCTTTGTTGTGGTAGTCTTTGGCTTGTAATACTTCTGAGCCTCGGGCAACCATCCCTGAATGTTCTTGATACGAGTAGCATCTGATGGGTGATCGCTCAGGAACTCAGCTGTATTGTTAGTACTAGCTGCCGACATACGCTGCCAGAATGTAACAGCTGCACTAGGATCATATCCTGCCATAGCGGCAAAGATCAGTCCCATGTGATCGGCTTCGTTCTCGTGGTCGCGCGAAAACTTAAGATTTAAGAAACTCAAACCTTGGTTTGCCATTGCCTGACCAAAAGAAACGGTATTGCTACCAACACCTAGGATTGTGGCCAATGCGCCAAGCCCCTGTACGCCATACTGCTGCTTAATCTGCTTACTCATCTGCTCAGCTGAGTGACGGGCTACAGCATGCGCAATCTCGTGTCCAAGCACGATGGCCAGCGAAGCCTCGTCCTGAGTGATAGGCAGGATTCCCTCGTAAACCACAATCAGTCCACCAGGCATACACCATGCGTTAGCCTGATTATCAGCTACCAGATTAAATGTCCAGTTGTAGTTCTGCACATCATTCTGCAATCCGTTGGCATTCAGATAACTTACTACAGCGTTAGCCAGATTTTGACCTACACGCTTAACCATAGCGGTCTTAGTGGCATCGGTCGAGACTTTTGCAGTCTTCATAAACTCCTGATACTGCTGTGTTGACAGACTTAGGATTTCGCCGTCGCTAACCATCAGATTCTGCTTACGACCCGTGATGGGCACTGTGTTTGTGGTACCGCAGCTAACCAGCACGGCGGCAACCATCGACATGAGTAAAAACTTAATTTTCTTCATACGTCTTTTTGTTATTATTTAGTTTAATATCATTTTCCGAGTGCAAAGTAACAAAAAATATTCGACACTTGCAAATTTTAGGCATAAAAATAAGGCATTCCCGCTGGAATGCCTCAAAATAGAATGACCAATAATAACTAAAAAACTATGAATTTACTTGTTCAGACCACGGTTGTTAAGTGTGGTGT